>ERZ1090881.349-NODE-351-length-22459-cov-16.386538_pt1 | contig 22459 bp, 20 predicted proteins | sample MGYA00478470_ERZ1090881 | MGnify/ENA primary metagenome ERZ1090881 (study PRJEB33644, sample SAMEA5815736) | chicken gut metagenome | biome: Chicken; feature: Gastrointestinal Tract; material: Caecum | place: Ireland | collected 2019-01-01 | study: A study of the...
GTACTCATTCCCATACAATCTAATATTTTTTGTCCAAACTTTGGGGGTCACTTCATGTCCGTGATGAGCGTCGTCTTTTTGCGGCCCATACTGCCGCAAGACATGGACACGATGGGCAGTTCGTTGATGAATCCGCAGTTCCTTGCCTCGAAGTGCCGCAGGCGGTTGAGCGCGATATTCCTGCGCCAACGGTTGAAGATAAGCCATGCAATAGTCGCAATGCTCCACCACGAGAAGTGACGGAAGATGACCTGCAAGTCGATGAACAGCTTGCAGACCTGCACATACAGATTACCGATGTCGAAACTCAACACAAAATAGAAATAATATGCAAAGAAGCCTATGGCGACGCTCGCAAGATTGAGATGGAACACCAAGAGGAACGCCCAGCAGACGATGATCCATGACTGCCGCCGCAGAAAGGCGAGATAGCTCCTGACCGCTCTCTTGATAGGCTGATATGTACGCCTTGCCAGCCATTTGAAGATACGAAGCGGGAGCGTATCGTGGTTATGTTTGGTATTCGACCTGCGATACATTGCCCGCACGATGATGATAAGCAGCAGCACGCACGGCAACACGACGACGAGCAGTTTTGCCGCGCCTCCCAATCCGTTTGCGACACTCTCCCAATACCCCGAGAAGTTCTCGCCGCTGAAAAGCAAAGAGAAATACTTGCCCGCCGCGTCGGTAAAGCCCGCAAAATCAGACGGCAGAAGAATGTCCCATTGCATGACGGCGGAATATTCCGTGACCGTCGGGGCGAAAGAGTATTGCGCCCCGAACAGCTCACAGAAGTAGTACGCGACGGATAACCCAAGATCGCGGCACGCCTCCCCCAAGCGCAGATAGGACTGCCAGAACACCGCCCCGAGCGCGAGGAAGGCAAGCGAGATGATGACCGTAATGACGATATTCCTACGCACTCACCTGCCCTCCCGTGTAGATACAATAGCCGATGAGCAGGGCAAGGGCAATAAGCGCGACGACCGTCAATACCCTTTTCAACATCCTCATGCATCATCCTCCCAATGCGACATTGCCTCGATGTAGTCCCATTCGTCGTCGCTCAGATAGTCTATGGGATAGTCCTCCGCCATGACCTGCCCATATCGCTCCTTTCGTTCCTCATCCTCCCGCGTCTTTTCCTTCTTATCTTTTCGTCGCTCCTTCGTCTTTTTGCTCGCCGCGCCGATCGCCTTGAACGGAAGCGCGATCACCTTCCCCACCGCAAAGACGAGAACGGGAGCAAACTTCAGGAGCAGCCAAATTACAAGAATGAGCGCAAGCACGGCTAAAAGGATCTGCCACCAAGCAAGCTCTTTATCCGACGTCGTATGCACGGGCGGCGTGCCGTCCGGGATGTTGTCAATAGGAGATGAGACGACGGGCAGCACCGTCTCTACATTATCCTTCGTACAGGTGACGTCGATGATATCGAAATCAAGGTTGACGGTCTCCTGCATGAAATAAGCGTTGGTATCCTCGGTGTTCCATGCCCCTATCTTCTCCCCCAAACCGCTTTCGGGAACAAAGTGCGTCGCCTCGGAAGAAATAAAATCCGTCACCTGGTAGCGGAACAGATAAATGGCGTTCTCCGCCTTGTTTGCGTCATAGAACTCCTTGAACTCGGCATAATCCCGCTCGGCGATAAACAGCCCGTCGCAGGTCGCCTTTTCATCATCATTAAAGTCCGCATCCGTCACTTCATAGATCGCTTTGATCCCGTCAAAAGTCGAAGGATATGTAATGCCCCACAGCTTGTCCCACCACGAGGTACCGAGCACTTCGTTCGTGAGCGAATACTCCTCATCCGCTTGGATATTCACTTCGGTGAATGCCTCCGCCACGTCGTCAAACAGCACGCGGCTGTAACGGTCGTTGACGAGCTCGCCGCCGTACTTCTGCGTGTACTCCTTGAGCTTGGTTTCTATCTCCTCCGAAGACAGCACATACTCGTCCGCACTGTCCGTCCCGTCGCCCGCATACGCGAGCCAATACAGGGGCGACACCTCCCGTGCCGTTTTATTGACGACTGTCCCGCCGAGCTTACTCCACGAAGACGGCAAATTGAAAGTATAGGCGCAGTCCCAGCCATATAGAGCAGTAGATCCCGCCCAACTCGTGACCGTGTAGTTTGCACTCCCCGCATAGGCGTGTTTCAGCCCCTCCACATTCGTGCCGACGTTCTGCCCGAGATAAGGAAGAATGGCGTCGTATGCCTCTTTATTTCCCGTGACGAGAACGGGCGCGAGCGTTGCATCCAGCCATGTCGCATGGACGGCGGTCATCTTGCCGTACTCCTCGACAATAGTCCGCGGAATACTGAAATACACGGAATGCAGGCTGTCCTGCGTGTAGTCGTTCTTGCCGTTCGTCCCCTTGGGGCGGTAATAAGTGGAATGCACGTCCAGCGTGAGATACTTTTCAAACCCATTGACGCGGCAGGAGAGCGTATCGCTTGTAGCGAGTTCCGAGCCGTACCCTTCCGCAAAGCCAGTATAGGTATAGCTCTGCGCGCAGGGATAGTCCGTGACATGTCCTTTGTAAGAAAGTTCTACCCCACTCACCTTGTACACGCGGGCGTCCGGTTTGACAGTTTTCAGGATATCCTCTTTCTCGCTCTCCGTAAGCTGCACCCTGAACTTGAAAAACCTGCCCTCGTAGCCCGCCTGCGTGGAGTAGTTGCAGAAGATGAGCGGATATTTGGCATAGCTTGCTTTCCCGCCGTAAGTGAACTGGATCTGATTACGGCTTGTCTGCGTATCGAAGGCGATGTCCTGCGGGTTATACACATAGACGTACAAGCCGTAATCCCCCTGCTTTTCCGCATAGTACGAATAGCAGAATTCCGTAAACGAGATGATCTGCGGCTTGCCTTCCGAATTGTGCGGATAGTCTGCGAGCGAGAACTTCTTGCCGCCCACCGTTCCGCCCGTGAGATCGTCCAATACGTTCCTCTCCTCGAACGCTGCCTGTATCTCGCTTGCCGCAGAGGCGGACAGGTTCCCCTGCCCGCCCGTGACGACTCCGATACACACGAGCAGCACGAGCAGAAAAGCGGTGAGTTGCTTTATAATGTTTCGTACTCTCATGTTTACCTCCTTATCCCGTGAAAACAATGCTCGGCGGATCGAGCGTAATCCCCGTTACCTCCGCGCCGAGGCCAAACGCAATGCGATAGCTGACGTTCCCGTTGTACGAGCTGATGCAAAGCACATACGGGAAGACGTCCGCCGCGTTCTCCGGCACTTTGACCTGCTGCCCGGGATGAACGGTCTCCAATACGCTTTGGACCGACATATCCTCCCGCAGCGTGATCTCAAAATAGCTCTTCTGCTTCTTGAGACTGAACGCCGCAGACAGATCTCCCGCTTTGGAATAGAGATATGGTTCCCCGTCCACCGTGTACTCGAAGTCCTGTTCCGCGTTCGGCACGATCTCCACGGAATAGTCTCTCGCCTCGGACTGCTGCGTATCGAAGGTGTACTTCACGTCAAAGCGGTGCGTCTTCCCTTTCGTGAACGTCATCTCGCTGTTCTCGGAAAGGATCTGCTTGCCTTCATGCTCCACATAGAAGGTCTTGAAGTCCTCATTGAATCCATTGGTGAACTTATAGATCACGGCGACCAGCCCCGCCACAAGCAGCAGGACAAGGATGATGCCGATGATCTTCGCCGCCAACTGTCCCTTGCTCTGCATAGCGCCTCCTTAAAACACCACCGCAGGTTCGCTTACATCCATGCCGGTGAGCGTGGACGTGTTCGTATAGCCCGCGATCACGAAAGTCGTTTCATAGGTATATGTTGCATACTCCCCCGTGAGCGTCACTTTCAGATCGAGCATTTCCAGATCGTTGCCGTAGGTATATGTCAGAGAGTTCCCTTCGGGGATCAGGCTTTCTCCCGCATGCGTGAACCGCTGGATAAAATCGGACGGCGAGTGCTCGCTCGCAGGTCTTGACGTAAGGTTACTCATCCCTCCGCCGACGGTATGCAGCTGCAGATTGTCCGACAGGTATTTGATCCCGAAATACAGTCCGTTATCCGCTACCGAATAGCCGCTGAGGTCTGCATACTCGTCTTTGAAATCAGGTGAGTTGAGATATGTCCCGAAAATATACCAACCTTCCACACCGTATCCGCTCGCCGTGTATGACATGAACTTCTTGCCCGTAAGTTCATAGGACACCGTAAACTCCTGCGAAAGCGAATATACCTCGCTTTTTGCAAACTGCGCATCCGCGGCTCCGCCCGGAGCAGTCTCAGCATTGGCATTGATCTCCAAAGTGACGTCCGTATCCCCGCCGAAATTGCAGGAAACTTCCCCGAACGAAAGCGAGAAATTGACCGGCTTCTGGGCATAATCCGCCGTACACGTTGCAGTGATCTCCGGATCGTCCCTTGCCGTTGCTTTGATAATGATCTGCTCTCCGAATGGCTGCAGGTTTTCCAGCGTCACGCTCTTGCTTGCCGCATAGTTCTCCCCGCCCGGCGTGAGCGTCACATAGTCCGAAACGGACTTGCCGGACGCCCAAACGCTCTCTGCATTCTTCCATGCCGCCGTCCAATCCACGCCCGTGTTTTCCGCTTCGTTATCCGGCTCCACCGTCGCCGTGATCGTGATGCTTTCGCCCGTTACGGCACTGTTCCTGACCGACATCAACGACATTCTGTTCCCCTCGCCGTTACCGACGATGAAGGAATATGCGGGGGCGCCTGTCTGTTCTTCCTCTGTCTCCTTCTTTTCAAACCAGCCGCAGATGATGCCCGCGAGCATGATGCCCACGACGATAAACGCGATAAGCGTCAACACCCACTTCACAGTGTCCGAACGCTTGTGTTCATAAAGTTCATAGTTGCTCATTCTCTACCTCCGTTAAAAAATAAGATCGCTGTCCGACAGGTTGAGCTTTGCATAGTTCCCTGCCGCGGGCCACGAATACATGAGATAGCTGTCCTCCCGCGTGTAGCTGCCGTACTTGCCTTCCACGCTCGCCGCGACGCGCCAGAGCACCGTGTCCTTGTCCGTCATAAGATACCGCTCCGCAAGCTCCTCACCCGAGAGATCTTTATAGTACGTCGTGTTCTTCGTCATCTCGCCCGAGACGAACGAGCCCGACTCATGGCGGAAGTTATACGGCTCAAACATGTGGTTGTCGAAGGAGAACGTCTTGCCGATGGCGTCAGGCACCTCATCCACATAGGTTGCGCTATACGCGCCCATGGAGCCGCTTGAGCCGTGGTTGTTGAAGTATGTATGGCTGTCATTCTCGCCCGCGCTCGTAAGAAAGACGACCTTACAGGTAGCACTTTCCGCGAGCGTATACACGTCCGAATAAGTAGCGGTTGCTTTCACCGTGTACACGTTATACGAGGACGTACCGCCGTAGTAGGTGAAATTGATCGTCACTTCCTCGCCTGCGGGGATATCCCTGTTTCCCGTGCGGCTGCCCTCAAGCGTGACGTCCATGCCTGTGATACGCTGCGCATAGTCCACCGTGCAGGTCGCGGACAGTCCCGCATAGTCGCGCGACGTACAGGTGACGATGATCTTCTCGCCGAACGCCTGCTTGCACTCGACCGTTGCCGTGTTCGCGCCATCAGCAGTTGGCGTGACCGTCACATAATCTGTGACCGTCTTGCCGTTTGCCCATGAGGAAGAGGCGTTCTGGAATTTGATAGACCAATCAAAGATTTTCTCGCCTTCATAGTCCGGTTCAACCATTGCCGTGAGCGTATATGCGGTGTCCGCCAATGCCGAAACGCCGTTTACCGCATACGCCACGGGCATGATCTTGGCGGACATCAGGGAAATACCGTTCTCTGCCGTCTCGCTGATGATCGCGCCGTCCTTTGGAACAGTTTCCTCTTCCTCGTCCTGCGGCCGGATAAACAGCGCGCACAGCAGTCCGATGGAGAGGATCGCCACCAGCGCGAGCGCGATGACCGTGAGGATCCAATTCGTCCGCTCCGTCCATGACTTATCGTTGTAATCGTTGCTCATTTTTACCTCCTGTTTTTGTCATTAAAAGGTATGCGGCTTACGGTTTTTCCCGCAAGCCGCCCTTCTTCCCCCGCCGGTCTTATCTGACCAGCATCTGCAACAGCGCCTTGTCCGACTGACGGTACGGCTTGATGGGACATTCGTAGACCACGCCGTCCTCGCCTACCGAGCGCACCGCATACGAGTTCCCCGAAATGACCCTGCCCGTCGCCTCGTCCTTGATCTCATAGGGTTTCAAGACAAGTTCTGCCGCCATCTCTTCGCCGAATACGACGTCCAGCACCGTGTACCCGCCTTTATCGGGCGGGACAATGAGAACGCGCACGTCCTTCCCGCGCACGTTGCCGCGGATGAAGTACCCATAGTAGGTGTTTCCATCTTTTTCGTAGGTATCCCGCTCTACAAAGATCGTCTTTTCATCCGTCATGCCGCGTCACCTCCGTTATTCTTCTTGCCCCACGGCTTCTTGGAAAGCGCAAGCGCTTCGTCGCGACTCTTGCCCTCCGCGAGCGCCTTCTTGAATTTGTAGATGCCGCTATGATCGCCCTGACACTGAAGATACCCCGAGCGGATACCCGCCTCGTAATCTGTCAGCTCCTTTCCTTCCTTGGGACCGTAGGTATGCACTTTCGCCTTCCTGTCTGCTGCATACCCTTTCGCACGCTTCGAGGGGATCTGCCAGCGACGGCGGTTATATTTCCCCGCGCCCGTTTCCTGCCCTTGTTTTGCCTTATTCGGCATTGTCTTTGTTACCTCCGTTCAGTTGATAAAATGCAACGCCATGTTGCTTGCCCGTGTTGCCGTTAAAGCGAAATAAAAATATGAAGTTGTAATATGGTAACGAACGCTTTTGACTTCGGGACACTTGCCCCCGTGCGAATCTTTGCGGTGAGCGGCCGCTCTTACACTTGCAAGTACCGCACGATTTTCTCGCCCTCTTGTTCCTCGCGTCCGGTTACGCCTGTTTATTCAACGTACTCTCTGACATACGTTGAAACGGGGATGCGGTTGCCGTCCATATGAGCGCGGTCTTTGAACGCTTTCTCATACTCACGGTCTTTTTGCATCGTGCGGCGGTGATAGGTATCGTAACTATACAGATACATTCCCGCCTCCGGATCGTCGCAGATCCCGATCTCCTGAAACACGATGTACTCCCGCGTGCGATACACATTCGTCACCTGTGCGAGATATTCATCTGCCATCTTCATGCTCGCCACCTCCTTTGTCGGTTTTTTCAAACGCACCCTGAAAGAATGCGTACAGCTGTCTGTTCAGATAACGGATACGCCCCTCGCTGTATCCCCATTTCTCCGCAAGCGACGCTTGTGTGTTGTTCCCAATATATAAAGACAGGTAGAGATCGTACAACCGCGGCGGCGCGCTTCTGATCGCTGCGTTATATTTTTCCGCCAAGCCCACAGCCGTGCTTTTTGCCACACAGTCCGAAGCCCGGTCAAACATCGCCTTATGTGAATAGTAATATCGGATATCCTGTAATTCCCTTCGGATCTGTTCCGTCGTCAAATTCTGTCCTCCTTCTTCTTGCCGAACTTCTTCAATATTGAACGAAGCACGCGGCTGTCGCTTTCGCTCACCTCTTTCGTAAGCCTTACAAGCACGTCCATCTGTTCCTCTGTAAGATAACGCCCGTCCAACCGAAAATTGTCCATGACGTGGATCCCTCTGCCTTTCCCCGGAATGGCATAGATCGGATACTTCCGTGACAGGAGCAGCAGATCATGATCGATTGTCCGTTTGCTCACGCCGAACTCGAAAGCAAGATTGGCTCGCGTCGTAAACTTGTCCGAACTCAATGCTTCCAAGATAGCGCGGCGCCTGTCTGCCGCCGTCACGTTTTCCCTCCTTCCGCTGATTTCTGCCCGTATTCTACAGGCTAAAGGTGCAGGTTTTCTGCACCTTATAAAATTTTTTTCTTACTTGTTCAAAATTTTTTCCCATAATGCAAAAAGGTCCCGACACAAACCGCTGCTGTCAGCGATCTGCTGTCGAGACCTTTTTTCAAGGCTGTACCACTCGATGTTTTACTATTCTCTTACACAGACGTAAGTTTTATTTACTGTCTATTCAAGAAACCTGCCGATGGTCTCTTTGACCTGCGCTTTGAAGCGGTCGACAAAGCCCGCGATATAGTCGGCAATATCGACGGATTGATCCATGAGCGACGTTAAATCCATTGCATAATTGAGCGCGGAGCAGGTGTCGCACGCGTGGCTTGCGGAAAACGTCGCATGCGCGAGCCTGCGCCCCTCTGCCGCCAAATCGTACCGCTTGCCGCCCGCGATCTGGCTGTCGAACACCGCCGAAAGACAGCGCATCAGGTTGGGATGCGCTCCGCAGTCGAGGTACACCTTTTCGTCGTCGCACATCCAATCCAGATCGCGCCACACCTCGCACCCGTACACCTGTTCGGGGCGCTCCCCGGGTTTGAGCATGCGCAATGCAGTAATCACTTTGAGTGCCGTGGCAACGTGCGTCTCGTGCTTGTCTGCAAGATTGTGCGTGTAGAGATATTTGGGGCGCGCCTTGCGGATGAGATCGGCAAGCTCTTCGATGATTTTTGTATTGCCCGCGTCCTTCACCTCTTTGGAAGGGTGAGAGAGCATTGTCAAAAAGCCGTACTCACCTACGCACGCCGCCTTTTTCTGTTCGACGATGCGCACTTCCTTCATCTGTTCATCCGTGTAGTCCGCGTAAAGTCCGCTTCGCGGGCTCCCCGCACCGTCCGTCACGACGATGGCGCCGAACCACTTGTCTTGATTTCCGAAACACTCCGCGATGGGCGCATACGCCATAAATTCGATGTCGTCCTGATGCGCGGAGATCGCAAGGTGCGTTGTGCGGGAAATTGCCGCTTGTTCCTGCGTTCCGTCCGGAATATATGTGATCATTTTATCTCCTTTGCGAGCATTGCAGCACCCACCAGCCCCGCGTCGTTGCCGAGACTCGCCGTCCTGATGGTTACGGGCGCATATCTGCCGCGCCCGAGAATTTTTGTGTCCACCATCTTCTGCAAGGGTAGCGTGAGCGCTTCCCCTTCCGCGGAGATCCCGCCGCCGATGAGCACCGCCTGCGGACGGAACACATTGACGATATTCGCAATCCCCTCCGCAAGATAATTAAGATACCGTTCCACAACTTCTTTCGCCGTTTCGTCGCCCTGCCGCATCCCGTCGAACGCCGTCCTGCCGTCCGCATTGTCCGCGTCCCCTCTGCACAGCTCCCACATTTTGCTTTCGGGGTGACAGACCATTGCGTCTTTCGTCTGCCGCACAAGCGCGCTTGCGGAGGCGTACGTCTCGAAACACCCTCTTCTTCCGCAGGCGCACGGCTCGCCGTCCAGACAGATGACCGTATGCCCAAGCTCCGCGCCTGCGCCCAACTCGCCCGTGAACAGCTTTCCGCCGAAAATGACGCCGCCCCCTACGCCCGTGCCGAGCGTGATGAGGACGATGCTCTTATACTCCTTTCCCGCGCCGCAGGCATACTCCCCGTACGCCGCCGCGTTCGCGTCGTTGGCGAGCGTGACGGGAATGCCGAGCAGTCTGCCCAGATCCTGCGCGAGCGGCTTGATCTCCCAGCCGAGGTTCCCGCCCGTGATGACCATACCGTGCTCGCCGTCGATGACCCCCGGGCAGCCGATGCCCACGCTCTCCGGCATACCCATGTCCGCGACGAGCCGCTTGATTACTTCCGCGATCGCGGACACGGTTGCCCCGTAATCGCAGCCCGCGGGCGTGGGGATTTTATCTTTTTTGAGAATGTTTCCGTTCTCCCCGACCGCGCCGAACTTTACGAATGTGCCGCCAAGGTCGATGCCAATACGATAGCTCATAATTTTGCTGCCGCCTCACTATCGGCAATGAGAATACAGTCGGGGTGGAGCTGCAATACGGACGCGGGAACGCTCTCCGTCACTTCCCCTTTCGCCATTCTGTAAACGGCGTCCGCCTTGTTCGCCCCGCTCGCCAAGATGAGAATTTTCTTCGCCTGCATGATCTGTTTAATCCCCATCGTGAACGCCTTGCGCGGCACTTCGGAGATGTCGTCAAAGAGCCGCGCGTTGTCCTTCACCGTGCTCTCCGCAAGCTCCACGACGTGCGTGCCGCTCCCGAACGGCGTATGCGGCTCGTTGAACGCGATATGCCCGTTGCTGCCCAGACCCAACAACTGAATGTCGCGCGGGAGCTGTTCGAGGAGCGCGTCGTAGCGGGCGCACTCCTTTGCCTCGTCCTCCGCCATGCCGTTTTCAATGTTGGTGTTTTCGGGGTCAATGTCCAGCCCGTCGAAAAGATTTTTGCGCATGAAATACGCATAGCTTTGCGGATGCGTCTTTGCAAGCCCCTTATACTCGTCTAGGTTGACCGTACGGATATGGGCATAGCTTGTGCCGTGCTTTTCATGATCGGCGATCATGTGCGCGTACAGCCCAAGCGGCGTGGTTCCCGTGGCAAGTCCCAGTACGGCATAGGGATTCTCCTTTACGACATCCAGCATCACTTTCGCCGCTTTTGCCGATAACTCTTCATAATCTTTTGCAATGATAGTTCTCATGATTTCTCCTGCACCTTGCTAAATTTTTGGGGCTTGTGAAAACTTTCGCACAATGTAGGATTAAGCGCATACAGTTTCTGCCTGCCGTCCGCTTTTTTATCGAGGCGGAACGCGTTCAGCATGACCGCCGCACGGTCATACCCACGCATTGCGGCAAGCGGCAGTTTGATCTGTACGACATACCCTTCCTGCGTGCGCGCCGCATCCGCCCGAAACGGGGGCGGAAGTTTCTTTAACCTCTTTTTCCCTTCCGCAAACGTCACTTCGCCCCAGAACCGCACGCCGAGCGGCGAGACTTCCAGCTCGAAGTAGTGCTCCGGATTTCCGTCCGGGGAGAGGAACACCTCCACGGCGTCCCCCTGCCAAATGTCCTCGTTGTCCTCTTGGAACGGGCTGATGACGTCCTCATCTCTGACGCCGAAGAAGAACTCCGCCTCCCGTTCGCCAAAACGGAAACAAAAGGAACATTCCCCGTTCCCCGCGCCCGTCACGTTCTCCCGCAGATGATACGTTCTATCTTCTTCGAGCTCTTTCATATCACCTGACAACACACGCGCTCTGCGCGGACAATACGATCCCGCTGTCACACAGACGGACATCCCCGTCCGAGAAAAGGACACGGTCAAATCTTCCCTCGACCGTCTTTTCGGTGCACGCGGGGTTGACGGCGATCGTCAGATTTCCCCGCTTGTAGACAAGCAAACGCTTGTCCCGCTGCGGGACCGTCTCGATCATGTTGCCGTGCAGCATTGTCTCTTGTTTTCTCAATGCGATGAGAGCTTTCACGAGCCAATAGAGGGAGGACTGATCGCTTCGCACCTTCTCGACGCTCGTCGTCGAATCGATAGGCAAGAACAATTTATCTTCTGCCGCAGACGAGAAACCGTGATTTCTACCTTCCGTCCAATTCATGACCGTTCGCGAACCCGTCCGCGCAAAGCCACACTCTTTCGAGGGGATATCCTTTTGATATTGCATGGCGATCTCATCGCCATAATACAAGAAGGGAACGCCGGGCAGGGTGAACAAGACAATGTAAAAGAGCCGCAGCGCCCGTCCGTGCAAAAACCTTGTCGGGCGCGCAGTATCGTGATTGCAGGAGATAAAGGAAAGGTACCCTTTTTCGCGGTTGCGCCTGATGAGCTCGACCGTCTTTTGCAGGTTTTCCGAGATATCAAGCTTGGAGTCGGGCAGCAGGAAGCTGATATTTTGTTTATCCCACAATTCCCGGCGGGCAAGGTCGTTCGCAAAGGTATTCTCCCGATCGTTCATGAAGTCCATGTCGAACCCCGCCGCGAGCGATCGGTCGGGATCCGTCCATTCAGAGACAAAGATCGCCCGCGGAAATTGTGCGCGCACTTTTGCAAAAATATAATGCCAGACTTCGATCGTCGCCTCGCGGTCGGGATCGTTTTTCACGAGAGAATCCGCCATATCCACACGGAAGCCGTCCACGCCTATTTTGAGATAGTGAAGACAAATATCCACGATGAGATCGCGCGCCTGAAATGTGCGCTCGTCTTTATACGACATCTGCCATTCCGGATGCGTGATATGATTAAACCCGTAGTTAAACGCAGGCTGTGTACAGAAAAAATTCACCATGTATGCGCCGTCGCGGTCGAACCTGCCGCGCATGAGCGCGTATTCCTTGGGCGCGTTCCAAACGTTGTCCGTCCAGATAAACAGATCGTCGTACGCGCTCTTTTGCGTTGACGCACTCTGCAAAAATAATGGATTATCTTCGCTCATATGTCCTACTACAAGATCGATGATGAGTTTTAATCCGCGCTTATGCACCTCTTGGAGCAGCTTTTCAAAACCCGCGTCCCCGCCGAAGCGTTCGTCGGCATGGTAGTGATCCACTACGTCATAGCCGCCGTCTTTCCACGAAGAGACATAGTGCGGATTCAGCCAGATCGCCGTCACGCCAAGATCCTTCACATAATCGAGACGGTCGATAATGCCTTGGAAATCGCCGTATCCGTCCCCGTCCGAATCCATAAAGGAGTTGGGATATATTTCGTAAAAAATTTCTTTTTGCAGTTGATGATTCATAACGCCCTTTACTCCTCAATGTCTAGTGACCACAAATATACCTTTGTGGCACCGTGCGTCTGCATTCCGCAGAACTCAACGGCATCCAACTTCTCTCCGACGGGAATTTTCACGAGGCGCTGAAAATTATTTTCAAACACCTGCTCACGCCACCCGCCCTCTGCCCGCCAGCGGATACGGAACTGTTTAACGAGCGTCGGCGGAACACGTAGCGTCTTTTTGCTGCCGTTATATGCGAGCATCGGAAAGAGCTTGAGCATGGAGTCTTTTTGAAATTTCCGTTCGAGATCGCTGTCAAATACGATGCGGATATACGAAACATAACGCTTGGAAAATTCCCACGTTCTGTTCTCCCCCTTTTCAAGAACGATGCGTCTCTCGTGCGTAAGGCGGCGCTCCAAAGAAGAACTCAACACGCCCTTTCTGCGTGTGCGCAGCAAAAAGCAGTCGTTTTCAAGAAGGAGCTGTTGGATCTCCCAAACATGCGCCCCTGCCTCACGCGGGGTCACAGCGTACTTGTGTGCCACAAAACACGCCGTTCCCAGCGCCTGTCCGAGCATGGCGCACGTTCCCATGACGCGCGTCGAAGAGAGCGCAAGGTGTGTGGCACTGATATTTCTCCCCGCAAAGAACAAATTATCGATGTCCGCGGAATAAATGCACCGATAGGGAATGGCATAGGGCGCCTGCGGCGCATAGTGTACGTTTGCCTCCTCCGCATAAAATCCGCGCGGATCGTGCACGTCCATCGTCCAGCCGCCGTAAGCGATCTCATCGTCGAATGCGCTGCCGCGCAGAATATCGTTTGCGGTTAAAACATAGTCTCCGCGATAACGGCGGGTCTCCCGCTTTCCTGCAAGGAAACCCACCCAATCGAGCGACCAAGGGAAATTGCCGCACTTTTTCCGAATGCCGTGATATGCCGAGAACGCCATGGCGAGCGCCGTCGTATTATGCTCGCCCGCCTTTTTGAGCGCATGATCGTCCCCGCCGAATTCCAGCCACCAGAAGTTCTCCAGTTCCCAGTTGTTGGCGGCAACGTCGATGCGCCGACCGATATGGTCCGAAATATCACGCTCAAACGGGAAGGGCGGCGAAGCCTTTTCCCTCCCCTTGCGAAGCTGCAGCATACAGGTGTTGCCCATCGTCTGTTTGGCAGAGACGTCGGAGGCCATCGTCTCGCCGTATTCTCCCTTCGCCTCCCGTCCACTCATTGTCTGCACGGGGAGAAACTCCGCAAGAATACAGTCGCCCGAGCAATCGGCAAAATATGCCGCATCGATCTCATACAGACGGTAGGATTGAAGCTGCCACGCGCGAACGCTTTTAAGGTGCCCGTCCTTGCACGACGCGTCCACGCAGGTCGCGCCAAGAAGCAGAGTGATATTTTTCTCGGAGATCACCTTATTGTAAAGGACGCCGTCCCATACACTGTAATTGAGGTTGGGGTTATAGTACATATTGTCGAGCGCGAGCTCTTCCAAAAGTCCGCCCTCCGCATACTTCGGAAAGCGCAGCCCCGCACCTCTGATCCACATCCGCACTTCACTCGATGCATTCCCGCCCAACACATTCCTGTCCTGCACGAGAATGACCGTAAGTCCCAGCCTCGCGGCACTCACGGCGGCGCAGACGCCCGCCATACCACCGCCGATCACACACAAATCGCAATGTAGCCGTTCCGCCTCTTTTTGCATGATCCCCTCCTATCTGCGCGAATGGATGGCGCGCATCCGCGACTTTTGTTCCTCGGAAAGTTTATCGTGCCTGTCATAATAATACAAGCCGTTCTCTTCCTGTTCCACATCATAGAGCTGCGTATAGCAGAACCCGCTCAACTTACGACAGTCCATCAGAATGTCTGCAAGCCGCTCATATCGCGCGAGAAAGGCGTCCGCACTTTGTTCGCCCTTGCCGTATCCCCATGCTACTTCGCTCTCCACAGCGCCTTCATTCACCGTCCCGACCTCGGATGCGTCATCCTTTTGGGTAAAACAGATGCCGCCGAACTCGCTCACGTTGACGGGGAGCCCATTGGAATAGGGCAAAACCTCCCCCGCACAATAGAGAAGCGGAATATCCAAAATATCCGATGAATCCAGCTCTTTAAGATATTTCCGAAGTTCCTCCGCATCCGCATAGGTATGAACGTCAAAGCAGTCTGTCCTTCTCCCATGATGCCCACCGCTCGCATCCACGCAGGGGCGAGTCGGATCGTACGCTTTCGTAAAATCGTAGACAAGTTCGACGAACCGCACGTCGCGCCGTTCTGCGGCATCTTCCCACCTTCCCCACACCTCGTTCAAGGGACACCATGTCACGATGGACGGATGGTTGAAGTCGCGCGCCAGCACCTCCTGCCACTCTTGCAAAAAACGCCCCAAAAAGTGCAGATCGGAATAATCCACACCCCAGCTTGCGAACTCGCCCCAGACCATGTACCCGCTCTTATCGCACAGATATAAAAACCGCGGGTCGAACACCTTCTGATGCAGACGGGCGCCGTTAAAACCCAAATCCAATGCAAGATCAATATCCCGTTGCATTGCCTGCACTGAAGGCGCGGTATAAATACCGTCGGGATAATATCCCTGATCGAGAACTAACTTTTGAAAGACGGAGCGTCCGTTGAGAACAAAGTCATATCCGCGATAACCGATCTCTCGCAAGCCGAAATAGCTGTACACGGTGTCATCGCCAAACGTGATGATGACGTCGTACAGTCTCCCCTGCCCGAGTTCCCACAGATGGCTTTCCGAGAGCAGAATGTCAAATTTCGCCCGATATGTCACCCTTCCGCAATACTCTCCTACTTTTCTGTCCTGATAATATACGAAAATACTGCACTGTTCGCATCCGTTTGTGTGTATCTCAGTCAGGACGCTTGATCTTTCGACCGACGGATAGAATTGTATTTGTTTTATACGCACGCCTGGAACAAATTCGAGCCAGACGCTCTGCCAGATGCCCGTCGTCCGCGTATAAAAACAACCGAACGACTGCCGCTTATAGGACTGTTTCCCGCTCGGGCAGTCGCGCAGCTCATCGTCGGACACGCACACATACAGCTCGTTTTCGTCTTCCGTGAGCGCGTCCGTAACGTCAAACGCGAACGGCGTAAAACCGCCGACGTGCGCGCCGACGCGCCGTGCGTTTACATACACTTCGCAACGATAATCGACCGCTCCGAAATGCAACATGACGCGCCCCGTCCCCTTCTCTGCCCGCAGCGTCCTTTTGTAAAAACACTGCCCGATAAAATCGGTATGGCCGATCCCGGACAGCTTGCTCTCGGGGCAGAACGGGACGTTGATTCTCCGCCATGCCTTTCCGTCAAAGCTGAACTGCCAGCCGTCGTTGATGATCTGCGTCCTCTCACGAACGAAATTGGGGTCGGGGTAATCGATCCTTTCCAAATTTTTCATGCCTTTATCCATTTGAGTTCATATGGCTGTAACGCGATGCAGGTTTCTTTTCCGTTAATATCGCAAAATACCGTCTCCGCACGTTCGGCAGAGTTATTCACGAGCGCATACAGCCCGCATTCGGGGTAATAGCTGCACTCCGTGACGGGATTTTGAGAAAACGCCCTGCGAAGTTCGTTTTCCTTTCCCGCCGCCCACAGGAGCGCCCGTAAAAGCATGCGCGTATTCTGTGCGCTGTGTTTGTAGCCAGCAAGATACACCGCCCTGCCCTTGCCGTATGTATTGACGGCAAGTTTGACATGAAACGCCCCAATATCTACGCCGAGGCGATCCTCCGTCCGCTTGTCGAGCACGGCGGCGCCTTCGAAGGCATACACATTTTGTACGCCGCCGTTATAGTCGACGGCAGCCTCACAATCCGAAAGAATAAAATGTTCACGACAGACATCGCGATTGTACTTATAACGGCTCATGGAAAACGACTTCTCCTCATCCACGCCGAGCACGTCGGCAAGCTGAAAGAACCGCCCGTTTGCGAGCACGGCAGTGGGTTCTCCGATTCCGATAAACCCACCGCCTTCATTTACGAAAGAGCGAACCTTTTCCTGAACTTCCGCATCAAGCCACGCACCGCCTCCACTGAATGCCGTATCTGCATCGCCGCCGTTTATGACAACGTCATACTGGGCAAGGTTTCCCTTTCGCACGTCATCAAAGCTGATAAATTCCACATCGATATCCATACCCGCGAGCGATTCCAAAAGCCCCAAATAGAAAGTCGTATGCTGATAGCAAGCATCCTGCAAGACCATATACGGCATCCATGTCCGCTTTTGACCCCATGCGTTGAGTACGGCAACTCTTGCCTGACTGTACACCTGCTGCCCGCCGATCTTTTCATAGATGGAGCGAAACTCCTCGCAAAGTTCCGCGACCGCGCGGGTGAACGACGGAAACTTGTCCGCAAGGCTCAGATACCCACCGAAGCCGATGCGCTCCACGGGTCGACGCAAGAGCGCCCGCCGCTCGATCACCCAACTGTCCAAAAGTTCTTTGCTGCACTGGGCATCCTCGCGCAGGGTGTCAGGGAAAAAATATGGAAGCAGCCGTACCTCGCGGTACTTTACACCTGTTACATCGGAGACCATGCGTAAAGTCGCACCCGAATTGATGCTGCCGACCACGGCATCCAGCCCCATCTGTGCAAAATGCTTTCCGTAAATTTCCGCGCCGATCCAATTATCGCCCACAAACATCATCGCCTCTTTTTTGTAGGAATGCACAATGTCGGTGAAGTGTCTGACGCATTGGGCGACGAAACCTTCAAGCAGCTCCATATAGTCGAGAAACGCCTTACGGGGAACACGGAAATGGTTGTTGTAATACCCCTCGTCCACAAGGTCTTCCAGCGTAATGCAATAGCCGAATTTCTGCTCAAAGAGGCGGAACATGGCGGGGCTTGCAGACATGGGATATCCGAACCTGTCGAAATACTTCACCCTGTCCTTATCGTCGTAAATATTGAAAAAGTGATAGAAGAACGTTGTGAAGCGAACGACGTTGACATCCTTGTTCTCTTCCAGCCACGCTTTTAGGTCGCGTTCCATGAGCGCGAACGCCTCGGGATAAACGGGATCGATGTCCCTGTCCTTGGTGATCGTCCAGCCGTTCGTCTTATAGTTATAAATCTGTGTGGCGTCCCACAAAATCTTTGCAAAAAAATTGACCGTATACTCGTGCATGGGCACGGTGTTTTCCACTTCGACGCGTTTGGTCTTTGTATCGAACTGCCACGAGATGATCTCCTGCCCCGTCGTCCTGTCATAGACCTGCCAGAAAGAAACACTCTCCTCGTTGAGGGCGAGCTGCTCCGCAGAATAGTGCGCCAGCGGGTCGATAGAGAGCCGATCGGCGGTGGCAAGCACGCGATCGCTCATCAGGGCGACATTTTGCAGGCACTCGTCGTGCGCATACGCCCATTCGTTGTTGCCCCGCGCAAGGAAATACGTCATGTAGACCTTTCCCGCAAGCGCGCGTGCATTCTCGGGGAGCTGTGTTCCGTCGCAGTCTCGTACGGCGTCCGCACCCCAAAGCCAGATATATTTTTTTGTCCCTTCCACAAAATTTTTATCTGTGGGGATAGTCACTCTTCCGTTGCTCATTGTTTCTCCGTCAAAGCTAAGCGCACATACGCAGGAACCACCCCGCGTATGTGCCCCGCTCTTTCATGATTGTTATTATTCGCTTTGCACTGCCGCCTGAACGATCTTCGGATCGACATTGCGCGGCAAAATTTTCTCTCTTGCGGCGATCGCCGCCGCCATGCCTGCAGCCCAGCCCGTTGCAACGCAGATGGGCATCGCGCGGAAATTGGAGTGCGCCATGTGCGTGCCAGAAATATTTCGCCCTGCGAGCAGCAGACCGTCCACCTGTTCGGGAACAAGGCAGCCGTAGGGAATGGTGTACCCCTTTTTCTGCGTGAAATTTTCCTGCACGCCCGTTTCGTCCAGCCCCGCGCCCGTCATGTTATGCACGTCAAAATTGAACCACGCACCGAATACGACGGCGTCGCCAAACTGCCTTGCGGCGAGAATGTCCTCTTCGGTAATGGACTTGACGCCCTTGAAGTGGCGCGTCTCGCGGATGCCGATGAGGGAAGCCGTCGTCAGAAGATAGCAGTTTTCATATCCAGGCGCGTATTCCCGCAAGAAGGCGATGATGGGAGCGAGCTGTTTGCGGCAGGAGATCTCCGCACGCGTCAGATCCTCCGCCTTTGTTCCGTCGATGCCGACGGCGTTCGTCATGTTGCAGCACACGACCCCTGGAACGGGCGTCTTCATCAAAAGGACGTGCCCTGCGGGATAGGGAAGTTTTTGCTTTGCAAGCGCCTGCAACTCCCCTTTTTGTGTGGGAACTTGTGTCTCGAACGAGCCGGGCAGGCACGCGCGTTCCATATCCACGCCGCCGATCTTGAACATCAGCGTTGCGGGCTGCTCCACACCGTCCGTCTCCCGTCCCGCGAAGAACGCCGCGCCGCTTTTGAACGCAACGTCGCCGTCGCCCGTGCAGTCGATGACCGTATGCGCAAGGTAGACGCCCCGTCCGCTCTTGTTTTCCACGACCACACCCTTGACGGCATTGCCCTCTTTGACGGCATCGCTCACGAAGGTATAGAGGAGAATTTCGGCGTTTGCCTCCTCCAGCATTTCAAGATACGTCAGTTTAAGATTTTCCTGATCGATGAAGAAATCTTCCGCAAAATCGAAGTAATTTTTCTCCTTTGCGCGCCGCAGAATTTCCCGATAAAACTTGTGATCGACCGTTCCCGTAAAGTGGCTCATGAGCCCCACCGTGGACGTTCCGCCGACGCTTCCGCACTGTTCGATGAGCAGCGTCTTTGCGCCGGCTCTCCCCGCGGAGACGGCAGCGCCGATCCCCGCGGGTCCCGCCCCGCACACGATGACGTCATACACACCCTTTACGGGCGTTTCCAGAACTTCATGAAATGACTGCATAACGTCTTGCTCCTGTATTTTAAGCGATGACATTTTCCAGAACTTTTACACCGTTAAAGAAAATCGCGCCGTCCGAATAGGTAATGTCGCCCCAATCCTGCAAAAGATTCTCTGTTTGAAGCGCTGTGAACATGGCTTCCACAGAAGCATAGACGGTTTGTTTTGTAAACGTCTCTACGTCTGTCCAATGGAACCCTCCCTGATCCTGCCGTGTCGTTGCAACGGACATGACGTTTGCCGCACTCCTGGAAGATCCGCCTGTCGAAATCGTTCCGACCCCGACGAACAAACAATTCTCTAACGTCCCTCCCGCAAGATTTGCGACAATATATGCGCAGGTATGCGCTCCGCTTCCGGAAAGATCTATATCTTTCACGGTGATCACGACATTTTCAAGCGCGCCGCCGAAATCCTGCGATTCTCCGACGAGAATGGTGCCATACCTTCCCACCGCGGTCACTTCGGTAAAGGCAATGTTCTTCACGACCGAACCTTCGAGAAGCTGTCCGAACAGTCCGCCCAATGCGTTATAACCATAGGCGTAGGAAGTGATGTTTGAGATGATGTGCCCTCTGCCATCAAAAATTCCTGAAAAGCCTGCGGTACTGCTATCTACGTCATCGTTATTTACGAAGCGCACAACGTTTTGGTAAGTCTGTCCGTTTCCCGTACAATTTACGGTAACACCTGCCGTGCTTGCGTCAATATTCTTCGTGACGATATAGTAAGCATCGATCGTAGCTGCCGTGTTCGCCTGTGTGATCGCCGTCAAATCGTCCGCGCTGTCGATGAGCATCGTGGCGATATTCACCGTTGCGGTGTAATTCTTATCGGCAGAGGTATAAATATTTACGGTAAGCCCTTCGACATACGCCTTGCCGTTCAGGAGCGTATTAAGTGCAGCTTTGGTAAGCGTAAGCGTTTCGCTTTGATACGTTATCCCTTCCGTCACCGCAACCGAACCTGCAACGATCCGCTCTACCGTTCCATCGATCGTTACCGCAGCGGCGCTGTTCTCATCTTCCAAGGAGAAATCGAGCGTTTCTGCTATGGTTTCAGCGGTATAAGCACGGATAACTTTGAACGTGATCTCCTGCGTGACGCTTGCGTTCAGCGTGCTGGTGACAAGAACGGTGATCTCGGCATTCTCCGCGACCGTCCCCGCAACAGTAAGAATATTCTCTTGAATGGAGACGCCTTCCACGGACCCTTTCAAGGTGATCTGTACATAGCCGTCCGTTGTGAACGTGACAGAAGTACCGCGCGTGATCTCGTTGTTTTCGCATTCATAGGATACCACAATAGCGGGTTTGACAATCTCCTTCCCGTTGAAGGAAATTGCGCCGTCTGCGTAAGTTATTCCGCAATTCCAGCCCGAAAGCATGTTCTCCTTTTCAAGCGCCGCAAACATGGCGTTCACGCTTGTATAGCCAAGCAGATCGTCATATTTCGTGGTGCCGGAATTGTCAAACTTACCTGCCTCTGCGACATACATCACGTTGGAAGCGTCCGTATCGCCGACGCCGAAGCCAACCGTATCCACACCGACGAACAGGCAGTTCTTGATCTCGCCGCCCGTCAGCGCCCAAAGGATCTTGACGGTATCGTTGGTATTTGTAAGATTTGCACCCTTGACCGTGATCACGACGTTTTCGAGCAAGCCGTCGAACGCGCACGTCTCGCCGACCAGCACCGCGCCGTATCTGCCGTTGACGGTAACATCGGTGAACGCGATATTTCTGACAACGGAACCCTCCAAAAGCTGTCCGAACAGACCGCCCGTGCCGCGATACTTGTACGCGAAAGTATTAAGACCGCTGATCGTGTGCCCTCTGCCGTCAAAAATGCCCTTAAACCCGACGTCGTAGTATTGATTCGCGTCGTCAAAACTGACGCTGTCAATACTTGCAAAACTTACAGCCTTCGCAGACCAGGTATTTCCGCCTGCCGAGCCCGTCATCTTAATTCCCGCCTCGGCGGCGTCGAAATCTGCCGTGACGATATAATAGCCGTCCACAAGCGCGGTTCCCTTATTCGCCTGCGTGATCGCCGTTAAATCGTCCGCGCTGTCGATGACATTCGTCACAATGGCAATATTCATCTCGTATTGATCGAAAGAATCTGTGATGAGCGTCACCGCGAAGTCGCCGTACGTCTTTTCGCCGAGCAGCCCCTTGACAGTCGCCTCCTTCAAGGTGAGGGAAGCGCCCGAGAAAAAGACTTCATACGCCGTTCCGTTGTAAAGGAGTTTTCCGTTTTCGCCGCTGAAAGACTGTTTTGCCGTTGCCGTCAGATCGCCCGACGCGGCATATACAAAGTCGGCATAGCTTCCTGCCTGCGTCAAATCGTGTTTTTCATACACGCTGACGGAGACTGTTGCCGTAAGCGCATTTTGATCCTGCCCCCATGTGAGCGTAACGGTCTGAGCGCCTTTTGTAAGATTTGTATTGCCCGAAAGCGTATAATCGGTTACGGACACGACTTCGCCGCAATTGCCGCGCGTGCACGTTGCGGTGACCTTCATACCCGACTCGTCGAAATTTTCATCGACGAAATATGTAAGTTTTTCAGGCCGCTGCGCAACGGTAATTGCCGCATAAGAATGCCCTAACGCAGCAATCGTCAGATCGGCAATTTCCGTTCCATCTGTGTCGAAATGCTTACCGCAATATTCGCAGTCCTTGTGTGCCTTGGCGCCTGCCGTCGTACATGTTGCGGCAACCTCTGCCTGCATTTCGCCGAACTTGTGCGCGGAAGGGTCGATGTCGATCGTCAGATCGGTAATTTCCTTGCCCTCTGCGTCAAAATGCTTCTTGCAGTATTCGCAGTCCTTGTGCGCCTTGACGCCCGTCGCCGTACACGTTGCGGCAACCTCTGCCT
>ERZ1090881.353-NODE-355-length-22351-cov-8.449229_pt1 | contig 22351 bp, 17 predicted proteins | sample MGYA00478470_ERZ1090881 | MGnify/ENA primary metagenome ERZ1090881 (study PRJEB33644, sample SAMEA5815736) | chicken gut metagenome | biome: Chicken; feature: Gastrointestinal Tract; material: Caecum | place: Ireland | collected 2019-01-01 | study: A study of the...
CGGGGGCGCCCCGGCCGGCGCCCCCCGCCCGGCGCCCGGGGGCCGCCCCCCCCCCGCCCCCCCGGCCCCCGCCCCCCCCCCCCCCCCCCCGGCCCCTGCTGGAGGCCGCCCGGCGTCTCCAGATCTGCCGGCACCCGGCGGCGGAGTGCGGGGCTCCGCCGCCGCGGCGGGACCGGCTTTACACATTTCGCTCGAGACCTTACATTTTTCGCCACTTTGGGCTGGCCGCTTCCAAAAAAAGGAAGGCGGCCAGCCCAAATATTTCTTGACATGCGGGACCTCAGGTGTTATAGTTGAGTTTGTCAGAAAATGTACGAATTGTTCGCTGCTGAATGTGAGTCAATTCCCATCTTTGACTTGCATTCCGCGGCTTTTCTTTATGCGACGCGCGGGCAATCCATATGAAACTGGCAAATCATTTTTTTGATGGAATAGGAGGAAAAACATCATGACTGGCACTGTCAAATGGTTCAACGCGGAGAAGGGCTACGGCTTTATCTCCAACGACGAGGGCGGCGACGACGTGTTCGTCCACTTCTCCGCCATCCAGGGTACTGGCTATCGCTCCCTGAACGAGGGGCAGAAGGTCAGCTACGAGGTGGAGCAGGACCCGAAGAACACCGGTAAGCTGCGGGCTGTCAACGTGGCGGCTATCTGATGCGCCGCGAAAGGGGCGGGGTGCTTAGCACCCCGCCCCTTTTCCTTGTCCTGAAATCCATCTGCCTATGGAACTTTCACCTATCTCACAGTTCTCCCACCGGTCCGGGCCGCCAAACTTGGCATGGGAGAACAACCCCTCCGCCTTGACTTCTCACCGCCGCCTTGTTAAGATAAGTTTGTATGAGCCTACGACTTGCGTAAAGGAGGCGTCGCTGTGAGCCAGCTGGAAGCCAGCAACAAGTATGCCCAGGCCTTGAAGGCCGGGCAGAAGACATACCGTGAGTGCGTCCTCAAGGGCCGCTACCCCTACCTGCAGATCCTGGATGAGATTTTAAGCGACTCCATGGTGGCCGGGCAGGTAGACCTGGGAGTCATCGACATTCCCGCTGATCAGATCGTGGGAACCAAAACCGTGGGGCGGCGCACCGCCTTCGCCGCGGACTTCATGCCTCTGCTGGCCCCGGACACGGAGTTTGCCTCCAAGTGGGTGAATCTGTGCGCCGCTCACCTCAGCGAGGAGGGCATTCGGGACCCCATCCGGTGCTATGAGTACATGGGCCGCTTTTACGTCCAGGAGGGCAATAAGCGGGTCAGCGTCCTCAAGAGCTTCGACGCCCCCTCCATCCCCGGCTATGTGACGCGGGTGATCCCCGCCTACTCCGAGGACACGGCGGTGCGGATTTACTATGAGTTTCTGAGCTTTTACCGGCTCAGCGGGATCTACCAGGTCTATTTCAGCCGCCTCGGAGGCTTTGCCAAGCTCCAGGCCGCCCTGGGCTTTGACCCCGACCACGTGTGGACGGAGGAGGAGCGGCGGCGCTTCCTGGCCGGCTTTTACTACTTCAAGGAGGCCTTTATCAAGCTGGGAGGCCGGGACCTGCACCTGACCCCCGCCGACGCCCTGCTGGTGTGGCTTCAGGTCTATCCCATCGAATCTGTTCGGAAGCTGCCGCTGACGGACATCGGCAAAAACCTGGCGGCCATGTGGTCCGACGTGAAGGCGGCGGCCCAGGCGGAGCCCATCGCCGTCAGCACCGCTCCGGAAGTTTCCCACCCCAAAAGCCTGATCAGCCGCCTGTTCGGCTCCGTCCTTCTGCCCAACCACCTGGATGTGGCCTTCATCAACCGCCCCGACCCGGTCCACAGCAACTGGATCACCGCCCATGACCTGGGCCGCCAAGCCATGGAGCAGGCTCTGAGCCGGGAGGTCACGGTGCGGTCCTACAATCTGAAGCCCGGGGATGACGTGGACGCCGCCATGGAGCAGGCGGTGGCTGACGGAGCTCAGGTCCTTTTCGCTACCACCGCCCCTCTGATCTCCTCCTGCCGCAAGCTGGCCGTCCGCCACCCGGAGGTCCATATCCTCAACTGCTCCGTGGCCATGCCCTATCCAGGGGTCCGGACCTACTACAGCCGGATCTACGAGGGCAAGTTCATCACCGGGGCCATCGCCGGGGCCATGGCCCGGGGGGACCGGATCGGCTACATCGCCAGCAACCCCATCTTCGGCGTCCCCGCCAGCATCAACGCCTTTGCCCTGGGGGCCCGGCTGACCAATCCCAGGGCGAAGATCCTCCTCTCCTGGTCCTGCGTCAGCGAGGACCCCATCGGGGATCTGCTCCGGCAGGGGGTGGATATCATCTCCAACCGGGATATCCCCACCCCGGACCAGCCCCAGGGGAACTGGGGCCTGAGCCAGGTTGGGCCCGCGGGGGACCTGATCCCCCTGGCCTCCCCCTACTGGGACTGGGGCAACTTCTACGTCCGGCTTGTCTCCACCATCCTCCACGGCGACTGGGACGCCCTGAACTACAAGGACAGCGGCAAGGCCGTCAACTACTGGTGGGGAATGAGCAGCGGCGTGGTGGGTCTGCACCTGACGGACAACTTGCCCGACGGCGTGCGCCACCTGGCCAATATCCTCTGCCACGGCATCATTGACAACACCATCTACCCCTTCCACCGGCAGATCCGCTCCCAGGACGGGACGGTGCGCAACGACGGCAACCAGTGGTTCAGCCCCGAGGAGGTTCTCCACATGGACTGGCTGTGCGACTGTGTGGAGGGCGGCATCCCCGACTTTGACCAGCTGCTGCCCATGTCCCGGTCTATCGTGCGCCTCCAGGGCGTGTACCGGGACCAGATCCCCCCGGAGAAGGAGGGATCCGCCAAGTGAAGCTGCTCCTCCTCTCCGACAAGGAGAGTCCCTATCTGTGGGACTACTACCAGCCGGGGCGCCTGGACGGCATCGACCTGATCCTGTCCTGCGGGGACCTGAAATCAAACTACCTCTCCTTTCTCGTGACCATGGGCCGCGCCCCCCTCCTGTACGTCCACGGCAACCACGACGCCCTCTACAGCAAGTACCCCCCTGAGGGGTGCGACTGCATTGAGGACAAGCTGGTCATCGTCAACGGCCTCCGAATTCTGGGGCTGGGCGGCAGCGCCCTCTACAGCGGAGGCCCCCACCAGTACACCGAGCGGCAGATGCGCTGGCGCCTTTGGAAGCAGGAGCTGGCCATCCGCCGGGCCGGCGGGGTGGACATCCTGCTGACCCATGCCCCGCCCCGGGGCTATGGCGACCGGGAGGACTACGCCCACCGGGGCTTTGAGGCTTTTCTCCCCTTCCTGGACCGGCACAAGCCCGCCTACCTGGTCCACGGCCATGTCCACATGAACTACGGCCACAACATCCCCCGGGCGGTCAAGCGGGGGGACACCACCATCATCAACGCCTGGGAGCGGTACATTCTGGAGCTGTAGCGCGCCCGCGGCGCCTGAAGTTTCTCGTGCAATTTTCCGGCGGATGGTGTATGATACGAAATGTGAGACACAACCTACCAATCTAAGGAGGTCCCTTCTATGAGCAACTGCTACATCCCCGCGGGCTACCGGGCCCCGCTGACCGGCTACGACATGCAGCGGGCCATCGAGTTTGTCAAGAGCTCCTTCCAGGAGAACCTGAAGTTCGCCCTGAACCTCCGCCGGGTCTCCGCCCCCCTGTTCGTGGACCGGAACTCCGGCCTCAACGACAACCTCAACGGGGTGGAGCGTCCCGTCAGCTTCGATATTCCCGCCGTGGCCGGGGCCACCGGCGAGGTGGTCCACTCCCTGGCCAAGTGGAAGCGCCTGGCCCTCAAGCGTTACGGCTTCTACCCCGGAAACGGCCTGTACACCGACATGAACGCCATCCGCCGGGACGAGAATCTGGACAACATCCACTCCGTCTATGTGGACCAGTGGGACTGGGAGAAGGTCATCACACGGCAGGAGCGGAACGAGGATTTCCTGAAATACACCGTCCGGTCCATCGTGGGGGCGGTGTGCGACACCTGCGACGCTCTGCGCCGTGCCTTCCCCCAGCTCCAGGTAAAGCTGGAGCGGGAGGTCACCTTCATCACCACCCAGGAGCTGGAGGACATGTATCCCGATCTGGCCCCCAGCCAGCGGGAGACGGAGTTTCTGAAGGCGCACAAGACCGTGTTCCTCATGCAGATCGGCGGAAAGCTCCGCTCCGGCAAGCCCCACGACGGCCGGGCCCCGGACTACGACGACTGGCAGCTCAACGGGGACATCCTCATGTGGAACGACGTGCTGGGACGGGCCTTCGAGATCTCCTCCATGGGCATCCGGGTGGACGAGGAGAGCCTGGCCCGCCAGCTGACCCTGGCCGGCTGCGAGGAGCGGCGGGAGCTGCCCTTCCACAAAATGCTCCTGGCGGGGGAGCTGCCCCTGACCATGGGCGGCGGCATCGGCCAGAGCCGGCTGTGCATGCTGATGATCGGCTGCTGCCACATCGGCGAGGTCCAGGTGAGCCTGTGGGACCAGGACACCGTGGCCGCCTGCGAGGCCGCCGGGGTGATGCTCCTGTAAAATGGTCCCCGCAAAGGACGGCCAAAACGAGTATGCTTCTATTTACATTTATTTTTATTGCGGATAACAGATCAAAATAATGATAGAGAGGTGTCTCGACATGAAGAACGTACTGGAACAACTGGAGCCGAAGAAGGTGTTTCATTTCTTCGAGGAGATGACGCGGATCCCCCACGGGTCCGGCAACACCGCCGCCGCCACCGCCTGGGCCATGGAGTTCGCCCAGGCCCGGGGCCTGCGCTGCCGCCGGGATGAGATGGGCAACGTGGTCATCTGGAAGGAGGCCAGCCCCGGCTATGAGGACCACCCCACCGTTATGCTCCAGGGCCATCTGGACATGGTCTGCGTCCAGGACAACGGGGTGAACCACGACTTCACCAAGGACCCCCTGGACCTCTACGTGGAGGACGGTTATATCAAGGCCCGGGGCACCTCCCTGGGCGGCGACGACGGCATCGCGGTGGCCATGGCCATGGCGGTGCTGGATGACGACAGCATCCCCCACGGCCCCCTGGAGGCGGTGTTCACCGTGGACGAGGAGGTGGGAATGCCCGGCGCCGCCGCGCTGGACGGCTCTGACCTGAAGAGCAAGTACCTGCTGAACATCGACTCGGAGGTGGAGGGCGTTCTGACGGTGGGCTGCGCCGGCGGCACCGCCTGCCACATCTCCCTGGACCGGCCCGCGGAGACAGCCCGGGGCGCGGTGTGCACCCTGTCCCTGGAGGGCCTCTCCGGCGGCCACTCCGGCACCGCCATCCACATGGGATTTGCCAACGCCAACAAGCTGCTGGCCCAGTGTCTGGCCCAGGCGGGCTATCCCCGGCTGGTCTCCCTCTTCGGCGGCCTCCAGGACAACGCCATCCCCACCTCCGCCAAGGCTGAGGTGCTGGTAACCCCCGACGAGGCGGAGGCCCTGCGCACCGCCGCCGAAGGCTGGGCCGCCAAGGTCAAGGCCGAGTGCCCCCAGGACCCGGGCCTCACGCTCACCGTCACCGTCCGGGAGGGGGAGGCAAAGGCCCTCTCCGCCGCCGACAGCCGGAAGCTGACGGACCTCATCGCCGCCGTGCCCAACGGCGTCCAGGCCATGAACCCCGACCTGCCCGGCCAGGTCCAGACCTCCCTGAACCTGGGCATCCTGCGCCTGGAGGATGGAAAGGCCCAGCTGGTGTTCCTGGTCCGCAGCTCCGTGGCCGCGGAGCAGGCGGGCCTGACGGAGAAGCTCCAGTCCATCGCCACGGAGTTCGGCGCGGCCTTCGCCGTGGACAGCTCCTATCCCCCCTGGGAGTACCGGCGGGAGTCCAAGCTGCGGGACACCATGGTGTCCGTCTTCACCGAGCTCTACGGCAAGGCTCCGGTGGTGGAGACCGTTCACGCCGGGCTGGAGTGCGGCCTGCTGATGGACAAGATCCCTGGCCTGGACGCGGTGAGCTTCGGCCCTGACATCGTGGAGATCCACTCCACCCGGGAGCGGCTGGGGATCGACTCCGTGGAGCGGACCTGGCGGTTCGTGCTGGCGGTGCTCAAAGCGCTGTAATTCCTATTTTCGGAGCGATCCCTCCCGCAAGCCGGGACACGGCCCCACAGGCCTGTGTCCCGGCTGTTTTTCTTGTTTTGCAAGTATTCATCATCAGGGCTGCAAAAGTCCTTTTTGGCCTCCAGAGAAGGTCTGTATTCATCCCGCAGACATAATTTTTCTTTTTGTCTTTAATCTGGAAAAATTTTTATTTGCCGGTTCCCCAATTTTCTCTCAAAATGTTTGAAATATTCTCAAATTACTGCATATTCCAGCTGCAAGCCCCGGAGAGCGTCGCTGGAACAAGACTGACGCCTTTCCCCGCCAAACCGGCTTTTTTTTCGCAATATTTTAAGATTTCTCAGTTTTTTCTCACTATTGCACCAGATTGTCTCCACCCATGCCCCAAAGATTGATGCATGAAGCTGAAATTTTACAAATCGGACGCAAATCCTTGTGATTTCATTGACTTTTGCGGATATTCACTCTATAATATATATTACTCTGTGATGAAAGGCGGTTCGCGTGTTATGCTCTGGTGGGAGCCTGATTTGCAGAAGAACAATCCCGACGTTCAGAATTTGCAGAAAAAACAAAACAAGCGGCGCCGTGGGCGCTGGTCTGATCTTGACGATTTCACGAAGGCCCCGGACGGCTCCTATATTTATATTGGTGTCACCTATACATTTCAGGGAACGCCTCGGGAGAGGCGGAAGCAGCTGGCTGCTCTGGTCGGTCTGGCCGCCGTGATGCTGGCTGCCGCCGTGGCGAGCGGCTGCGTCAGCGCGCCGGGCACAGGGCGCTGTGTCTATGTGGTGCTGCCCTACTGCCTTTGCCTGCTGTCCACCTGCTCCCTGGCCTGGGGGCTGGGGCGGCTGATCGCCGGGGGCGATCCTCTGCGAAACTATGTTTACAAGGCCACCGTGCGGCAATTTCCTCTGCGGTGTGTGCTGACCGTCCTGGGAGCCGCCGCCACCCTGATCGGCGAAGCGGTTTACCTCATTCTGCACGGGGCGGGGGATCTGGTCTTTGGCGCCTCTTTCTTTCTCTTCTGCCACGGACTGGTTCTGGCCGGAGTCCTGCTGTTCCGTCGGTTGAGCCGCGCCATGCAGTGGACTGGCTCTGAGGAGGACCGCTGAAGCCCTCTCAAGAACGCCCGCTCATTTCTCCACGCCCGCCGGGAGGCAGGCCGTCTTTTTCCCCAGCGGACATTTTGCACAGGCTGTGCCGCCGGATGCGGCGCGCGGCCCTCGCCGCACCCGCCCGGGCGCGGCGAAAGGGAGACCGAATACAGAGTTCTTTCTGTTTTGCGCCAGAGCGCGAAACAGAGCGAGGCCCTCCGCTGTAAGCGGAGGGCGGCCGGTCTCCCCCTCCCGGCGCTCTCCGGGCGCCGGCGATCCGTGAACTATGGGCATAATCCCGTTTACATAGTTCAGAATATACGTAGGAGGATACACTATGAAAAGAAGCAGAAAACTCTTGGCGTTGCTTCTCGCACTGGTCATGGGCTTGAGCCTGCTGGCCGGCTGCGGCAGTAATACCAACAACACCGCCAACAACGGCGGCGCAGCCAACAATACGCAAACAGACGACACCCAGACGCCTGCTGAGGACCCCAACGAGACCACCCCCCTGGTGGTGGCCACCGAGCAGGGCCTGGAGGGTAAGTTCTCCCCCTTCTTCTACCTGTCCAACGCCGATAACGAGGTCGTGAGCCTGACCCAGCTGGGCCTGCTGACGGTGGACCGTGTGGGCAACCCCGTGCTCAACGGCATTGAGGGCGAGACCCGCGAGTACAACGGCACCGATTACACCTACTACGGCCCCGCCGACATCGTGGTCACCGAGAGCCCCGAGGGTGAGCCCGAGGGCACCGTGTACTACGACATCACTATGCGGGACGACATCGTCTTCTCCGACGGCGAGCCCGCCACCATCGACGATGTGATCTTCGGCATCTATGTGTACCTGGACCCCACCTATGACGGCAACTCCACCATGCGCTCCCTGCCCATCCGGGGCCTGAAGGAGTATCTGCAGAACAACATTACCCTGTCCGCCTTGCTGGGCCAGCTGGGTGAGGACAACACCGACTTCTCCCTGGTGACCGAGGAGCAGCAGACCGCTTTCTGGGCCGCTGTGAACGACGGCCTGGTGACCTTCGCTCAGGAGATCGTGGACTATATGATGACTCCCGTTGAAGAGGGTGGCGGCGGCGCTTCCTCCGTGGCCGAGGCCGCTGCAGGCTGGGCTTTCTCCGGCCTGGCGGAGGACGCCACTGTGAAGGACTTCGCCTTGGCCATCGGCGACGCCTACGACTGGAACTGGTCCGCCATGGAGGCTGAGACCGCTGGTTCCGCCCTGTCTGACCTGATTCCCGAGGACGTGTACAATTACACCTCCATCAACGTGGAGACTGGCGAGTCCGCCCCCAACATCTCCGGTATCGTGCGTACCGGCGATTACTCCCTGCGGGTGATCACCGACACCATCGACGCCACCATGATCTACCAGCTGTCCCTGCCTGTCGCCCCCCTGCACTACTACGGCGACGAGAGCTTGTACGACTACGAGAACAACCAGTTCGGCTTCACCAAGGGCGACCTGTCCACCGTGAAGGACGTGACCAGCACCCCCATCGGCGCCGGTCCCTATATCTTCCAGAGCTACTCCAACGGCCAGGTGGTCTTTGAGGCCAACCCCAGCTACTACCGGGGCGAGCCCGTCATCAAGAACTTCATCTACCAGGAGACCTCCGAGGCCGATATGATCACCGGCCTGCAGACCGGCACCCTGGACATCGCCGACCCCAGCTACTCCACCGACGTGGCCCAGCAGGTGGCTGAGATCAACGGCAGCGAGGACATGGACGGCAGCGTCATCACCACCCGTCTGTACGACTTCCTGGGCTACGGCTACATCGGCGTCAACCCCAACCGTGTGAAGGTGGGCGACGACCCCGACTCCGACGCCTCCAAGAACCTGCGCAAGGCCATCGCCACCATCATCTCCGTCTACCGCGACGAGGGCATCAACTCCTACTACGGTGAGACCGCCTCCGTCATCAACTACCCCATCTCCAACACCTCCTGGGCCGCTCCCGTCACCACCGACGACGGCTATCAGGTGGCCTACTCCGTGGATGTGAACGGCGAGCCCATCTACACCGCCGACATGGACGCCCCCGCCCGCTATGAGGCCGCCAAGCAGGCCGCCCTGGGCTTCCTGGAGGCCGCCGGCTACACCATTGAGAACGGCGTGGCCACCGCCGCCCCCGAGGGCGCCAGCCTGACCTACATGATCGACGTGGGCGCCGGCGGCGCTGGCGACCACCCCTCCTTCATGATCATGACCAACGCCGCCGCGGCGCTGGGCGAGATCGGCATCACCCTGAACATCAACGACATCGCCAACGCCAACGACCTGTACGCCAAGTATCAGAATGGCGATTCCGACTTCTGGGCCGCCGCCTGGAGCGCCGCCACCGACCCCGACATGTACCAGCTGTACCACACCAACGGCACTACCAACTACTATCATATCTCCGATCCTGATCTGGACCTCCTCATCGAGGACGGCCGTGCCTCCACCGACCAGACCTACCGCAAGGAGATCTACAAGGAGGCCATGGAGATCATCATGGACTGGGCCGTTGAGATCCCCATTTATCAGCGTTCCGAGGCCTACCTGTTCAACACCCAGGTTGTGGACATCTCCACTCTGCCCACCGATCTGACCCCCTACTGGGGCCCCCTGGCTGAGGTTCACACCCTGTCTCTGGTTACGGACACCGCTGAATAAGGCGCAGGCTCCCGCGGTCCGCGCGGAGCTAGGTGCCTGGTCTGACCAGGCATAGACGCGGGTTCCCCAGCCCTCCCGCATGGGTGGGCTGGGGAACCCCGTCCTGCTTCGCTGTACAGCAAGGAGCCGCTCCCATGGGCGGGAAGAGGCTGCTTGGTGTACGGCAAGCGTGTTTCGCGCGAGTTCGGAAACAACAAGGAATCTGGTAAATGGAGGGATCTTTTTGCGCAAATTTGTTGTCAAACGTCTGCTGATCTCGGTTCTGATCCTGTTCTGCGTGACGTTTATCATCTATGCCCTGCTGCGCTGCCTGCCCGCCTCCTATGTGGAGCAGCAGGCCCGTCAGCTGTCCACCGCTCCCGGCTCCAGGCCCTACGAGGAGTGGGTGGAGCAGCTCAACGCCCAGTACGGGTTGGACAAGGGTATCGTCCCCGGATACTTCATCCAGATGGGCAACATGCTCACCGGAAACTTCGGCGACAGCTGGCGCTTTACTGTGCCGGTGCTCCAGAAGTTCAGCGAGGTCATCTGGGTTTCTGTGGCCATGGGAGCCATCTCCCTGGTGCTCCAGCTGATCATCGCCATTCCCCTGGGCATCATCGCCGCCACCAAGCAGTATTCCCGGACGGACTATGCCATCACCGCCGGGGCATTGGTCGGCATCTCTCTGCCCACCTTCTTCTTCGCCACCATTTTGAAGCTGATCTTCGCGGTGAAGCTGGGGTGGTTTGACGTGTCCGGCATGGTGGGCCGCAACCACGCCCTGCTGGACGGCTGGGGGCAGTTCCTGGACATCGCCCACCACATGGTGCTGCCCATCGCCACTCTGGTCATTGTGTCCGTGGGTTCCCTGATGCGGTACACCCGGACCAACATGCTGGAGGTGCTCAACTCCGACTATATCCGCACCGCCCGGGCCAAGGGTCTGAGCGAGCGGAAGGTCATCTATCACCACGCGTTCCGCAACACCCTGATCCCCCTGGTGACCATCGTGGGCGGGTCCCTGCCGGGGCTGTTCGCCGGCGCCCTGATCACCGAGACCCTGTTTGCCATCAACGGCATCGGCTATACCTCCTACCAGGCCATGGTGGTGGGCGACATTCCCTTCTCCATGTTCTATATGTCCTTTATGGCCATTTTGACGCTGCTGGGCAACCTGATCTCGGATATCCTGTACGCGGTGGTGGACCCCCGCGTCCGTATCGCGTAAGGAAAGGAGGGCGACAACATGAGAGATAATCGGGACGATCTGAAGAACACCCATCCCGTCGACACCTCCTCCAACGGCAAGGGCGGCGGGGAAAAGAGCTACTCCCTGGACGACGACCGCCGGGTCAAGGTCCTGTCCCCCGGCGCGCTGGTGGCCAAGCGGTTTTTCCGCAACCGTCTCGCGGTGCTGGGCCTGATCATGCTGGCTGTGATGTTCATCTTCTCCTTCGTGGGCGGAGTGATCACCCCCTACGGGCAGGCGGAGGTTTTCTATACCTATGAGATGCAGTCACACGAATATGTGGCCGCCACGGAGAACACTGAGTTCCGCTATGCCGTCGCCGACGGCCAGGAGATGGGCGGCGGTCTTCGCGCCCAGTTCCTGCTGGCGGAGGAGACCGGCGAGACTGAGTTTGACTACCGTGATGTGCACTACACGGTGGTGGAGGAGGGGGAGGAGTTCTACTCCATCCGCTCCGGCGATACCATGATCGGCATCGCCTATAAGGACATCGTCAACGCCCCCGACGGCGGGACGGAGCCCAGCTTCGCGGTGAAATACGAGGCGCTGCGGGCCTATACCAACGGCGAGACCGCTTTCACCGCCGAGGGCGAGGACTACACCCTGGACGACGGAGGCAACATCCTGCTGGGCGACACGGTGGTGGGCTACATCAGCCGCTTCGTGGTGCAGTCCGCCGAGAGCGGCGTGGTCATTACCGCCGACTTCCGGACCCGGCTCCAGGAGGCTCTGGAGAGCGATACCAGCGAGTTCGTCTACACCGGCGAGGATGGCGTGGAGCATACCTATGAGATCACCTACGACGCCAGCAAGCAGGTGTGGTCCGTCCTGCAGGAGACGGAGACCTACGTCTATGACCGCTATGCCTCCCCCTCCGCCGCCCATCCCCTGGGCACTGACGGCAACGGCATGGACATGCTCACCCGCCTGATGTACGGCGGCCGTGTGTCCCTGCTGGTGGGCTTCGTGGTGGTATTTATTGAGACGATCATCGGCGTCATTCTGGGCGGCATCGCCGGATATTTCGGCAAATGGGTGGACAACATTATCATGCGGATTGTGGATGTGTTCTACTGCATCCCCTCTATGCCGCTGATGATCATTCTGGGCGCCGCCATGGACGCCATGCAGGTGAAGAACGAGCTGCGGCTGCTGGCGCTGATGCTGGTCCTGGGCTTCCTGGGCTGGCCGGGCATCGCCCGCATGGTCCGCGGCCAGATCCTCTCCCTGCGGGAGCAGGAGTTCATGACCGCCACCGAGGCCTGCGGCATCAGCGTGTCCCGGCGGATCTTCCGCCACCTGGTGCCCAACGTCATCCCCCAGCTGATCGTTATCTGCACCATGGGCCTGGGCTCCACCATCATCACGGAGGCCACACTGAGCTTCCTGGGCCTGGGCGTCAAGTTCCCCTTCGCCTCCTGGGGCTCCATCATCAGCGCGGTGAACGACGCCTATGTGATGACCACCTACCTGTTTGTGTGGATCCCCGCCGGCATCTGCCTGCTGATCGCGGTGCTGGGCTTCAACTTTGTGGGCGACGGCCTGCGGGACGCCTTCGACCCCAGAATGAATCGCTAAGGAGGAGAGACCATGGCTAAAAAGAAATCAGAAGGCTATCTCTCCGCGCGGGAATCCCGCCGGATCTCCAGGGAGAACCGGCGCATCACCACCGCATATGAGAAGAAGCGCAAGCGTAAGAACGTACCTGAGAGCGAATATCTCACCACCATGAAGGACCCCCGCAACGCCGTGGAGTTTGATGATCTCCACACCCATTTCTTCACGGACGCGGGTGTGGTCAAGGCCGTGGACGGCGTCAGCTTTGAGGTGCCCATCGGCAAGACGGTAGGCGTGGTGGGGGAGTCCGGCTGCGGCAAGTCCGTCACCAGCCTGTCCCTGATGCAGCTGCTCCAGCGGCCCCAGGGCCAGGTGGTGGGAGGCTCCATCCGTCTGAACCTGGGTGACAAGGCCTACGACGTGGCCAAAATGCCTGATGAGAAGGTTCGGAACCTGCGGGGCAACTTCGTATCCATGATCTTTCAGGAGCCTATGACCAGCCTCAATCCGGTGTTCCGCATCGGCGAGCAGATCAACGAGGTCATTGAGCTCCACGAGGGCACCGGAAAAACAGAGGCGGAGATCAAGGCCCGGACCATCGAGCTGCTGGAGATGGTGGGCATCGCCAACAGCGAGGGCGTGTACCGCATGTACCCCCACGAGCTGTCCGGCGGAATGCGCCAGCGCGTGTGCATCGCCATGGCTCTGGCCTGCAATCCCCGGCTCATCATCGCCGACGAGCCCACCACCGCCCTGGATGTGACCATCCAGGCCCAGGTGCTGGACCTGCTGCGGCACCTGAAGGACAAGATCAACTCCTCCATCATGTTCATCACCCACGACCTGGGCGTCATCGCCGAGATGGCCGACTACGTGGTGGTCATGTATGCCGGCCGTGTGGTGGAGAAGGGCACCGCCCAGGAGATCTTCGCCAATCCGGCCCACCCCTACACCATTGGCCTGATGGCCTCCAAGCCCGTGGTGGGCAAGAAGGTGGACAAGCTCTACTCCATCCCCGGCAAGGTGCCTAACCCGGTGAATATGCCGGACTACTGCTACTTCAAAGACCGGTGTGAGATGTGCGTGGAGGGCTGCCAGGGGGACTATCCCCACGAGGTGAGCCTCTCCCCCACCCACAAGGTCAGCTGCTACCGCTACTACAACAAAGATACCGCCGGCAAGGGAGGTGACCGCTGATGCCGAATACAGAGAAGACCAAGGAGCAGATCAAGGAGAATCCGAAGCAGAGCTCTCCCCTGATGATCGAGGACGACTACACCCCGGTGGTGTACGACCCCCAGTATATCCTCATGGTCAACAAGCTGAAGAAATACTTCCCCATCAAGGGCGGCATGGTCTCCAAGACCGTGGGATACGTCCGGGCGGTGGACGGCATTACCTTCAATCTCAAGCGGGGCACCACCATGGGCCTGGTGGGCGAGTCCGGCTGCGGCAAAACCACCGCCGGCCGCACCATTCTCCGCCTGTCCGGCGGGAAGACCGGGGGGCAGGTGCTCTTCAACGGCCAGGAGATCTATGACCTGAGCCACAAGGAGCTGCGGGCCCTGCGCACCAAAATGCAGATCATCTTCCAGGACCCCTTCTCCTCCCTGTCCCCCCGGCTGCCGGTGGGCGAGATCATCGGCGAGGCGGTCCGTGAGCACGAGCTGGTGCCCAAGGAGGAGTTCGACGACTATATCGACCAGGTCATGGACAACTGCGGCCTGCAGCCTTTCCACAAGACCCGGTACCCCCACGAGTTCTCCGGCGGCCAGCGGCAGCGCATCTGCATTGCCAGGGCTCTGGCCCTGAACCCCGAGTTTGTGGTCTGCGACGAGCCGGTCAGCGCCCTGGATGTGTCCATTCAGGCCCAGATCATCAACCTTCTGAAGGACCTCCAGGAGAAGTACAAGCTGACCTACCTGTTCATCTCCCACGACCTGAGCGTGGTGGAGCATATCTCCGACACAGTGGGCGTCATGTATTTGGGCAACCTGGTGGAATATGGGGCCACGGATGACATCTTCCGCAACCCCCTGCACCCCTACACCAAAGCCCTCTTCTCCGCCATCCCCATCCCCGACCCCAACCCCAAAATGGAGCGGATCGTACTGGAGGGCTCCATTCCCTCCCCCGCCAATCCCCCGTCGGGGTGCAAGTTCCACACCCGCTGCGCCAACTGCATGGCCCGGTGCAAGGTGGAGGAGCCCCAACAGCGCGAGGTGGAACCCGGCCACTTTGTGGTCTGCCACCTCTACGACAAGTAGCGTATGGCGCGAAAAAAGCGGAATTATGCGGATGATGACGGGCGGGTCATCGCTGATATGAGCGACCTGGAGCTGCCCAACCTCTGGCGGATCCGGAGACCTTCCCGCCGCCGCCCGGAGCTCTCCGCTGAGGAGCCGGCGGAGCCGGACCGCCCCTGGGAGGATGGAAACGGCCTCTCCTCCGAGGACCGGCGGATCTATATCTTCGCGGCGCTGAAGGCGGCGCTCCTCATCGCCGGCGTCTTTATTGCCGGAGCGGTGCTGCTCATTGCCGCCATGCTCTTCTTCTGGACCTGAATGCCACGCGTAAAAGGGACCTGCGCCGTCAGCGCGCTGACGGCGCAGGTCCCTTTTCGTCCTCCTTACCGCGCAAAAAAACCAGCCCTCCGGGATATCCCCGGAGGGCTGCCTTCGCGCAATCCGTAAAAAGCTTACGCCTCGTCTCCGGGATTCTGCTGACCGGACAGGGCGTCCAGGCCCTCCCGAAGGCGGTTGAGGCTGATGGGGAGCTGAGAGACCGCCACATCCATTCGCCGCAGCTCGCTGGCCACATGGGCCGCGACGCTGTCGAAGGCATCACAGATCTCCTTGCACTCCCCCGCCGTCTTGGTCACCTGACCGGCCATCTGCTGATAGATGGCCTGTGCCTGCTCCCGGGCCTGGGAAACAAGGCCCTCGCCCTGGGCGGACGCCTCGCTCCGGAGGCTCTCCGCCTCCCGGCGGGCCTGATCCAGGAGTCCCTCTGCCTGGGTCTGCGCCTGGGCCAGTACATCGGCTGCCCGCTGCTGGGCGTCCAGCTCCAGCTGGGCCACCCGCTCCTTTTCCCGGCGGAGGGTCGCCGCCTCCGCCTCTCGGGCCGCCAGGGCCTCCCGCAGCTGTCGGTTCTCCTCCTCCAGCGAGCGAACAGCTCCCGCACGGTCCTCGGCGTCCTTCCGCGCGGCCTCCCGGGCGGCAGTCTCCTCTTCCAGGGCGCTGCGCAGGCCGGCACACTGCTCGGTAAGCTCCGCCGTCTGCCCCGACAGCTGGTCCCTCTCCTGGGTCAGCGCCTCCAGGGACTGGCGCAGCTCCTCGCCTTCCCGGCGAAGGGTCTCGTTCTCCTCCTCCAGGCGCTGGGCAGTCTCCGCCGCCTCCTTCTGGGCCTTCTCGATATATGCCATCACGTCCTGACGGTTGAAGCCCCCCAGGGCGCTGCGGAAGATCGTATTCTCCATGGTATCCACCTCACTTGTCATCTTGTTACACTTTACCACAAAACAGGACGGCTGACAACAAGTTTCTGCCCCGCTGAAGGCGGAAGTGTAAAAATCGTTAAAGGATCGCGTGCGGAAAGGGGCCGCTCCTCTCGGATCGGCCCCAATTCCTTTTTGCGCTTTTCGCTCGGACGCTACACCGCGTACTGGCTGGTGTAGAGCTGGTAGTAGAACCCACGCCGGTCCAGCAGCTCCTTGTGGCGGCCCTGCTCCACGATCTGCCCGTCCCGGAGGACCAGGATCACGTCGGCGTCCACGATGGTGCTCAGCCGGTGGGCGATGACAAAGGAGGTCCGCCCCCGCATGAGCTTGTCCATGGCCTTCTGGATCAGGACCTCGGTGCGGGTATCCACATTGGAGGTGGCCTCGTCCAGAATGAGGAGCTTCCGGTCCGCCAGGAGGGCCCGAGCGATGGTGAGGAGCTGCTTCTGGCCCCCGGAGATGGTGATGTTGTCCTCCCCGATGACCGTGTCGTAGCCCTTGGGGAGGGTGCGGATGAAGTGGTCGCAGTAGGCCTCGTCGCAGGCTCTGACGATCTCCTCCCGGGTGGCGTCGGGACGGCCGTAGGCCACGTTCTCGGCGATGGTGCCCTTGAAGAGCCAGGTGTCCTGGAGGACCATGGCGAAGAGCCGGCGGCTGTCGTCCCGGGACACGGCGGCCAGGTCCCGTCCGTCGATGAGGATGCTGCCCTCATCCACGTCGTAGAACCGCATGAGGAGGTTGACGATGGTGGTCTTTCCCGCCCCGGTGGGTCCCACGATGGCCACCTTCTGTCCCGGCTCCACCTGGACGTTCAGGTGCCGGATCAGGGGCTCGGCCTTGTTGTAGGAGAAGCTCACGTCCCGGAACTCCACCCGGCCCCGGATGTCCTCCGCCGGCAGGGAACCGGCGATGGGGGCCTCCTCCTCCCGGTCCAGGAGGGCGTAGACCCGCCCTGCCGCCGCGGTGGCGTGCTGGATGTTGCTCATACCGTTGGCGATCTGCTCCAGAGGAGCGGCGATCTGGCGGGCGAAGAGGACGATGGTCATGACGGTGCCCACCTCCACCCCCTGGCTAACCACCAGCCAGCCACCCAGGAGGTTGATGAGGATGTAGGCCAGGGAGTTGGAGAAGGCAATCACCGGCTGGACCGCGCCGCCCAGGAAGTTGGCCCGGGCCTCCGCCTTCTCCTGGAGGCGGTTGATCTCCTCGTGGCGCTCCCAGCCCATCTCCTCCATGTTGTAGGCCTTGGTGGTGGCGTAGTTGGTGTAGTGCTCCTCCACCACGGTGTAGAGGCGGCCGCTCTGGCGGTGCATCTCCCGGAAGTAGCCGTTGCTCCGGCTGGCCACCAGGGCGCTGAGGCGGATGGACAGGGGCATGAGGACGATGACCAGCAGGGCCAGCCGCCAGTCCTCCAGCAGCATCACCACGGAGATGGCGGCGATCTGGAGAAAGCCGGTCATCATGGTGTCCACAATCTCATGAACGGTATTGCCCATGCGGGAGACGTCGTCGGTCATCCGCTGGAGGATCTCTCCCACCGGGGTGTCGTCCACAAAGGACACCGGCAGGCGCTGGAATTTGTCGGCAATGGCGATGCGCAGGTCACAGGTGAAGTGGCGGCTGACCACGTTGTTCATCAGCAGCATCTTCAAGTAGGTGAACAGGCTCTGGACGGCGTAGATCCCCAGCAGGGCCAGGATCCCCGGCACCAGGGAGGCCGCCAGGCCGCCGGGGACCTCAGCCCCCGCCCAGCAGTCGTAGAGGACCTGGATCAGATCCCCCAGGAGGGTGGGCCCCGCCAGGGCGCAGAGGATGACCACCACCGCCAGCAGGCAGGCCAGGGCCAGCCACCAGCGGATGGGCTTTGCGGAGCGGATGATCCGGAGCACCACACGCCAGGTCTCGGACCCGCCGGAGCGACTTTTCTTTCTCATTTTACGGCTCACCGGCGGTCACCTCCTCCCGTCTGAGAGGCATAGATCTCCCGGTAGATGGCGCAGCGGTCCAGCAGCTCCTGGTGCCGGCCCCTGTCAACGATCCGCCCCTGGTCCATGACAAAGATCACGTCGGAGTCCATGGCGGAGGTCACCCGCTGGGTGATGACGATGCGGGTGTGGCCCGCCATTCTCTCGTTGAGCTCCTGGCGGAGCCGGGCCTCGGTGAGAAAGTCCAGGGCGGAGAAGCTGTCGTCGAAGAGGTAGATGGGGGCGTTCTTCAGCACCGCCCGGGCGATGGCCAGGCGCTGCTTCTGGCCTCCGGACAGGTTCTTCCCCGCCTGGACCAGCTCGTGGTCGTAGCCCGCCTCCAGGGTGTCGATGAAGTCCCCGATCTGGGCGATCCGGGCGGCCTCCCGCATGGCCGCCTCCCCGGCGGCGGGGTTTCCCATGAGGAGGTTGTCCCGGACGGTGCCGGAGTAGATGGCGGTCTTCTGCAAAACGGCGCTGATGTTCCGCCGCACGGTGCGGCGGCCCCACTGGCCGGCGTCCACGCCGTCAAAGCGGATGCTCCCCTCCGTGGGCAGGCGGAAGCCCAGCATGAGCTGGACCAGGGTGGATTTGCCGGAGCCGGTGCCGCCGATGACGCTGACCTTCTGGCCGGCCTTGATGTGGATGTCGATGTCCCGGAGGGCGGGCTCATCGGCGTCCTGGTAGCGGAAGGTCACGTGGTCGAAGTCCACGTCGCCCCGGAAGGTCACGTCCTTTTCCTCTGTACCATCCCCCATGCTCTCCGCCCCGGTGACCTGGGCGATGCGGCCCGCCGCCACCTTGGCGTGGGGGTACATGACGATGGCGAAGGCCGCCATCACCACCCCGTTCATCACCAGGGAGATGTACTGGATGATGGCGAAGATGTCCCCGGCGGCGGGGGCGCCCAGGGCCTCCATCCGGCCAGCCCCCACGTAGAGGATCAGCACCGCGGCGGCGTTGAAGACGAAGAGGGCCAGGGGGGACACGACCCCCATGCTGGTGTTGGCCTTGATGATGTTCTCCGCCATAACCCGGGTGGCCTGGGCCACACGGTCCTGCTCGTAGGGCTCCCGGTTGAAGGCCCGGATCACCCGGATGCCCCACAGCCGCTCCCGCATGATGTCGTTCTGCCGGTCCACGTAGGCGTCGGACTTCTGCCACAGGGGGTCGATCCGCCGACCGATGACCACCACCGCCACAAAGACGGTGGGGATGAAGCACAGCAGGATCAGGCTCAGCGCCACGTCCTTGCTCAGGGCCAGCAGCACGCCCCCCAGGAACAGCACCGGTATGGTGACCACGGTGCCCGACAGCATGGAGGCCACCCAGGAGACCGTCTCCACGTCGTGGGTGGACCGGGTCAGGAGGGCGGCGGTGCCCATGGCGCCGAACTCCTCGAAGGTCAGGGTGCTGACCTTGCGGAAAATGTCCCGCCGCATGTCGGCGGAAAAGGCCGCCACCACCTGGCTGCTGGTCCGCACCCCCATCAGGATCGAACATAGCCCCAGCAGGGCCACCAGCAGCATCTGGACGCAGCAGCGGAGTATGTAGGGGAAGTCGGCGTTGTACACGCCGTCGTTGACGATGCGGCTCATGATCGTGGGCAGCATCAGATTGCAGAAGGTGGACACCGCGATCATCCCCATCGCCAGCGCCACCTTGCCCCCGTAGGGCCGTAAATATCGCAGCAGCTCTCTCATAATTCCTCTCAGTCCATCGGCACATCGGTATCCATTGGTATACATTCTTTTTCTTGAAAGAAAAAGAATCAAAAAGAACTTTTCCTGCGAAACTACGTTTCGCATATCGCATATATTTTATAAGTGAAACGCCTGGAGCGGCCTCCACACTATATCATGTTTACAGGTCCGCTTCAAGCATCTTTTCTGGCGGACAGAGATCCGGCGTCCGTCAACATTTACGCAGCGTGAAACAGAGCCCTCCGGTCCCCGGGAGAGGTGGGGGCCGAAGGGCTCGTCTGCCGGTCAGAGGCAGCAATGGAGCGGCGCGGCGGCAGGCACTGCCGAGAGCCACACCGCAGCCGCGGCGATAACAAATCAAACATGCGGGGGTACATAGGGGGCTTTGCCCCCTATGCGGATTTTTGGGTACTTTTTGTCCGTACAAAAAGTACCCCGGGGCACGGGGGCGGAGCCTCCATAAAATCAGGAGTTCTTCATGACCACGCTCTCCACCGTGTCGGCGGCGTGCTCGCAGGCGTCCACGCACTTCTCCAGGTAGATATAGATCTCCCGCCAGCTGATGACGGTGAGAGGGTCCCGGCAGGAGGTGTGGAGGTGGCGCATCCCGGAGATGAACAGCCGGTCCGCCTCCTCCTCCAGGGTGTTGATGTTGACGATGTGGGTGTGGAGGGTCTTGGACCGGCGGAAGTCGGAGAACTCCTTCAGCAGGGTCTTCAGCTCCTCGCAGCAGCGGATGGCCACCCCTACCATCTCCAGGGCGTCGGGACGGATGGACTGGATGTTGTTGCAGTACAGCCGCAGGAACACATCCTCGATCTTGTCCGTCACCTCGTCGATGTTCTGGCTGAGGAGCAGGATGTCCTCCCGCTCGATGGGGGTGATGAAGGCCCGGGCCAGGACGTTGATCAGCTCGTGCTTCTTCTCGTCCCCGGCGTGCTCCACGGCGTGGATCTCGTCCAGCTTCTCCGAGATCACCCCCGGGTCGAAATCCTTCATGGCCTTCTCCAGCAGATAGGCCGCCTGGCAGGCGCAGTCCGCGCAGGCCAGGAAGTTCTCGAAATAAAAGGAATCCTGTATCTTTGCCATAACACTCTGTCTCCTTATCCGGCCCTGTGACCCAAAGTAATTTGTATAAGCAAAGCGGAGCTTTGCGCTAAAAGTTCTTTTTGGATACTTTTTCTTTCAAGAAAAAGTATCAGAAGATGAACATGAACAGTTTCGCCATGGCGAAGCTGATGAGGCCGCAGCCGGGGAAGGTAAAGACCCAGGTGAGGACCATATCCTTGACCACGCCGAAGTTGATGGCGGACAGGCGCTTGACGGCCCCCACGCCCATGATGGCGCTGGTCTTGGTGTGGGTGGTGGACACGGGAATCCCGAAGAGACTGCTGAAAAGGAGGCAGGCGGCGGCGGCCAGGTCGGCGGCAAAGCCCTGGTACCGCTCCAGCTTCACCATATCCATGCCCACGGACTTGATGATCTTCTCGCCCCCCACGCTGGTGCCCAGGCCCATGACCGTGCTGCACAGGAGCATGAGCCACACGGGGATCAGAATGCCCTCCACGCTGCTCTGGCCGTTGGCAAAGGCCATCCCCAGGAAGAGGATGCCGATGAACTTCTGGCCGTCCTGGGCGCCGTGCATAAAGCTCATGGCGGCGGCGCCGAAGATCTGGGCGTAGCGGAACACGCCGTTGGTCTTTCGCCGGTCCATCCCGGCGCAGAGGATGGTCAGCCCCTTGCAGATCACCCAGCCGGAGAGAAACCCCAGGGCCAGGCTCAAAACCAGACCATAGAGGACCTTCACCCACTCGTCCATGTTGATCCCGCCCACGCCGTTCTGAATGGCGATGGCCGCCCCGGTGAGGCCGGCGATGAGGCTGTGGCTCTCGCTGGTGGGGATGCCGAACCAGGAGGCCGTCACGCTGTAGACCACGATGGAGAACAGCGCCGCGCACAGGGCCACCAGGGCCTCCTCGGTGTTCCCGCCGAAGTCCACCATGTTGCTGATGGTAGAGGCCACGGAGGCGTTGATGTGGGTCATGATGAATACGCCCAGGAAGTTGAACACGGCGCTGGTCAGAATGGCCGCCCGCACCGACAGACACCGGGTGGCGATGCAGGTGGCGATGGCGTTGGGGGCGTCGGTCCAGCCGTTGACAAAGATGACCCCCAGGGTCAGCACCACGGTGACCGCCAGGACCGGACTGGAGCAGAACTGCTGAACAAAATAGGAGAGGGACACATCCATAATTTTACTCATCCTTTACATGCTTTTTCTTTTCCGGCACAAAATACACCCGGCGGACCCGAGCCTCCGGGAACGGCGCCTGAAGCCATGCCAGTCCTGCCGGCCTGCGGGAACCGCCGTCCCCGCGCATAAGAAAACGCAGGACTTTTCCTTCCAAGTCCTGCTCCTGCCGCCTGGGGACCGCATGATCCCTGGCAAAACGGCGTGCTGGGCAAGTCAACGGAACTCCCTGTCAGACTCCACAACTATTACTGTCTCTTATACACATCTGACGCTGCCGACGATCTTACGCGTGTAGA
>ERZ1090881.354-NODE-356-length-22233-cov-6.121066_pt1 | contig 22233 bp, 24 predicted proteins | sample MGYA00478470_ERZ1090881 | MGnify/ENA primary metagenome ERZ1090881 (study PRJEB33644, sample SAMEA5815736) | chicken gut metagenome | biome: Chicken; feature: Gastrointestinal Tract; material: Caecum | place: Ireland | collected 2019-01-01 | study: A study of the...
AAGCGTCGTTTCCGATCAGATGTTTCGCCACCTGGCCTGTGAAACAGACAAGGGGGACACTGTCATAGTTGGCTGTAGCAAGACCTGTGACAAGGTTCGTCGCGCCCGGTCCGCTGGTCACCAGACATACTCCCACTTTTCCCGTTGTTCTGGCGTAGGCGTCCGCCTCGTGAACAAGGGCCTGCTCATGACGGGGAAGGATGATCTTAATATCATCCTGTTTATATAGTTCGTCGCTGATATCAATGGTACACGCCCCCGGATAACCGAAGAGTGTATCCACTCCTTCTTCTTTTAACGCTCTTACAAGTAATTTGTTTCCTGTAATCTGTCTCACGCTTCTACCTCCTTTTCCGGAAATAAAAACCCTGAGCAGTTCATGCTCAGGGCGAATGATACATCCGTGTTACCACCTAAATTCAGAGAAAATCTCTGCACTCTGCCGGTACGGGATCTCTGTCCGATACCGCTTCCCTGTAACGCGGGAAACGTTGGAGCCTACTTACAACCAATATGTGTGTTCAGTCCACTGCTCGAGGGCTACTTCCATAATCCCTTCACGAAGACTTCCACCTGCCGTCTCCTCTCTGGGCATCTGAGAATTATGTACTCCTCCCTGTCACTGCATTTTTAAAGATGAAATTAAATATATTATAGTGGGTATCGCAGGCTGTGTCAATGAAAAATTAACCTATCAGCACCACTACCCGGAAGGAATCCTGGTTATAGGAAATATCCAGAGTCCCCTCATAACGGTCCACTACATCTTTTACAGAAGAAATTCCAATCCCGTGGAGCTTTTTATCCTCTTTGTCAGAGAGATACCTGCCTTTTTGTATTCTGACCTCATTTTCCTTGGAATTCTCCAGCTCAAAACTGAAATAGCCGTTTTCCGTATAACGGCATTTCAGCCGCAGCCAGCGGCGATCCGGATCATTTATCTTGCAGCAGGCTTCAATGGCGTTGTCCAGGGTATTGGCAAATATGGTACAAAGGCTTACGTCGTCCAGAAGAACCATATTATCAATACTGATGTTAAAAAAGCCGTCGATAGAGGCCTCCGTCATCTTCTGGTATTTGGCATTCAGTACGGCGTTCACTACGCTGTTCTCACAGAATTTCCGGTTTGCCGTTCTGATCTCAGAGGCCATTTTTTCAAAATACTCTTTTGCCTTCGGAATATTTTCTTCCTGAAGAAGCCTCCCTACCACAGAAAGGTGGTTGTTCATGTCATGACGGAATTTACGGATCTGGCTCTGATTCTGTTCCAGCTCGTCATAATAATTTTTTTGAAGCTGCAGATTTTTCCGTTCCATATCGGCAAAAATCCCGTCGGCAAGATACGCCGCCAGACGTATACTTCCCAGATTGGCAGTCATACAGGCAAGCATACATGGCCAGATGATCCATGAATCATAAAATGGCGAAAGATAAATGCAGCTATAGATGCTGGCAAAGGATGCGATACACACAATATCAATGATCAGCCATGTTCTGTCTGTAAAAGTATCATAAATTTTGCGGAAGGATTTTCCGAAAAAACGGTAAAATAATATCCAGAATAAAACCACAGACAGGAAAGTCAGGGTAGAGATGATCGTATTTGCCATCTGATTTTCCTGTTCAAAAAACGAAAAAAATATGCGGGCCCCTATATCTCTTTCCAGGAAGTTCACCGCACAGGAAACCGGCAGCAGGATCAGCGTCAGAGAGAGTTTCACTGTCCACCGTCCCTTATACAGCGCAAAATTTAAGACCAGAAACAGAGGAACAATGATCGAAATATTCCACATATCCTGGGGATAAACTATTATAGAAGCGACGGTTCCATACCCGAACAGTCCGATCAGAAACAAAACTCTGCTTTTTCTTCTTTTCAGGCAGCAGTCAATAGATTTCATAAAAAAATATCCGGCAGTCAGATTCAATATGTTTCCCATATTCTGGAACAGTGTCATTATCACATTGGTATTCATGAATACTCCTTTTACTGCAGCATACGCTGTGCGAACGCCACCGCCAGCTCCTGTTTATAGGTACGGCTGACAGGTATTTCCACTCCCCGGCAGATACAGTGGTTCCCTTCGATCTTTGATACATAGTTCATATTAACCAGGTATCTGTTATGAACTCTCTGAAAAAATCCAGGCATTTTCTGCTGGATCTCATCCAGTTTTCCATAAAAAACCGTCTGTTTTTCCGTTTTATCCACAGCACAGATATTGCGGCGGTCGCTGTAAAAACAGACGATCCCGCTTAGCGAAAGGCGCTGAACGCCGGACTTCTGCTCAATAACAAAATACTGTTCCTGCATGGTATCAATAGCATCCAGAGCCCTGTCCAGCACTTCTTTGATCTTCTTCTCCTGATAAGGTTTCAAAATGTAGTGAAAAGCCTGTACCTCATATCCCTGAAATACGAAATCCGGATAAGCGGTAACAAAAATAATCATCATCTTTTTTCCGTAAGACCGAAGAAGACGCGCTGTTTCCATGCCGCCCTTTCCCGGCATTTCAATATCCAGAAAAAGAATGTCTGTTTTATCGGCTTCTCCCTCCTCCAGAAGCCGCTCTCCTGATTCATATTCCACAATTTCACAGGGAATCCCCTTTAATTCCATATGTATTTCTACCAGACGGCGCAGATCCCGCCTGAGATTTTTCTCATCATCGCAGACTGCAATTCTCATGTATGTCTTCTCCCCCGATGTCGTATTGATGTATTTATCCATCCCTGCCTGTCTTTACCTTGGGCAATGGCCTGTCTGAAATCTGATTTTATTATAAAAGAGCTATTCCTGATTTACAACAAAATTTTCCTCTCTCCATTTTTTATCTTCCAGATACTTTTTACAATAAGAAAGTATTTCTGACAGTTCTTTAACTGCCAGTTCTGCAATTTCCCGTTTCTCCTCTGAATCTTCTATAATATACAACAATGCACTTTCTCTTGTCTTATAAAAATTCGGCAGTTTCTTTGCATATTCTATTGCTTTTTCATAATCCCCATAATTTTTATATGAAACTGCAATATTAAATAAAACCGAACCGCGTATTTCTGAATCAGGCGCCGTCTGCAAAATCCGCTCCTGTATATCAATGGATTGTTTTAAATACTTACGTTTCTCTGTCTCAGAGCCTTCCATTCTCTCTAACGAAGCCGAAAGCTGAACTAACAGTAATGGATTATTCGGGTATATTTTCAACGCATTCTTCATTAATTGTATATTTTCCCAATGTTTTCCTTTTTTACGGTTTCTCTCCCATTGTCTGACAAGGTTTTCTATTTTTTCTGAAGAATTAATTTCATCCATACCGATCAATTCATCTATCGTGACCTCAAAATAATTTGCCAATGAAGGAAGCATGGTAATATCGGGATAACTTTCACCCCTTTCCCATTTACTGATTGTCTGAAAGGAAATATTTAAATGTCCGGCCATCTCCTCCTGTGTCAAATCTTTTTTCTTACGAAATTTCTTAATTCTCTGACCTATGAACAGTTCTCTCATCTGTATTTCCTCCATCATGCTCTTAATCTCTGCCTTTATCTTTATTTAAGTGTACAAATGGCAGTATGCTCTCTCCTTACACACTGATATCATACATATAGAACATGATTTTCTCAATAACTGTATAGTTGACTTAATTCTAACAGCAAATGAATTTACACTCTGAAATAAAACGAGAACTGCGATTTTTTCCTGCTTATCCAAACATTACAAAATCTGTGTCAAAAATGACATTACGGCCTCTGCTGCTTTTCCCGTTAGTTTTTTATAATAAACACAAGATCAACGAAAGACGGCCGGAATGTTTTCGTACTGTATGCTTCCGCGCCGGATCTTATCAAATCCCAAAAACATAAGGAGGCAAAATATGCTGGAAGTTAAAAATCTATGTAAAAGCTATACCAACGGCGTCAATACATATCCCGTATTAAAAAATGTATCCCTGCAGGTAAAAAAAGGGGAGTTTGTGGCGGTAATGGGGCCGTCCGGCAGCGGAAAAACAACTCTCTTAAACTGTATTTCCTGCTTTATCCCTCACGACAGCGGTACAATCCGTCTGGGCGATCAGGATATTTCCAGCATTAAAGGAGAAAAACTGGCAAAACTCCGCAATCAGAGACTGGGCTTCGTTTTTCAGGATTTTATGCTCCTGGACGGGCTGACTGTCCGTGAAAATATATGTCTGCCGCAGATCATCGCCAGAAGACCTATCGCCCAGATGGAGACGAAGTCCGAGAAGTTCTGCCAGATGTTCGGAATCAGCAAAATTATGGATAAGTATCCTGCTGAAATCTCCGGAGGAGAAAAACAGCGGACGGCAGTAGCCAGGGCTCTGATGAATAATCCCTACATAATCCTGGCGGACGAACCTACCGGAAACCTGGACAGCAGATCTACGAAAGCCGTAATCGACGCTTTTCTTCAGGCCAAAAAGCAGATAGGCGCTACCATATTTATGGTAACCCACGACAGCTACGCCGCATCTTTCTGTGACCGTGTGATCGTGCTGAAAGACGGACAGGTCAACCGGGAAGTTAAGAGAACCGGTACAAGACGGGAATTTATGGACGAGCTTCTGGATATTCTGAGAACACTGGGAGGTGACGGTGATGAAACTGAACAGTATTTATAAAAAACTGAGAAAAAACAGCAAAGGGCAGTATCTTCTTCTGGGCTTCTGTATCTGCCTTTCCGTCCTTCTGCTGACTTCTTTCACATTAATGTATTTCGGACCCACCGTTCAGGATTTCCTGCAGGAAGGAGGAGATACCAGAAAAATGGCCAGCCTCTTAATGGCGGCGACTTCCGTAGGCTGTTTTATCTTTACCATCTATGCCTCCGGCCTGTTCTTTCGGAGCAAAGCGAGAGAGTACGGCGTGTTTATGGCTCTTGGCATACAGAAAAAAGAACTGAAAAAATTGCTGTTTGGGGAACTCTCCATGGTAACGGCGCTCTCCTGCCTGGTTGGGCTGGTTCTTTCCGTCCCCCTTTCCTGGGTGATCTGGAAAATTTTTGAGATATTTATTATTTCCAATGAACAGATGACTTACCGGTTCGGCCCTGTGGGATTCCTTCCCGGGATCCTGTTCAGCTTTATTCTTGCCCTGGCTCTGGGCGCCGCCGGTTTCCGTTTCGTCCGCCGCACAGATATTATGGAAGTCCTTCATATGCAGCAGAAAACCGAAATGGTACGCGAAATTCCCGGCTGGACTTTTGGAGCGGGCGTCGTCTTAACTGTAGCTGGGATCCTCCTGGGAAGCGGTCTGCCTCAGTTTAGCGCAAAAGTACTGAATATCAATCTTCCAGGAATTTTCAATCTCGTATATCTGCTCTCCGTGGCGGGGATTTATCTGATCCTTCTTTCTATTGTGGCGCAGAGCAGGGCAAAACGGAACAAGAAAAAATATTATAAGAATCTTGTTTCTATCAGCCTGATGCGTTTTACCGCCAGATCCGCCACAAGAAATATGTGCGTATCCGTACTCCTTTTATTTGCCTGCTGCTTTGCGGCTTTTTACGGAATGCAGTACTCTCTTGCTCCGGATATTCTGAATACAGACAGCGGCCGTACTTTTTCCATGCATTATCCTGCACTGGAAGATCAGATTGGCAAAACGGAAATCGAAGAAACCGCGCAGAAATATCAGATGCAGATACAGGATTATTCCGAAAATGACGCCGTCAATCTGGTCATCTCCCGAAACGCCAGAGATTTCAATGAAGACGGAACCAGGTATCTGGAGCTTTACAAAGAACAGGAAAAAGCGGCTCTCTTTGTGTCTGAAAAAGATTACCGCACACTCTCCGGGCAGGATGTATCCGTGGAACCCGGAACATATCAGACTGTAACGACAACGGATTACCGGGAAGCTTTCGAATATATAGACGGTCTGCAGGAAGTCATGAATCCTGATACGGAAAAATCCTGGAAGCTTACATTCGGAGGACAGCTTACATGTGACTCCCTGGCATCTATGAGCGAACCTTTTGCCTTCGTACTTGACGACCAGGATTATCAGAATATTATCTCCGGCGTCAGCCCCGCATATGTAGAACATCTGATTTTCTTTAATGTTTCAGATGTAGAGAACTCTTATGACTTTGCCATGGATCTTCTGTCTCAGTATGTGGGACACGCCACAGAACTTTCCAGTCATATGGGACTCTGGGATATCTGGGAGCAGAAACTTGCCGACGATGCCGGCCAGCCCTATGGTTACGAAGGTTCTGTCGATATGACGATGGACAACAACATGCTCCTTGGCGACTGGAAATATGCGCCGTCCTTTAATATTATCACGGTACAGGACAGAATGCAGCTTATCAGCGTTTATGTCATGCTCAGTCTGTACATCTGTCTTATTTCACTGGCAGCGATCAGCGTTATGGCTTATGTCAGAAGCATCTCCGTGGCTTCCGATAACCGGGAACTCTTCGAAAGCCTGGAAAAACTCGGCGCAGACAACAGATATCAACGGCAGGTTCTGAAAAAACAACTGGCCCGGATCTTTCAGTATCCGGCAGCGATTGGATGCGGTCTTGGATTTTTGTTTTCCTTTTCCATGGATTTCTTCAACGACGGCAGGATTTCCTCAACTGAAACAAAGGCGCTTGTCCTGCTCCTCGGTATCATCCTTCTGGTGTCCGCAGTTCTCTACTGTGTATACCGTTATTCCATGAGAGAAGCAGAAAGAAAAGCTGGTATTTTTTCATTTTCTCTTGGAAAATCACCAGACCGATAAAGCCGGATTCTGTTTATATTTAAAAAACCAGAAACGGGAATTACCAGCATCAAAGTCTGATGATTCCCGTTTATTATCATACTATACTGTATGATCTCAAAATCTTTTTTTCATTCGCCTTTGAAAAATCACTTAAACGATAGGACCGGATTCTTGTTTTCACGATAACCGGGATTAAAAATCCACAGTTTACAAGTTTTGTGCATCTGTTGATGACTGTTTTGTTCGTCACGCCAATCATTCTGCTTACATCGATGGGTGTAAATTCATAGAGTCTCTTCTTAAGCAGGAACACCAGGAACTCCTTTTCCTTTTTATTTAAATACGAAAAGCTGCCTGCCAGTTCCTCTTCTTCCGTTGCTTTCGATAACTCGCATACTTTTTTGGAATACAGACTCATCATTTTCAAAAAGTAATTGATCCAGATTTCCGGGTGCGGCGGGTTTTCCCTTCCGGAATAATACAGCGCCGGCAATCCCATTTGAAGCGAAGAGTAATATTCATCCGGATCATATGCAAAATATTCTTCCAGAGAACCAATTCCGTTAAATCCATATCCATAATAATCCAGAATATATCCTGACATTAGTCTGGCTGTTCTTCCGTTTCCATCTTCAAAAGGATGGATCGTAACCAGCTGGTAATGAACAACGGCCGCAATGATCAAAGGATGATCGTCGGTCGTATTCACATATTCGACAAGTTCAGCCAACAGAGCCGGAATATCTGTATACTCTGGCGGAATATATTCCGGTATTCCTGTTTCTGAATCGTACACGGCAAATAATACGCCCGGCGGCATTGGCCCTCTGAGCCCGATTTTTTCTTTTGCCGCACCTTTTTCCACAATCGACTGAACTTTCAGGATCATGGATTTGGAAAATAATTCTTTCTTCTTTAAGCTCTCTTCCAGAAAATTCAAAGCCAGAAAATAATTTCGGATTTCCTGTTCCGGCTTCAGAAAGTGTTTGTGCGGATCACTGTCAATTGCTTCATTAGCCTGCTCTTCTGTCAGTGGATTCCCTTCTATTTTATTTGAAGCATAGGAACTTTTTTTCTTGGAATTCTTCCTGAGCCTGTTTTTTGTAACAGAGGGAAGCTTGATCGTACTGAGAGAAAAACGGTTCTCATCTATTTCTGATATTCGTTTTAATATCTCGTTTGTAAGCGTTACTTTTATCAATGTATCACCCCGTTTCACTATGGATATTATATCGCAGGGCAATAAATATTTCCACTAAAATTACACTATTTTTTCACTATTTTTCATTCTCTCTGTTCATAAGTTCTATACCATCTAATACCGAATAAATTTTTGTTTACACTGCCCCAGCAGAAAAGAAGACATCTCAAAATCATAGCGCTTCTGTATATTTTCCGCCGGAAGCACCGGACGGGACGGCTCCGGCCTGTTTCCGGCCTTCCGGTATTCTTTTACCGTCATTCCGAACTTCTCCATAAACATCCGGTTTAAATACCTGCTGCTGGAGAAGCCTGTCTCCATACATATATCAAGAATACTGAGATCGGAATCCCGCACATATCCCAGAGCTCTGTCAAAACGGATATTGTTCAGATATTCCTGAAAGGAAATACCCAGCATTTTCCGTATAAAATGCGAAGCATGACAGACTGTAATGTTTTCCAGCCTGGCTATTTCATTAAGCGAAAGCTTTTCTTTATAATGCTCCGCTATATAAGCGGTGATCCTGTTTAACCGGAGCGTATTATTCTGGGCGGACATATATTCCTTTTCGTTTCTGAAAGAACAGTCTGCGCCGCTTAAGATAAGATAAAGGGCCTCCAGCATCAGTCCCGCGCATTTTACTTCACGGAAAGGAAGTGCGCTGAAATAAAACGAAGCGCAGGAAACCAGCATGTCCCTCGTCTGTTCATACAGGTTTCCCGTCTGCATAACAGGATTATCAAAATGCAGAAAATTAAGCTGATAACAGATCCTGCGGTAAAAATCCGAATGTACCTGGAACGCGAGAACAAGATTTTTCTCTCCGGCGCTGGAAAAAGAATGGATCTGGAAGCGATTGATAATATAGATATCCCCCTCCCGCAGTTTATATTCCTTCCCGTCCATGAACAGGCAGAGCGCGCCCTTCAGAAGAAGCCCAATTTCCAGATCGTCATGGCCGTGAGGACAGCGGGAAGTCATTTCCACAACAAAAAGTTCCAGATTTTTGTTATAATATTTTCAGAAAACAAAGAAAAAACATTAGTTTAAGGAGGTGACATACTTTGAAAAAGAAAGTAATCGCCGCAGGGCATATCTGTCTGGACATCACACCTGTTTTTCCTGAAATGAAAGCAGAGTCACTGGATCAGGTATTATCCCCGGGAAAACTGCTGCAGATGGATAGAGCCGACGTCCACACCGGGGGCGCGGTGGCGAATACCGGACTGGCCATGAAAAAACTGGGAGCCGACGTCCGGCTGGCCGGTAAAATCGGAAAGGACGCTTTTGGCGAGCTTATCCTGAATATACTGAAAAAATATGACGCCCAGGAAGGCATGACTGTCAGCGAAGGGGAAAGCACCTCTTATTCTGTTATCCTGGCCGTTCCGGGGATTGACCGCATCTTTCTCCACAATCCGGGAGCCAACGATTCTTTCTGCGCAGACGATATATCGGATGAGCTTCTCAAAGACGCCGCGCTGTTCCATTTCGGGTATCCGCCGTTAATGAGATCCATGTATCAGAACGACGGACAGGAACTTGTGAAACTTCTGCAGAAAGTAAAACGTGCCGGAATGGCGGTTTCCCTGGATATGGCCGCAGTTGACCCGGGTTCGGAACCGGGAAGGGCGGACTGGAAGACCATACTGGAAAGAACGCTCCCCTTCGTGGATTTCTTCGTGCCAAGCGCGGAAGAACTCTGCTATATGCTGGACCGGGAACGGTTTTACCAATGGCAGAAGAGAGCCCGGGGAGGCGACGTTACTCAGATCCTCGATCCCGAAGAAGACATACGGCCTCTGGCAGAAATGTGCATGGATATGGGATGCCAGATTCTCCTGATCAAATGCGGCGCTCCCGGAATGTACTTTAAAACATCGGACAGCCGTCATCTGGAACCGCTCTGCTCCAATCTGGAGATGGATCCCGCACTGTGGGGCGGCAGGGAGATTTTCGAGCGCAGTTATATCCCTGAAAGAATTCTTTCCGGTACCGGGGCCGGAGATACCAGTATCGCCGCTTTTCTCACGGCGGTTCTCAAAGGCTGCGGACCGGAAGAGTGCCTGCATCTCGCCGCTGCGGCCGGCGCGTCCTGCGTCGCGGAATACGACGCTTTAAGCGGTATCGGAACTCTCAGGGAATTAGAAGAGAAAATAAACAGAGGATGGAAAAAAATATAAAGGAGGAAAATCATGCTGGTAAATTTAAATGATGTTCTGCTTCCCGCAAAAAAAGCAAAATACGCGGTAGGCTTATTTAACGCAGTGAATCTTGAACTTGCAAGGGGAATCATCCGCGCCGCTGAAGAGACACAGTCTCCTGTGATCGTGGGGACTGCGGAAGTCCTGTTTCCTTACGGACCGCTGGAGGAAGTATCCTATTACCTGCTTCCCATGGCGAAAAAAGCCGGGGTGCCGGTGGTCGTTCACCTGGATCACGGGCTTAACCGTGAAACCTGCCTGAAGGCGCTTGAACTGGGCTTCAGTTCCATTATGTACGACTGCTCCACCGATTCCTATGAAGAAAACGTCCGCAAGGTAAAGGAAATGGCGGAAATCGCCCATTCTTACGGAGCGACCATCGAAGGAGAGCTGGGACATGTCGGCGACAATGAGGATATGACAGACGACGAAACGTCTTCAAAAGATCCTTCCATGTATTATACAGATCCGAAAATGGCTCTGGACTTTGTGCAGAAAACCGGCGTGGACGCCCTGGCGGTAGCTGTGGGGAACGCCCATGGAGCATATAAATTTCCTCCAAAACTGGATTTCGCCAGGATCCGGGAAATCGCCACAACTGTGGACGTGCCTCTCGTGCTTCACGGAGGCTCCGGCCTTACCGATCTGGATTTTAAGACAGCTATCAGAGAAGGTATCAGCAAAGTAAATATTTTCACTGATATCAATGTGGCCGCGGCAAAGGCTGTATCTGAAAGATACACAGACGCCGGCAAAGGGCTTACCGATCTGATCCCCTCCGCCGTAGAGGCAGTACGCCGGGAATCCGAAAAGAAAATGCGCTTATTCGACAGTGTCGGCAAAGGATGAGAGCCGGATTCTGCTATGTAACAGAGGTATCTGCCTCATTTATAAAATATCTCCGTCATTTTATCAATAAATGACGGAGATTTCAATATAATGACGGAGATAAACTCTCTCCTGTTCTTTATTATGGGGCAGCATCAGAGAAAATACTCTCCTTCTCTCTTCGGATTTTTCCTGAAAATGGAAGAAGCCGAAAACCTTGATTTTTCAAGGAATTTTCGGCTTCCCGGTTACGTCCCTAGCGCGATTCGAACGCGCGGCCTTTCGCTTAGGAGCAACTTTTATGCAGGTTCAGACTAGTCCAACAGAGACAACCTATTCATTTATAAGTCCAGTAAAAAAGCGCCTTCCCAGACTATTTCTGTTCATATAAGATCATTGAAAATTATTCCGGATTTTTACATTTTCTGAGAAAATGATTGTACGCTTCTAATATAAAGCGCCAACTCCATCTATAATTTTTCAAATCATAAAATCCAACTATCCTGCCCATTTAAAAGCGGGAAATGAAATGTGTGATACACTATTTTCTTTGTCAGATTTCTTCTAAATTATACATCAGATACCGCCATTTACGCAAAATGCTTTGACCACTATTTTACCTCTTTTTTCTCACATGCTCTGATTTGATCTCATAAATAAAACCGGCAGAGATTTTGCTCTCCACCGGTCTGCTTTTATCCTAATTATGTTCCCCTTGCATTGATTTTGCTAATGATGTCAGCAACACAGCCATTTCCGGATTGCTGAGAACTTTTGCAAGTAACTCTGCGTCCACTCCTTCTGGAACTTCCATCATCGTCCTCTTTTCTGTATCATGGATCTGCGGATTCAGATTCTTCCTGTTATAAAAGGAATCTTCCAACAGTGTCGCATTGCGCCGTCTGTCTTCATCTATGATATGCGAATATACTTCTGTAACCATATCTGCCTGTGCATGACCAGAATCTCCCTGTACCGCCTTTATATCACCGCCGTTCAGCTTAAGCTTATAGGTAACACTCATATGCCGGAAACTGTGAAACACAATCTGTGGTAAATCATGTTGTTTGATCAGCCTATTCAGGAATCTCTGATATACGCACCGCCCCTTGGAAGTCCATATTCAGTAGCAAGGATAAGGCCATAGTCCTGGTATTCTTCCTGCAAAATATCCTTTATCTCCTCCTGCTGTGCTTTCCATGCAATCAGTTCTTCAGCTACGCTCCTGGGTAAAAACACTTTCCGCACGCTGCTTTCTGTTTTTGGTGTTTTCATAATGCGTACCGTCTTATTCGTTTTCCGCTCCTCTGGAAATATGACGATCACATCTTTCTGGTCTAATTCCTCTAACGCTTTTTTGCTGACTCTCTGTACTTCCTTATTTACATAAAGATACGCCCGGTTTTCTTTGATCGCTTCTTCTGATATATCTACGCAGTCCCAGGTAAGCCCCAGTAGTTCTCCTATTCGAAGAGAACCGGCAAAGGCAAGGTTCATACACAATTTCAGGCACTCATTTTCACACACATCCAGAGCATATGCAAAGGTCTCTGCATCCCATATTGCCCGTTTCTCTGATTTATGCTTTGGTACCGTCGCTTTAAATGCTGGATTCTTCTCCATGATGTCCCACTTCACAGCCTGATTAAAACAACTCTTCAGCAGCTTATGTACATCACGGATTACACTGGTAGATACGAACTCGCTTCTGACATTTCCGTTCAAGTCTGGAACGGATGGCGTCTTTGTCAGCGTCTTATAGTAAATCTCCAGGAATCTGGTATTGATATCCGTCAGTGGAGTTTTCCCAATGATAGGCAATATATAATTCTTCAGCAATGACATATTCCCGTCATAGGTAGACAATGCCCACCTGTCTTTTCCATGCAGAATATCGTCAGGTGAAGAAAGAGATGCAGGAATATCTGATTGCCAAGCAGACGGTTGAGCATATCTTGGGTATTGACCGTCACAAACGAGTGGAAGAGAAGAAACAACAAAAAGAAGAACAGCGCTGAAGGTAGAGAAAGAGCCACGATCCATTCCGTTTTGGAGAGACCGTGGCCACTTTTTTGCATTTTACTTCGATATAATATGCTGATCATCACCTGTCGGAAATAATCATGTCAATTCCTTGCTGCAAGGTTTCTTCATCAATTGCACCCGTTGCTTGAGCGATTGCGTTTCCCTTCTCATCAATAAAATATGTGGTAGGCAGTGAATAAACACCGTAGGTTGCAGCGGCATCCTGATCTGTATCGTAAAATACCGGGAAAGAATAGCCCTGTTCTGCGATGAAAGCAGATGCAGTTTCCACAGTCTCTCTGGATCCATCGGTCATATTGATGATGAGAAACTGTACTTCTTCACCAATTTCCAGATACTTTTCGTTAAAATCAGGCATTTCCATTTTACATGGACTACACCAGCTTGCCCAGAAGTTTAGGACAACGGGTTTCCCGATAAAATCCGAAAGATGAACTTCATTTCCATCCAGATCGTAAACTGTAAAATCCGGTGCCAATATCTTTTCTGATTCATTCTCTTGTGTTGTTGGAGTGGAGGCTTCTGTGGATTCGGTTTCCTGCGGTGTTTGTGTAGCAAGCAGATTGGGAGCCAGTTTCTGTCCAAGCTGTTTATATAGAATTCCTGCACCACCTAAAATGAGAACAAACACAAGAAAGAGTATCATTATTATCTTCTTTTTATTCATAAACCCTCCTCAACTAAGCAGGCTGAGTAGCTGTCCCAGCGTTCCTGTTGCCATCAGGATACCCACCAATATCAGGAAACAGCCGCTGACAGTATTGATGATCCGATAGTGTTTTTTAATCCAGTTGAAGGCTGACTTCAAATAGTCGATCAGAATAGCACTGAGAAGAAAAGGAATGCCAAGTCCCAACGAATAGCAAAGCAGCATCAGCATACCTTCGATTACACGACCCTGCTGAGAGGCCAGCATCAAGGCAGAACCGAGGAATGCGCCCACACAAGGTGTCCAGCCCAAGGAAAATATTATGCCAAAGAGCATAGCTGGGAAGAACCCCATCTCACGACTGTTTAATGTTTTACTGCCGCCTCTGAACAAATTCATTTTGAAAATGCCCAGAAAATTGAGGCCAAAAAGAATTACTATCAATCCGGAAATTAAATTCACTGCACCTTTGTATTCTCGCAGGAAGCTGCCAATGGTGCCTGCCAAAGTGCCCATTGCCACAAAGATTACAGTAAACCCACTAACAAATCCCAACGCTCCCAAGAAGGTCTTTTTTGTGCTGCGTTCTCCACTACCTGCAAAATAGGAGATATAGATGGGCAGCATGGGAAGCAGGCAGGGTGATATGAAGGTGATAATGCCCTCCAGGAAAGCTACTGCGTATTGCATGAACCGCTGCACCCCTTTCCGAAAATACCGGACAACAGCCAGCCGATAAAGCCCATATAGGCCATCGTGATGAACGGGTTAGAAGTCAGCGGACAAGCTCCAGTGGGGCATCCCACAAAGTAGTAATATGCAAGGCCAACTAATGCGCCGCCTGCGGTAAAAAGAACTGGCTTCAGCCATTTTTTAATTTTTTCTTTCATCTCACATTCCTTCTGCTAAATATTCCTCTGCATAGTGAACAGCAGTTGCCCCATCGGCTACAGCAGTTACGACCTGCCGTAATGCCTTTGTGCGGACATCCCCAACGGCGAACACACCGGGGATGTTGGTGCGGGTACTCTCATCTGCAATAATGTATCCAGCCGGATCAATCTCAATCTGATCTTTCATCAATTCGGTGGAAGGCTTTCTTCCCACGCTTACAAATACACCATCGCAAGCAATGGTACTTTCTTCTCCAGTTTTCACGTTCCTAATCTGGATACCGGTCAGCTTTTCGTTATGGAGCAGAGCTATAATCTCACTGTCCCAGAGAAATTCTACATTTTCTGTTTTCATCAAAGGTTCATGGTAGATCTTTGTTGCTTTTAGGGTGCCTCTGCGGTGGACGACGATGATTTTTTTGCAGATACGGGAGAGAATCAGCGCATCCGCCGCAGCGGTATTGCCACCTCCTGCGATGACAACCGTTTTGTTCCGATAGAACATTCCGTCACAGGCTGCACAGTAATGGACACCTTTACCGATTAACGCCTGTTCCCCATCAACACCCAGCTCTCTGGGACCGGCTCCTGTAGCCAATACGATGGATTTTGCGTACATAGCGCCTTCGCTGGTCACAGCTTTCTTTACAGAACCTGACAGTTCCAGAGACAGCACCTCAGTCAGCTTGGTTTCCACACCAAACCGCTCCGTTCCTCGCTTCATTTTTTCTCCCAGGGAGAAACCGTCGATGCCATCCTCGAAGCCGGGATAGTTGTCGATTTGCTCGGTCAGAGCCATCTGCCCACCGGCAGACAGCTTTTCTAAAACCACGGTGTCCATTCCTGCTCTTGCAGCATAAAGGGCTGCGGTATACCCGCCGGGACCGCCACCTACAACGATCATGTCATAGATATGCTGCGCATTATTTACTTCCTGAGTCCGGTGCTGTAAGGTTTCCTCAATAAAAGCCACCAGCTGCGCTCTGGATTCCGGAGCGACGATAGAGCCAAGAGTCTGTCCGCTGTGATAGATCAGTAGAGTAGGGACAACTTCAATAGCCTCGGTCTCAGCCAATTCCGGTTCATCATCAATGTTGACAGCAGTGAATACCAGCGTATCCTTATATTCCTCAGCAACGCTTTCCAATGCTGGAGCCAGACGGCGGCAATATACGCACCAAGGGGCTGAAAACTCCACCAGAACAGTCTTTTCGCTATGCACCATTTCTTCAAATTGATTTCTATTAATATTGATAACTGCCATACTGCCAGCTCCTTTCCTTTGCTTGATTATAGTATAGCCAATCTAAAATAACATTTCGGTGATGAGATCACATAAAATAGTGCGACATTGCTGCCGCACTAAAATTTTTCGTTATTAAGTAACTCGAGGATATGTTCACTGGAACGGATGATTTGAGACTGCTTATCTTTTATGGATGTTTTTCTTGCCTCCTCCAGCGAGAGAGAAGCATATAAATGAACCGTGTATGCTTCCTGCCTGAGAGAATCGTTATACTGTTCAGCTGCAAGATATTGTTTCTCAAGAATACTAATTTTATTTTGGAGATCACCAATCTGCTGTTGAAGCGACATCACTTTTTTCTTTTGAATATAGAGGAAAGAAGTAAGAAGAAGTAGTAGTAATATGATTGATAGGATAATAGTAATCATTCTTATCGCTTTCCCTCCTTTAACAAAAGATAAGCCTTAACTGCATTACGGAGACTTCCTGGTAGAACAGGCATGGGCAAGATGATCAACTTACCTGCATTCTTTTCTATCGTTATTTCTGATTCCGGTTGATTGGACAGAAGAATTACGGGTGTTCTTTTATCCGCCCGCCATGGCTGATCCGGCTGTTTTGTCAGAGCTTCTGTAACAACCCAAAGCATAGGCTTTTTCTTTCCAAGCTTTTTTCTTGCGGCTTCCGGGGTTTCAAATACAAGGATATGTTTGGATAACTTCTGCAGTACCAGTCTCAGTCCGTTCCCATAGGCTGAATCACTGCACATAATGGCAATCGTGGCATTTGATTGCTCATCTTGTGATGCCTTTATAAAATCAAGAACTGGCGTATTATAAAGGTTGAAATCTTTTTCTGTATGTACTGCTTCATAATAAGCTCTGACCGCTTGACACATTCTTCGGCAAAACTGTTCAATATCGATACGGATGTCCGTAAGGCTATTGTCAGAACTAATTCTATCCAGTTGACAAACTGAGGTTCCGCAATTCACGCCCAGGTGAAAACGAATCGAAGTATTGTCCTCGGTATTTGCAAAGCCTTTGTTCTGGTGTAGGTATTCACATCGAAGCTGCCAGCATCGTTCTCCGCAGATATAGGGCGAGATATCCTGCGCAGAAACTTTAAAGAAAGGTGCTGCGTATGTATCAAACCAACGAATATATTGATTTCCTACATCACGAGTTGGTCTCTGGTTTCTGTCCAGAACAGCACGCCCATCCCGATAACGCTTTACAATTTCTGGGAAAGCAATTCCGCCACAAATATCAGGCAAAGTCAGCGCCAATGCCAAAGCAGATTGCCAGCGTCCATCCTCAATGTTCAGTTCTACTTCCTCTATGCGATGTAAAAAGGTAAAGCTGGCATTATCTTGAATCATAGGCATCCTCCTGTAAAAAACCGCCTGCCGGGAAACCGACAGGCGGCATACTGCCTTTTATACTTCCATCATCTATGTCCTGATTTTATGCTCGATCCATTCCGCAGGCCGTAGCCGATTCAATGAGACAGCGATCATTGGTCACAGCATCATAGAACCGGAAGCCGCCGGAGAAGTTATAGCAGTCAAAGCCGTTTCCGGCCAGGATACGACAGGCAATGTAGCTGCGCAGACCGCTCTGACAAATGACGTAGACAGGCTTATGCTTGTCCAGCTCACCCAGCCGCTCCCGCAGCTCGTCCACCGGGATGTTAAAGAAGCCGTCAATGTGTCCGTGTGCGAATTCTTCCACAGTGCGGGTGTCCAACAGAGTTACGCTTCCGTCACGAGGAAGACGATCTGCATCTTCCAGATGCCATTGTTTCAGAACACTGTTTGCGATATTCTCAACCATAAAGCCAGCCATATTTACCGGGTCTTTCGCAGAGGAATAAGGCGGTGCGTAGGCCAGATCCAGATCCTTCAGTTCCGTGGCTTTCATTCCTGCCCGGATAGCGGTGGCCAGCACATCAATGCGCTTATCCACACCTTCATAGCCTACGATCTGCGCACCCAGCAGGCGATAAGTCGCCTTTTCAAAGACCACCTTCATTGTCATGACTTTCCCGCCAGGGTAGTAACCTGCATGGCTCATGGGTGACAGGATAACCGTATCAACATCCAGCCCTGTTTTTCTGGCGTTGGTCTCATTTACGCCGGTAGTAGCGGCAGTCATGCCGAAGATCTTGATGACACTGCTGCCTTGGGAGCCGGTATAATGGCTGTCTCCGCCACAGATGTTGTCTGCAGCGATTCGTCCCTGTTTATTGGCAGGGCCAGCCAAAGAGATCAGAGCATCCTGCCCGGTGACGAAGTGCTTCACCTGCACCGCATCGCCCACGGCATAGATGTCGGAAATGGAGGTTTCCATTCGGTCATTGACCACAATACTTCCTTTAATGCCCAGTTCCAACCCGGCATCCTTTGCAAGGGTGGTTTCGGGAGAAACACCAATGGCCAGGATTACCATATCCGCATGGAGAGGCTGTTCGTCTTTCAGCAGCACATCCACGCCGCCGTCCCTTTCCTCAAACCCTTCTACGGTATGACCAAGTGCCAGCTTTACACCGTGCTTGCGCATTTCATTATGGATGAAAGAAGCCATATCGGCATCAAAGGGATTCATAAGCTGTTTTGGACGCTGGACAATGGTGACATCCATCCCCAGCTCTCGCAGGTTTTCTGCCAGCTCCAATCCAATGAAGCCACCACCTGCCAGTACAGCGGATTTGGGATGGTTTGCATTGATGTAATCCTTGATGCAGAAGGTATCTTCAACAGTGCGCAGGGTAAACAGCTTATCAAGACCTACACCGGGAAGCCGGGGCTGGGTAGGCTTGGCTCCGGGAGAGAGAATCAGCTTGTCATAGCTCTCCTCGAACTCCTCACCGGTTTCCAGATTTTTCACGGTAACTTCTTTTTTTTCAGGATGGATAGCCGTGACCTCATGACGCACCTTCATGTTTACATGGAACCGGGAGAAGAAGCTTTCCGGGGTCTGGAGGGTCAGATCCGACCGATCGGTAATCACATCACCGATATAGTATGGCAGACCACAGTTGGCATAGGAGATGTACCCCGAGCGCTCAAAAACTACGATTTCTGCCTGCTCATTCAGTCTGCGAATACGGGCGGCAGCGGTAGCACCGCCTGCCACACCGCCTACAATGACAACTTTCATATTATCGTTCCACCTTTCCTGCATAAGCGGAAATTCCGCCTATGTTTTTCACGTTGGTATAACCCATCTGCTTCAAAATAGCAGCTGCCTGACGGCTTCTTGCACCGCTGAGACAGTGTACAAAGATGGGGGTAGCTTTATTGTCAATCATGCCAGCCACTTTGTCAATGGACTGCAAAGGAACATTTTTACTGCCGGGGATATGCCCCTGCCGGTATTCGTCGGGGGTGCGAACATCCAGCAGGACTGCGCTATCCGTAGTGCTATATTCTTTGACACCCTGATTGATGTCAGGGCCTTTCAGGAAATCGAAGAATCTCATCTTTGCACCTCCTTACAGCATGGCGAGAATCTGAGCCTTAGGTCTGGCACCGGTGACTTGATTGACAATCTTTCCGTTCTTCATAACCACCAGAGTGGGTATGCTCATCACACCGAACTGCATAGCCAGTTCCTGTTCCTCATCCACATTAATTTTAACAACCTTGATATCGGAGCGCTCCTTGGCAATCTCCTCTACCAGAGGAACTACCATGCGGCAAGGACCACACCAGGGAGCCCAGAAATCCATCAGGACGGGCTTGTCCGAGTTCAAAACCTCTTGATTGAAATTGTTTTTATTAACACTGATAGCAGACATATTTAAGTCCTCCTGTTTTCTTTTTTATGGCTTTATTATATCCAGTAGTCGTTCCTTGTTCTGTGATTTTATCACTTATCGCCGGTGACTGTTTCACCGGGCCAACTATTAATTCCGCCGATCTCAATGATATTGGTGTAGCCCAGTTTCACCAGTTTTTCAGATGCCTGCTTACTCCGATTACCGCTGCGGCAGTATACCAGAATCAGCTGATCTTTATCCGGCAGTTCAGAGATATCCTCTGTGCCAATGGATTCGTTGGCAATATTGATAGCACCGGGAATATGCTTTTCGCTATATTCCTGAGCAGTACGAACATCGAGGATGATGTATCCGGTTTCCTCCTCCATCATCGTAATAGCTTCCTCCATAGTAATCTGTCGATAGGTTTTTTCAGCGGATTGCGTTGCACAACCAGAGAGAAGCAGTAAAGTCATTAAAATGGGAATGATTCTTTTCATGTGTATACCTCCATATTTTGAAGATAGGGCAGCCGTTTCCAGCTGCCCTGTTTCCTTTTTTATGTTCTTGCCATTCCGTCTACACTGAGCACAACGCCCGTGATATAGGATGCTTCGTCAGATGCCAGGAACACAAATGCATTGGCAATATCCTCCGGCTGACCCAGGCGGCGCAGGGGGATCTGCTTGATGAGCGGATCAATTACTTCCTTGGGAACAGCCTTCATCATATCGGTCAGGGTAATACCGGGAGCGACTGCATTCACTCGAATACCCTTCGGACCCAATTCTCGGGCAAGGGAAACCGTCAGGCCATTGACAGCAAATTTGGATGCGGGATAAGCAAAGCCACTGGGCTGGCCGTAAATGCTGACCATTGAGGAGGTGGAGAGAATAACACCTTGACCTTTTGCAATCATGCACTCACTGGCGGCTCTTGTAGCATTGAACACGCCTTTTACATTCAGATCCATAACCTTAACAATATTAATCTTCGCTCTTTCATCTGCTGCATCGCCTGCTTCGTTTGCCTTGTAAAGCTCGAATTCTGCATTTGCAAGTCCAGTCGGAGTCTCATCTGTTAAATAATATTTGAAGATTGTGAAATTGAAAGTATGTACATATACGATGCTTGGTTCAGATTCACCTTTGTTATCTGTTCCCGGCTTATTGCTGTATTCAACAGTAGCCTTGTTGGTGTTAGGATCAAAACCAGTTACGGCATCCCTCCTTAACCCGTACAGTATTTCACAATAATTGAAATACTTTAATCTTATCAACTTCTATTACGGTTGTCATTCTACACGTAGTATAATAGCCATCCCTTACTCGTCATCATCCTCCGCAAGCAATCTCTTTAGCATATATTCCCTGTTATCCAGGAACATCTTTGTGATCTGATAGCTTTCCGTATCCTCATACCGAATCTGCCGGATGCTACCTTCATCAAAAGAAAAAATATCCGCATCCGGGATAGCAAGCAAAATCGGCGAATGTGTTACGATTACAAACTGTGCACCCTTTTGGGCCATCTTCACAAGATGGATTAATAATGTCAGCTGTCTCTGCGGAGAAAGAGCCGCCTCGGGCTCATCCATGATATAGAGTCCCGGCTGGTCTGCTCTCTGGATAAAATCAAGAAAGCTTTCCCCATGAGATCTGGCGTGAAGATCCTGCATCTTACCATCATCGTTGTACTTTGTCATCAAAGCAGATGCTACATTATAGAAACTCTCTGCCCGAAGGAAATACCTCCATTTGGGTTTAGAGACACCTTTTCGAAGTTTGATTGCTGAAGCCAGATCCGAATAGTCATCATAAGTACTGAATCTATAATTGGCTGTACTACCTTCCATGACGTTTTTTGTAATCTTCACGAATGTCCCTGGCCCAGTCTCCACATGCCTGAAATGCCTCCGCCGCAGAAGATGCACTGCAGCTCCTGACTTTAGAAACTGTCTGGCTGAGCACTTCGTAATTCAGCTGTGTCCCCTGACCGTCGCATTCATAATTGACTGCCCGGTCAGCCTGGATTCCGAACCTGCCAGCCACATGGATGGCATCTATGTTCGCACCAAGGAATAAAAATTCCCATCCGTATTTTTCCTTTTGCCGTTCTACCATCTGTTTTACTTTTTCATAAGTATAAATATGGCTGGCATTTTCCATCCCATCTGTGGTGATGATAAATAATGTTTTTTCCGGTCGGTCTTCTTCCCGTGCATATTTATGTACATTCCCTATATGGTGGATAGCACCCCCTAAGGCATCTAAAAGAGCAGTGCATCCCCGTACATAATATTGCCTTTCATTCATTGGTTCGATTTTATTAAGAGACACACGATCATATAAAACCTCAGATCTGTCATCAAACAACACTACAGAAATAAATGCTTCTCCCTTTTCTTTTTTCTGCTTTTCTGCCAGGGAATTAAACCCTCCGATCGTATCTGCCTCCAGTCCACTCATAGAACCACTTCTGTCTAAAATAAATACTAACTCTGTTAACCCTTTTTTCATAATGATTCCTCCTGTTTATTTCATCTATGTTCTTTTCTGTTTCTGGAATCATCATACTATTTTTATAATAGAAAAAGGTCTCCTGCAAAGCGACCTTTTCTATTTACTTATATCCCTAATAATTACAGAGGGTTTCCAGGCCAAGGT
>ERZ1090881.357-NODE-359-length-22079-cov-10.489511_pt1 | contig 22079 bp, 16 predicted proteins | sample MGYA00478470_ERZ1090881 | MGnify/ENA primary metagenome ERZ1090881 (study PRJEB33644, sample SAMEA5815736) | chicken gut metagenome | biome: Chicken; feature: Gastrointestinal Tract; material: Caecum | place: Ireland | collected 2019-01-01 | study: A study of the...
CTCGAACCGGTACGAAATTTTACTTTCGAGGGATTTTAAGTCCCTTGCGTCTGCCGATTTCGCCATACTCGCATATTTATTCATTTTTTGCCGTTTTTATACAATACGAAGGATTTTAAGTCCCTTGCGTCTGCCGGTTTCGCCATACTCGCATAATTATTCAGTTTATACAGTCATTTATACAATTCGCAGGATTTTAAGTCAATAATGTACCCCCTGTTTTAAGCAAAAATAGGCTGAAACAGGGGATTTTTTACGCAAAAAACGCTATTATTTTCTGCTAAAAAGAGAAGTTATCACTATTTGACCGAAGATAATTTTTTCATAATGCGAGAAAAATGCGAGAAGATTATACAGGTGATAAATCTTTTAATAATTATATCGCTTCCGATATTCATTTGGCAGACTATTTGTGTATTTCTTAAACACATGAGAGAAGTGGCTTTGAGAGGAAAACCCAAGGTATGCGCTTATTGCGGTAATGGGTTTATCCGTGTAGCGGAGGAGACGTTTTGCCTCTTCCGTTTTTTCTTTTAGGATAAAGTCTGTAAGCGTCATTTTCGTTTCTTGCTTGAATTTGACCGCCATCCACGAACGGTTCATATACAATGCTTGTGCCATTTCCTCTATGGAGACAGGCTCGGATAAATGGTGGTGAACATAGTTTGTAACATCTAAAACGAGTTTTGAAGGGGTTTTGCCTATGCGGAGTTTTTCGACACGTCCCGCATAGTCAAAAACCATGTGATATAGCAGATTAGTAATGCGTTCCATATTATTCAAAAGTTCGCATTTTTGGATATAGGCGTCGCTTAGTGAGAGAGCGTCATCTATATCCATTCCGCCGCGAATGGCGCCTCGTGATACAAGTGTGGCGGTAACGATGAATGTGTTTTTCAGTTGCCGTAATTGGTCGTCTGCTAATATTCCGGCGCGAACTGCAGGGATACCGTCAATCAAGTCTTTTAATGCGACTGTATCACCGCGTCGGACAAAATTGACGATTGTTTGTTCGAGTGCGAGTGTATTATGAATAGCTTGCTGTGCTTGAATTTTTTCTATGTCCGAATTAAAGTTATTTGTCGTTTGTTCTTCTTCTATTTTAGCCTTCAGGTTTTGCTGTTCGGAGTCAAAGATTCGTATATCGCTAAGTCCGAGCTTTTCTTCGTTCATTACATAATTCATTGTACAAAGAATTTGTATGATACTGTCAAGCGGCATCGGAACGATACTTTTCATGCCGGAAAGGAATTCTTCCGTGTCATCGGCTGGCACATCGCATTGAAAAGCAAGTTCTCGCAATGTTTGATCGTTGTTTTTCGTTTGAATTGACGGCCCTATCACAATTTTTACTGTGCCGCTGTTTACAATTCCGTAATAGTGGAAAGAGGGAGTAATAAAGTAGCCGATGTGTGTGCCGATTGCGAGTATTTCATCTCGGTAAGGTGTTATAGGATCTACCGGCAGATTGACAAGCGTATAGTAGAATACTTGTTTCTCGCTTTGGAACACACGGATAGGAATGCCGGAAAGGTTGCCTATTACGGTGCAGAGATAGTTGTAGTCGATGTTGTCCATGGGGAAACCTCCAAAATCACAACAATTATAACGAAAAACAAACAAAAATGCAAGACTTTATCATGATAAAAGTTGTATAATTTTTGTGAAAAATGGACAAGGAGACTAATTCGGGTATGGAAATAAAAGAATTGTTGTCAAAACTGACAGCAGAGGAGAAAGCCGCGCTCGTTTCGGGCACCGACTTTATGTTTACAAACCGTATTCCGAGATTGAATATTCCCGCGTTGCGGATGTCAGACGGTCCGCATGGATTGCGCGTTCAGACAGAGAGCGGAGACAACGGCGTAACGGGCAGCCTTCCAGCCACGGCATTTCCTACGGCAGCAACCGTTGCGAGCGGCTGGAATCCTGAAAATTCATACAGAATAGGAAGAGCTATCGGGAAGGAAGCGCACAAATACGGCATCCACGTAGTGCTCGGCCCCGGCGCGAATATTAAGCGCAACCCGACGGCGGGACGCAACTTTGAATATTTTTCGGAAGATCCGTTGCTCGCGGGAAAAATGGCGGCAGCCGAAGTAGCCGGGATTCAGAGCGAAGGGGTGGGGGTATCCGTCAAGCACTTTGCGCTCAACAACAGCGAGAACTACCGTTTTATGGGCGACAGTATCGCGGATATGCGTGCAATCCGTGAGATATATCTCAAAGTGTTTGAGATCATCGTGAAGGAAAGCCACCCCGCCACGGTGATGTGCGCTTATAATAAAATCAACGGCGAATTTTGTTCGCACAACAAGTGGCTTCTGACAGACGTCCTTCGAGGTGAATGGGGCTTTGACGGGCTTGTTATGACAGACTGGGGTGCCATGCATGACCGCGTTAAGTCTTTGCAGGCGGGGCTTGATCTTGAAATGCCGGGAGATGCCGCTATTTGCCGCAAATGGATTTTGGATAGCGTAAAGGACGGTACGCTTTCAATAGAGGATTTGGATAAGTGTGTTTCAAATATTCTTCGCGGAATTGAAAGGTATGCCAAGAAGATAGCGGATAACAGCGATTTTGAAGAGAATGATCGCCTTGCCGGTGAAATCGCCGAGGACTGTGCGGTGCTTATGAAGAATGACGGTGTTCTTCCGCTTACAGAGAACAAAAAAATTCTTGTCGTCGGCGATTTGTTTGAGAAAATGCGCTATCAAGGTGCAGGCAGTTCCATGATAAATCCGACGAAGGTAACGTCGCCCAAGACCGCATTTGATTCGATGCGTATCCCGTATGTTTTCAAGCGCGGATATGCGGAGAATAAACTTGAGCCGCAGAAGGAATTTATCAGCGAAGCGGTCGCCGAGGCGGCAAAATATGAATCTGTACTTGTCTTTGCGGGTCTTACCGATTATGTGGAGAGCGAAGGGTGCGACCGCGAACATATGCGGTTGCCCGAAAACCAGCTCGCGGTCATTGACGCACTTTGTAAAACAGGAAAAAAGGTAATAGTCGTTCTCTTTGGCGGATCTCCTGTCGAACTGCCGTTTGCGGATAAAGTCAGCGCAATACTCAATATGTATTTGCCCGGTCAGAACGGGGGAACGGCTTGTGCAAATCTGTTATTCGGAAGGGCAAATCCTTCGGGCAGACTTGCCGAAACCTGGCCGTTGAAATACGAGGATGTGCCTTTCGGAAACGAGTTCGGAAAAACAGTCAATGAGGTCTATAAAGAAAGCGTATTCGTTGGGTATCGTTATTATATAACGGCAAAGAAAGCAGTACGGTATCCGTTCGGTTACGGCTTATCCTATACGAAATTTGAGTATTGGGATATGAAAGTGCAGGAAGACGGGGAGAAAATCGTCGTTTCCTGTGAGGTGGCCAACAACGGAAAACGTGACGGGTCAGAAGTCGTACAGCTTTATGTCAAGGTGCCGCAAAGCAATATATTCAAACCTGAACGAGAGCTCCGCGCGTTCAAAAAGGTATATGTGAAAGCGGGAGAGAGTGTAAACGTAGAACTGACCGTTTCTAAATCCGATTTAAGATATTTTGATATAGAGAAAAATGATTGGGTATTGGAGGGCGGAACGTATGAAATGCAGCTATGTTCGGACAGTCAGACCGTTATTCTTTCAAAAGATCTTCAAATCGACGGCAAGAATGATTCTCCATATAGTGATGAAATCAGTAAAGTTTACACCGGAGCGGGCTTTTCTGGGCTGACAAACTCCCTGTTTGAAAAAATGAGCGGGGTAAAGATTCCCCCGTTGCCACCCGCTAAGCCGCTTCGCCTTGAATCGCGTTTTACAGATTTACGGGCAACGTTTATGGGCAGAATTCTGTTTAATGCGGTTCTTGGCGTGGCGAGAAAGCAAATGAAAGAAGCGCAGAAATTGCCCGAAGGGACAGAAAAAGATAATAAAATCAAAGGGGCAATGTTTATGCGCAGGATTTTAGAAAGCAATTCCATCGTCTGTATGTCGATGTCGGCTGGAAAATCGATGCCATACAATTTTGCCATGGGATTTGTTCATTTGGCGAATGGACATTTGATAAAAGGAATCAAGTGCTTCTGCACGAAAATAAAAGTTCCGGCTTTGCCGAAAGAAAAGGAGGAAAAAAGGTAATGGCTACTGTGGGAAAAATGTTGAGCGGAAGAATTCTCAACAGCCGCATACGTTCAAGAAACGTTGAGGGAAAGGAAAAGTGGATAGGCTACCTTTTAGGCCCGTGCGGCGCGTTGCTCATCAACGCCATACTCGGAGGCTCATTTCTCAACCAATACTGGACGGACGTTTTGAAAATAGGCGGATTATGGGGTGGGGCGTTTTTAGTTGTATTTCCTATCTTTTCCAAAATAATCGACGCCATAACCAACTTTCTTATGGGTTGGATCATCGACCGCACAAAAAGCAAACAGGGCAAGGCTAGGCCATATCTGTTATTGTCGGCAATCCTTGTTCCCGTAACGGGCATTTTGCTGTATACGGTCCCCGATATGGCCGTCGAATGGCAGGCCGTGTGGGTAATGATTTCGTATAACCTGTCTATAACATGAGCCATAGCATGATGGTTCCGCTTTCAACGCGCAACTCAACGCAGCGCGGCGTGCTTTCGGTATTCAACCAGATAGCTACCGTCATGGTGACGGGTATTCTGGCCGCACTCATTTTCCCCACGGTTATTTTGCCTATAATAGGCAGCAGTAAGGGTGCATGGATAGGCGCAATGTCTATAATCTGCATAGCAATGTTGCCGCTTATGGTGTTGGAATATTATTACACAAAAGAACGCATGACGGAAGAGCTCGGCAAAACAGAAACGGTAAAAGTGCCGTATGTCATGCAGATAAAGGCTGTGTTTACCGATAAGTATATGGTGCTTTTGCTTGTGTACTTCCTTATATACACAATCGGTTCCACCCTTAAAAATACGGCGCTCGTATATTACTGCAATTACGTCCTCGGCACTTATAACGACGGCGTTACGCAGATGCTCATCTCCGTAATAGGCGGAATACCCATGGGCATAGGCATCTTTGCCGTCTGGCCGCTGGCAAAAAGATTCGGCAAAAAGAATGTATCTGTTGCGGGATTTATATTGTACGCGTTAGGCAGCGCTATTTGCTGGATGGTTCCCTCCAACATTGGCGTTGTTCTGACGGGGCAATTTATAAAGAATATCGGCGGCTTGCCCTGCGCGTACATATTCATGTCGCTCTTTGCCGATTCTTTCGACCATCTGGAATGGAAAACGGGATATAGGAGCGATACGTTGGCAATGTCTATCTATTCGACGATAGTCGTAGTTTTGCTTGGCGTGGGCGTTGCAATTTTCAATGCATGCCTCAATGCAAGCGGCTACATTCCTCCCGTCAATGCCGCAACTATTGCCGACGCCGAGGCTGTTCTGGCGGAGAACGGCTGGCTTGCACAGCTTGCGCTGGGTGATTATAAAGCCTTGGTTGACGGCACGTTTACGATAGGCATACAGCAGCCGGACAGCACCTTAAATGTGATTTCCTTCCTGTTCGTAGGGCTTGAAGTTATAACGGGTATTATAAGCGCCGTTCTGCTTGCATTTGTCAACGTTGAAAAAACATTGACTAAAAAGCAGACGATTATACGCGAACGCCAGAAGAAGGCCTGCGAAGACAGCGGCAAAGTATGGGTAGAGCCCGAAGTTCAGATTGAAATGGAGCAGAAGGCCGCAGATGAAGAGGCGGAAGAAATTTACCGCAAAGAGCTCAAAGAGCGTTGCGAAAAGAAAGGACTCGATTACAACCTTGAACTTGAAAAACATATCGAGTCAATACGGGTAAAAGAGGAAAAACAGGCCGAAAAGGAGAAGCTGGCTAAAATCAAGGCGGAGGAAAAGGAAAAGATAGCAGCCGATAAGCAGGCCGATAAACTTGCAAAAATGACGCCCGAACAGCGCGCAAAGCGTGACGTCCGCATGGAAAAACGCAGGGCGCGCGAAGATGCCGCATGGGAGATTGAGCGTAAAAAGGGCGAGAGAACTTATAATAAGATGCAGGCTATGCTCAAAGAATACCTTGCAGCCAAAAAAGGAAAGATGAAAGAATGATAAATACGGCCGGATATAAAATTTGCGATATCGAAAAGAAAAACGACGAACTTGCGCTTGAAATAGCGGCGGAAGGCATAGTTTTGCTTGAAAACAGCGGCGCGCTGCCTTTGAAAAGCAAAAATGTGGCGCTGTACGGTTCGGGTGCCCGCAACACCTGCAAGGGCGGGACGGGCAGCGGCGAAGTCAACAACCGCAAAAACATCAATGTGGAAGAGGGGTTGGAGCTTTGCGGCTTCCGTGTGACCACCAAGGGCTGGCTGGACGACTGCGATTCACAGATGGCGCGTGAAGAAGAGGCGCGCGACGCAAAAATCAGACAGATAGGCAAAAAGTACAGTGTATTCCGCTTCTGGGAGCTGATGAACGAACTGGCTCTTCCGATAATTTACCCCAAGGGGCGGGATATAACGCAGTCCGACGTGGCCGCCTCCGATACCGATACCGCCGTATATGTTCTGGCCCGCCAGGCGGGCGAAGGCGGCGACAGGCGCAACGTAAAGGGGGAATATTACCCTACGGATAAGGAACTGCGCGATTTGCAATTTCTTGTTGCGCACTATAAAAATACCATACTCGTCATAAATGCGGGCGCATGCATAGATATGGCGCAACTGCTTGCGGCAAAGCCGGGCGCCGTAATATTTATGGGTCAGGCTGGTCAGGCTGGCGGGCTTGCGCTTGCGCAGCTTATGAGCGGCAGCCGCAATTTCTCCGGCAGACTGGCGGCTACATGGCCGAAAGACCTTGCAGACCTTCCTTGTTCCGATTCATACAGTTTTCTGGACGGAAATACAGAAAAAGAAATATATAAGGACGGGATATATGTAGGCTACCGCTACTACGACACGTTCGGCGCAGAGCCGATGTATGCCTTCGGCTACGGGCTCTCCTATACGCGTTTCAATATATCGGCCGAGGCAGAGCTGAACGGTTCGCGTATTTCCGTATGTGCAAAAGTAAAAAATATCGGCAGCGTTGCAGGCAAAGAGATTGTTCAGGTCTATATCTCCTGTCCCGGCGGTAAAATCGCGCGTGAGTACCAGCAGTTGGCGGCATTCGCAAAGACGCGCAGACTCGATGCCGGAGAGAGCGAAGAAGTGAATCTTGGGTTCGACATCTCTGATTTTGCGGCATACGACGAAGAAAATTCGTGCTTCGTGCTTGAAAAGGGCAGCTACCTGATAAGGGTGGGCAACAGTTCGCGCAATACTGAGTGTATTGCCTCGGTCGTTTTAAGCAAAGACGTTATAACCGAACGGTGCAGGGCGATAGGCGGTGCGCGCGGCCGCGTGCGCGAAATACAGGCTCCCGCAGGTTGCCGCGGCGCAGAATGTGCCGGCAAAGTGTTGTATCTCGACGAAAAGGCCGTTGCAGTCATAAAGCACGATTATTCGGCGCCGTATGTAAAAATTCTGCCCGAGGCGGCGCGCATGACGGATAAGGAGCTTTCCGATATTTGCGTAGGAGACCCTGCGCTCATGAGCGGAGGTATTCCCGATGTGGTCGGCGCGTGCGGGCAGATAGATAAAAAGGTTTGCAAAAAATACGGTTATTTCCCCGCAGTAATGGCGGACGGCCCTGCAGGAATAAGAATTGCAAGGGAGTATGCCGTCGAGCCGGGCGGAAAAATAAAAACAAAGGGCAAGCTCCCGCAGGAACTTATAAAGGCTAAAAAACTGTTCGCTTGGCTTGACCGCATATGGGGCAGGCACAGCAAGCGCGCAAAACAGGTTTATCAGTTCTGCACTGCCTGGCCCGTTGCCGCCGTGCAGGCGCAGACATTTTCTCCTGCGCTGATTAAAGAAGCGGGCAGGGCGATTTCTGCTGAGATGGTCAGATACGGTGTGGGCATATGGCTTGCGCCGGGAATAAATATTCAGCGTCACCCGCTGTGCGGAAGGAATTTTGAATATTATTCGGAAGACCCCGTACTCACCGCAGCGATGGCCTGCGCCGTCGTCTCCGGCGTGCAGGAAGATTCGCGTTGCGCGGTAACGGTAAAGCACTTCTGCTGCAATAATCAGGAGGATAACCGCATGAAGTCTTCGAGTGAGATAAACGAAAGGGCTATGAGGGAAATTTACCTCAAAGCGTTTAAACTCGTTGTAAAAAATGCGCGGCCCGAATGTATTATGTCAAGCTACAACAAGGTGAACGGAACTTACGTAAACAGCTCTTCTGACCTTATAAACGGCGTTTTGCGCTGCGAGTTTGGGTTTGAAGGAGTTGTTATGACCGACTGGCAGAGCGTTGCCGTCGGGCAGGCAGACGCAGGCGAAGTCCTTTCGGCTGAAAACGACCTTATAATGGCGGGAAATAAATATCAGCATAAGGCGCTGCTTGGCGCCGTAAAGTCCGGCAGAACAGACAGACTGCATCTGCAAAGGTGTGCAAGCAGAATACTTTCGCTGTGCAAAAAACTGCATCCATGAACAAAGGAGCGGGCAATGGAAGGCAAGGTGCTTTTTCCGGGAGGTAAGTGCAAAGCGGTAACGCTTTCGTACGACGACAATATGTTGCAGGACGAGCGTTTACTTGCAATATGTAAAAAATACGGGCTAAAAATTACATTCAACATAAACAGCGGAATCTTTCTGCCGTCATGGATAAAAATATCAGCAATATACCGAATTTTAAGCAAAAACAAGGCCAGGCAGATTTTTGATTCTGATATATGCGAAATAGCCTCTCACGGGTATTTTCATAAAAATCTGGCAAAAATGAGCTTTCGTGGCATTGCAAAGAATGTTTCGCATGATGTGAAAGAGCTTGAAAAAATTTTCGGCAGAAAAATAACGGGCCACGCATACCCCATGGGGCAATTTAACCAAGATGTTAAAAACGTTCTTAAAGACAACGGAATTCTGTATGCGCGCACGGTAAAATCAACACATGCGTTCGGCTTGCCGAAGGACTGGTACGAGTGGAATCCCACCTGTCATCACGGGGAGTCGGGTACTATGGACGATATCGAGCGCTTTTTGCGTGACGACGGGGCTTTGCTGTTCTTCCTTTGGGGACATGCTTTTGAATTTGACCGCGACGACAACTGGGAGCTTATGGAAAAAATAGCAGGTAGGCTCGGCGGAAGGGACGATATCTGGTATTGCACCAACGGCGAGTTGTATTCATGGCTTGCCCGTTTCCGTGCGGCTTCGGGTATATCGGCCACATAATTTAAGGAGAGATGTATATGTGTGACACCGTTATAGAAACGGCAAGGCTTTATCTGCGCCATTTCCGCAATGGAGACGAATACGATTTATTTGAATATCTGTCTGAACCGGAAGTCAACTGTTTTCTTCAAATGAAGACTGATGACCTGGCGCAGGCACAAAAGGCGGTGGAAGAGCGCATCGGCAATAAGAATGAAGAATTTTTTGCAGTCTGTCTTAAAGAGACCGGAAAGGTCATAGGCGAGGTGTTCTATTGCCGCGATAAGCAGGAAGACGATACCGTAAGTCCTTGCTGGATGTTTAACAAAAAGTTTCAGGGTAATGGGTATGCCTACGAAGCTGCATCTGCGCTGCTCGACTATCTTTTCGGCAACCTTTCGGTGAGAAGAATTTACGCTTATACGGAAGATTACAATTTTTCCTGTCAGAGGCTGTGCGAAAAACTCGGCATGCGCAGAGAGGGGCTTTTTAAGGAGTTTGTATCATTCATAAACAATCCTGACGGCTCTCCCAAGTACGAAAATACTATTCAATACGCCATTCTCAGAAAAGAATGGGCTGGCCGCAGGGCAGGCGGCAAAGTCCGCGGCAAGGGATCTGACGGCGATAATTAAAGGTGATATATGGCAAGCTTGCTTTTGCATATTCTTGACGCAATATTCAAACGGATGCCTGCAAACGGCGACATTTATGCCGAAAGAAAAAATAACGCCGCGCGCCGTCCGCCGCGCCCGCCAAGGGGTGTTACGGTCGAGCGGACGGAGTTCGGCGGCATACCGTGCGAAGTGGTCAAAAAGGCCGGAAACACCCGCATTCCCGTGTTCTATATTCACGGCGGCGGTTTTACTACCGGCTCTGCGCGCGAACGCAGGGCAATAACCTTTTACCTGTGCGACAGGTTCGGCTTCGACTGTATTGCGTGCGATTATCGCCTTGCTCCCGAACATAAGCTGCCCGCAGCGCATGAAGATTGTTATGCGGCATACGGCGCCGTTGTACAAAGATATCCGCAAGTCGTTTTAATGGGTGAAAGTGCGGGCGGAACGCTCGCCGTATCGGTGGCAATGCGCGCTTTGAAAGAAGGTATTGCCCGTCCCGCGGCCGTGGCGGCATTCTCGCCTCTCGCCGCATTGAATACAGAGTTGCCTTCGCACAAAACTAACGTAAAGACGGACTATATGTTAAAGCGCGACCCGTCCTCAGGCGAACTTTTAAAACTTATATGCCCTGAAAATGCGGGCGCCGAATTTTTTAAAGACCCCATAATATCACCTGTTTATGGCACTTTCAACAATTTCCCGCCCCTCTTTTTATCGGCTTCCGATTCGGAAATTTTATACGACGATGCCGTAATGTTGTACCAAAAGGCGGTAAACGACGGCGTAAAGGCACACATAGAGGTGATGAAGGGCCTGTTGCATGCATGGCCGATAATAACGCAACTTCCCGAGGCGAGAAAGACATTGAAAAAACTTGACGTTTTTTTAAAAAGTGCAGGCATATAGCCTGCGAAATTTTAAGAGGAACAATATGAAAGCAATAAATTTAAAGACGGAGTATCTGGTAAATCCGATAGGTATCGACATAAAAAATCCCCGCCTTATGTGGAACTGCGAGGGCGGGAAAAAGCAGACGGCATACCGCATTATAGCCGTGTCGGACGGTAAAACAGTGTGGGACAGCGGAAAAGTGATGTCATCCTCAATGCGCGCCGAATATCCCCAGCCGCCTAAATCGCGGCAGAAGGTGGAGTGGAGCGTAACCCTCTGGGACGAAAATGACAAAGAGGGGGAGAGCGCCTCGGCAGCGTTTGAATACGGGCTTTTAAATGCGTCCGACTGGCAGGCGAAGTGGATAAGCGGAAATTACAGGGTCAATAAAAGGAGGCGCTACCCCGTCGACTGTTTCAAAAAAGATTTTACCGCCATCGGTGTTGTAAAGGCGCGGCTGTACGTCACCGCCTGCGGGCTTTATGAAGTGAAGATAAACGGCGGGCGCGTTGGCAACTTTGTGCTCGCTCCCGGACATACCGACTACACAAAGCGCATACAGTACCAGACCTACGACGTGACCGAACTTATAAAGAGCGGCGCGAACGTAATCAACGCAGAGCTCGCCGACGGCTGGTACCGCGGCAGTTGCGGCGCGTGGGGATTAAAAAATCAGTACGGCACGCAGACAAAACTTTTGGCTCAGCTTGAACTCACAGACGGCAGCGGCAAAATCTCGCGCATAGTTACGGATGAAAGCTGGAGATGGTCGGACAACGGCCCCATCACCTTTGCCGACAACAAGGACGGCGAAATTGTAGACGCGCGCAAAAAGCCCACATATTCGGGCAACGCAAAACTTGCAAAGTGCAAAGTCGTTCCTTCCGCTTCAAACAACGTTGCCCTCACCGAGCACGAAAGGTTTTCAAATCCCAAACTTATAGTCACCCCCAAGGGTGCGAAGGTGCTCGATTTCGGGCAGAACATAGCGGGATATGTGGCGTTTACCGTAAATGCAAGGGCTGGGCAAAGGTTGGTTTTGCGCTTCGGCGAAATGTTCGACGGTGAAGGTGAATTCACGCAGAAGAACATTCAGTGCGCCACCAAAAAGCGCGCCACGCCGTTGCAGAAGATAGAGTACACCTGCAAAGGCGGCGTAAATACATACAAGACAAAGTTCGCCATATTTGGCTTCCAGTATATGCTCGTCGAGGGCGACGCGGAGTGGAAAGCGGACGACTTTACGGCCGTCGCCGTGTATTCGGATATGCAGCCGACGCTCTCGTTCGACTGTTCGCACAATCTTATAAACAAGTTTGTGCAGAACACTATGTGGTCGGCAAAGAACAACCACGCCGACGTTCCCACCGACTGCCCCACGCGCGAGCGCCACGGCTGGACGGGCGACGCGCAGATCTTCGTCAATACGGCGAGCTATCTGTTCGATTACGACGCCTTCGGCCGCAAGTATATCGCGGATATGTGCGACGGCCAGCATAAAAACGGCTGTTTCAGGCAGATAACTCCGCGCGGCGGCATTGATTTTTACATGAATACGATGGACGGTTCTGCAGGCTGGTCGGACGCGGGCGTGCTCATTCCTTACAGGCTGTGGAAACAGTACGGCGACAAGCGCATAATTTCTCAAAATTACGCCGCGATGAAAAAATATGCCATGTTCAAAATAAAGACTTTGGGCAAGTGGTATTTGACGGCGCTTCCCACGGGCGTGGGGCTGAAATATAGAAAATATATCTCCAATTACGGCCAGTCATACGGCGAGTGGGCGGAGCCCGTAGACGTCAACGCCTTCCGCATATCCGACTTTGTATGCCCCCACCCCGAAGAGACCACGGCATATGTCGTATATATGCTCGAACACATGGCTGAGATTGCTGCGGAGCTCGGCAAAAAGGATGACGAAAAATTATATAAAAAATATGCCGACAGGGCGCGTACGGGCTACCGCAGACTCGTTCAGACCAAAAAGTATTCATACGATACCGACCGCCAGGCAAAGCTGGTGCGACCGCTGTATATGAACCTTCTTACGGGCGAACAGCGTGAGTTTGCCCAAAAGCGGCTCCTTAAAGCGCTGGATAATTACGGCTGGCGCCTAGGCACGGGATTTTTGTCTACTCCGTTTATTTTGTACGTGCTTGCCGATATGAACATAGAGTACGCCTACCGCCTGCTTGAAAACGAAGAGATGCCCGGCTGGCTGTTCATGCCCAAGATGGGCGCGAATACCATATGGGAGAGCTGGGAAGGCACCAAGGCGCAGGGCGGCGTGGCTTCGCTCAACCATTATTCCAAGGGCGCGGTGTGCGAATGGCTCTTCGGCGAAATGTGCGGCATAAACGTAGACGGCGAAAACAAGTTCCGCATCGCCCCCAAACCCGGCGGCAGCTTGACTTATGCAAGAGCGGAGTATCAGAGCGTATATGGAAAGGTGGCCTGCGGCTGGCAAAAGACGGAAAAGGGCTGCACATATGCCGTAACTATTCCCTCAAACTGCAAAGCGGAAATATTGCTTCCGAACGGCGAGAGCCACTCTGTAGAAGCAGGCAAATATACATATTCAATATAATTTATTCGGCATATCATTTTCCTCTGTATCGTAAGGCATGCAGCGCTGAATGGCAATGCGTGCCGAACATGGGGAAAGCGGCTTAGTTAAGGAGGTATAAAAATGAAGGTATTTATGATCGGCGGTACAGGACTTTTGGGCAGCGAAGCCGCAAAGGAACTCATCGCAAGGGGACACGAGGTGACGAGCATCGCTCTCCCGCCTCTGCCGCAGGGCGCCGTCCTGCCGCCTGAAATGAAGATCGAATACGGCAACTATCTGGAAATGACCGACGACGAAATAAGGGCGCACTTCAAAGGGTGTGAAGGCTTCGTGTTCGCCGCAGGAGTTGACGAGCGCGTTGAGGGGCCCGCTCCCATATACAATCTCTACAAAAAATACAATATCGACCCTGTAAAGCGGCTTTTGAAGCTCGCAAAAGAGTGCGGAGTAAAGCACTCCGTCATTCTCGGTTCGTATTTTTCGTACTTTGCCAAGACGCATCCCGAATGGAAGCTGACGAAGTATCATCCGTATATCCGTTCGCGTATCGATCAGGAAGAGGCAGCGATGAGTTTTGCGGGAAATGGCTTTGACGTCGCCGTATTAGAACTTCCTTATATCTTCGGCACACAGCCCGGGCGTAAGCCTGTCTGGGTGTTCCTCGTCGAAAATATCCGCTCTATGAAAAAAACGACAATGTGGCCCAAGGGCGGCAGCACAATGGTTACGGTAAAGCAGGTCGGTCAGGCTATCGCGGGCGCACTGGAACGCAACAGGGGCGGCAAGTGCTATCCCATCGGTTACTACAACATGGAGTGGAAGCAGATGCTCAAAATCTGCCATAAATATCTCGGCTGCCCGAATAAACCGATCAAGACCATTCCGAATTGTTTCTATGCGATCGGCGGTATGCAGCTTCGCAAAAAGCAGAAGAAAGAGGGCATCGACGGCGGCTTGCACATGGTAAAGTTTACGAAGTTGCAGTGCAGCAATCTGTTTATCGATAAAAAACTCGGCTGCGAGCCGCTCGGCGTTCAGCCCGACGATATAGAGTCTGCAATCGGCGATTCGGTAAAATTGTGTGCCGATATTCTCGACGGCAAGTCAAAAAATATCGTTGCCATGAAGGGTGAGTAAAATGAAAAAACAGCGCGTATTCGTCACGGGCGCGACGGGCGGCATGGGTTTTGCCTCTTTAAAAGAGATGCTCAAAGATACCGATAAGCAGGACATCGTTATTCTCGTCCGCGACTCCGAAAAGAACAGGAAAATCCTCGTGCCATATATGCAGACGAATGGGCTTACTATCGTTTGGGGCGATTTGAACGATTACGAAGTCGTAAAAAAGTGCGTCAAGGACTGCGACATCGTTCTGCACATTGCCGCCTTCGTGTCGCCCGCCGCCGACTACTATCCCGACAGGGCGATGAAGGTCAACTACGGTTCGACAAGAAATATTATTCGCGCCATATACGAGCATAAACAGCAGAATTTTACCCGTCTTGTCTATATCGGTACGGTTGCCGAAACGGGCGACAGAATGCCGCCTATCCATTGGGGCAGGGTGGGTGATCCCATAAAGCCTTCAATGTTTGACTATTACGCCGTTTCAAAAGTTGCGGCGGAGAGGTTGGTCATCGAAAGCGGCTTGAAATATTGGGTATCGCTCCGCCAGACGGGCATTATCGGCAAGGCGATGAGCGAGATAAACGACGCAATAATGTTCCACAACTGTTTCGACAATGTTCTGGAATACTGCTCCGACCGCGATTCCGCAAGGGCAATGAAAAACCTGTGCGCCTTCTACCACGACGGCGATTTGCCCGAGGAGTTTTGGGGACATATCTACAACATAGGCGGCGGCCCTTCGTGCAGAATTGATACATATTCCATGTTTAAAGTTCTGTACGGCGAAATAGGGCTAACGAAACTCGACTATGTTTTAAGCCCAAAAAAGCAGGCAACTTTAAACTTCCACGGGCATTACTATCTCGACAGCGACAAGCTGGAAAACTATCTGCATTTCCGCCACGATTCTATGCAGTACTATTACGACTGCTATCTGGAAATGCTCGGCGGTCTTCGCACGGCTTCGCGTATAATCTGCAAACTTCCCGGCGGGCAAAAGTTGATGGGCGGAATCATGCGCAAAAAGTTCGATAAGCTCGCCCGCACCGAGCACGGCACCATTCACTTCATTGAAGATAACGTCGAGGACCATATCGATGCATACTGGGGCAGTCGCGCTCGCTGGGAGGCGTTGCCCGAAAAACTTTCTGAAATGAAGCACTTTACCGATTGGGACAAGGTAATTCCCATCGACCACGGTTATGACGAGAGCAAACCCGAAAGCGAGCTTGGCTACGACGATATGAAGCGCGCCGCCGAGTTCCGCGGCGGAAAACTTTTAAGCAAAACAATGACTACTGGCGACTGGAAAACTCCCCTTGAATTCGAGTGCGCGTTCGGGCACAAGTTCAAAGCAAGTCCCCGCCTCGTTCTTGAGGGAGGGCATTGGTGCGACGAGTGCGAACGTAAAAGCTGGAATTATGGCGCAAGGGCAAAGGTAGATCCTTTCTTTGCCCAAGTCTGGAATCCGTTGCACGGTCCCGACGAAATGCGCGAATATCCGAAAACCGTTACCGAATTGGACGTAAAGTAATTTCAAAATCAAAAAGGGCATGCCCTTTCCCGTTTTCTGTGAAAATGGGAAGATAAATAAAGGATAATACGGTCTCATCAGCCGTCTTATACAATAAAAATAGAGGAAAAGTGATGAAGAAAAAATTTTTTCTTGCAGGATTGACTTCGCTCTGTCTGGCCTGTTCAGTTGCAGGTTTTGCGGCTTGTGCCCCCGATGCGCCTGAAGCGCAGGAGGGTACCATCTACCAAACAGGTGTTGAAACTTTTTGGGTTGGCGTAGGTAAGGCATATATGACGTTTGAGTATGCCGAAGAGCCTGAAACGCCCGAAGAGGGAGCAATTTACGGCTACGTGTTCAACGTCAACGTCGATGCGGGCGACGGCTACTCCTCGTGGCTCAAGGGCAGTTGGGAACTTTCGGAAGACGAGAGCGCGCTTACGCTCACTGCGACGTGGGAGGAGGGCGATAATTCTACATACCTTGCCGACGCGACCAGCGGACAGGCCAAAACATATACCGCTACAGACGGCGAGTTTACCATAGGAGTACACCTCCCCAGCGCGGGAACGGTAAACTTTACTTTAAATCCCGAAACGGACAAAGTGGGCGAGGAGCAAACTCCCGAAGAGCCTGAAGAGCCCGAATGTACAGAGCACGTCGATGCAGACGGCGACGGCAAGTGCGATAACTGCGGCGAGGATATGCCGAATGAACCTGAACAGGGGCAAGTTGAGCTTACTATGAAATCAGAGGCAAACGTTGCAGGTCAAATCGCACGTTTGCTTATGTATAAAGATAAAACATGGGACTTTTCTATTTGTTTTTATGGTGATACATATAACCATATGGCTGCAGGGACTTGGGCAATACGAGCCGACTATTCTGCAATGGATCTTACCGTAACGGAGGACACGGCAAATGTGTTGGGTGGAGAGAATATTGTTGTCGCACTTGATGCAAGCAATCCTTCTGACATAAAGTATTCGGCAACAATTAATTGCAATGTGCCGCAGGTCGGGGCACTGACATTTACTCTTGAAAAAGAGGAAAATGAGCAGCCGTCAGAACCTGACCCCGACCCTGAGCCTGAACCCGACCCCGAACCGGGAGAGGCGCTGTATACCTCTAACGTAGCAAGCATATTCAGCGGCCAGGGCAGTGCCTATATGGCGCTTGAAGAAAACGGTATTTTCAACGTATATGTTACTTACGGCGGCTCCACAAGTTCGTGGGCGAACGGAACATGGACGATGGAATCCGAAGTGCTTACGGTAACTCCTTCCGACGGCGCGGCGATTGTGTGTCCACTCACCGATAAAGCGTATACCGTTTCGTATACTCTCGTTGGGACGCCCGTAGAATTCGTATTCGATATGGATGAAGATAGTGTAACTTATACTGTGAATTATATGCTCAACGACGGCACTTCAACCGTATATACCACCGCGGAAATAAAGGGCAATCCCGAAGAGGCGTATATAACGGCGGCTTCTACAGCGCCCACGCGCGAAGGCTATCACTTTGCAGGTTGGCAGACCAAGGCAGAAATTACCGAAAACGATATAGTCAACGGCGTTTCCAAATATTTATGGCTGTTTGGCGATAAGCTCAGCACGACGGGCGTTGCAAAGTTCAACGCCATGAGCGATGCGGACAAAGAAGCGCGTGAAATCAGCGAAGAAGTGATGCTCCTCGATTCTGCCGATGTGGACGGCGTTGTGACTTTATATGCCCGCTGGGTGCAGGAGAAGGAAATTTCGGATGCGCAGGGGCTTAAAGATATTGCAAAAGACCTGTACGGCGCATATAAACTTACGGCTGACATTACCATTACGGGAGAGTGGGAACCGATAGGCGCATATTTTGCAAACTATGAATACTACAATACCGAGTGGTGGACATACGCCTTCCGCGGAACATTAAACGGCAACGGGCACACCGTCAGCGGATTGAATATCACATCGGCGGAGCTCAACAAAAATTACGCGGCCGAGGGTTCGCCCTGGCATGACGACGGCGTTACCTGCGACGGAACGGCTGCAATGTTCAGCGCGCTTGCAAGTGCAAACATCTCCAATCTCACGATTGCAGGCCCGGTTATCGACGTGACTTACAGCGGAGATTATCTCTATGTCGGCACGCTTGCGGCCTTTGATATGACTTCTACACTTACTAATATTAAGGTCACAGACTGCGATATAGAGATTACATTTGATGAAAGCAAACTTACTTTCCGTGACAATCTGTTTACAGCTGTCGGCGGACTTGAAGCGGGTGGTTGGACAAACACGGTCACGGGCTGCGAGGTAAGCGGTTCGCTCACCCTCAACGCAACAAATAAAGTAAGCCACGGCGGCGAAATTTATTTCGGCGGAATGCTCGGCGAAAATTATTCGACCATGACGACCTGCAAGACGGACGTTGCGCTTACCCTTGAATACAGCGATAACGGAACGGAAACAGACGACAGCGAGATTGTTATCAACGTCGGCGGTCTCAGCGGTTCGGGCACCAGCATTTCCGGCTGCATCGTCAACATGACGGCAAACGTTTCGGCGGTCAAGCCGAATGGCGATTCGTCGGTAAATGTCGGCGGCATAGTAGGTTCGCAGCGTTATATGACGACGAGCGGCAACACAGTGGAGGGAGCTATCACCACGACGGGCTGCTCTCTCGATGAAACGGAAGGCGCGCTCAACGTCGGAGGTGTAGGCGGCAGAATAGATGTCTACTATATGCTCCAGATACTCGCCTACACGCCCATTGCAAGTTCAGGCGCAGAAAATAACGTGCAGAACGTTACGGTCAACGGTGTAACGACGGACAAAATTATTGCCGATGCAATCTCCGCAATTCCCGGTTGCTGGTATGTTGCCAAGGGCGACCAGCCCGACTACGGTGCCACTTCCAACATTGACGCCGTTATAGAGGAATACGGTTCGTATCTTCCTGCCGACAGTCTGCAAAACGGCATAATCTTTATAGTTAACACGCCTCCTCAGGCGCAATAAAAAAATACAACGTTTGCCGCCGTATTTTGCGGTGGTAACAAAAAATATCTGTTATGAAAAAGTATTATTTTGCAATATGAGGATGGAATAGATGAAATATTACGCAAATTGTCCCGTTTGCGCTCACAAACTGATGAAAGGCGAGAACGGAACGCAGGCGGACATTCGCTGCGCACGGTGTAAAAATTTAGTGCGTATTCGGATCGCCGACGGTATTGTAACGGTTAATTTGATCGAAACAATTAGCACAACAACGGAAAACAAAGGAAGGCACTGCCCCGTATAGGGCAGTGCTTTTCTTGTATAACGAAAACCCCGCGATAGTCGCGGGGTTCAGAGAAGGCTAAGTCGATGCCGCAAAACTTTTATATTGCTCACAAAATATAAAATCAGAGAGATAAGCGCTATCGCAGAGGTAACGATCAGCAAAGTCAAATACAGAGCGTGGGGCATATCGCTCCATACAATATTGAAAAGCATTGTCAAATACAAAAACAGCGTAGAGGCTTTTCCGTGCCAGCGCGAGCTGTACGTCGTGCCTGTCTTTTTTATTATAAAAAGTCCCATGATGCCCATGATAAGTTCCCGAAGAACAATAATGGCAACCAAAGCGATCATGGTTTGGGAAAGGAAGCACAGGCTTACGAGCACCGCTAAAATCGTCAGTTTGTCGGCTATGGGATCGAGCGCTTTTCCGAGGGCGCTGATCATATGAAATCGTCTTGCGATAAATCCGTCCAAAAGATCGGTGATGCCAGACAAAACTAACAACCCTGCCGCTATATAATACCTTTCCGTGAAGAACATCCAAAGAATGAAAGGTATCAGAAGTATTCGGAATACCGACATCATATTGGGGATCGTAAAAATTTTTTCTTTCATAAACAAAAAATTCCTTATTACTATAAATTCTGTATTTTATCTTGTCCGGCAGAAGTATGCGGACAGCCGCTGTCTTCAATAAAGCGCCATTCGCAAAAGCGTTTTGCCATTCTTTCATCCGGGCAGGTGCGGTCGATATATTTTTCCAGATCGTTTCGCGGCGGAAAGCCGAAATGCCTCTTCGACCACCGCCTTATGCGCAACATGGTGATAAACAAATTGACCGCCATGAGAACGGACAAGCAGATACATACGATCTTTACGGGGAAGAGATCCAGATAGGGTGCGAAAGCTTGTATATGGGGTACACAGAACAGCGAGAACAATACGCCGAGCGCACCCCAAGCCAACGTCATTTTCAAGCAAACGAGCCCGTGCAAATTAAAACGCGAACGGCTGTAATCCCACGCCTTCATACGCAATCCGTATTTGAGTACGGCGCCGCAGAGATATTCGATCACCGTTGCGATCGCGGCAAAGAGAATAAATTGCAATGCCCAATGCAAATGCCCGAACAAAACGGTGCCTATGTACAGACTGACAGCGCCGAGCCCGTAGATAATGCAAAACGGGCCCCATAGTGTAACGGTATGCGTTTCCCATCTCCCGTAGCGTATCAGACAGAATATACCCTCGATTAAAGTGCCGAGGATGCTGCCTGAAAAGAATAACAGGAACAATACGGGATAAGTGATATATTTCAGGTTATTCTTTAACATATTTTCACCCAAGTTTAGAAAACGGCGCTCGGTAAATTCCCTTACCGAGCGCACTCGTCATCTTATCCGACGGAACGTTTTCCGTTCGACTGCTGCGGCAGTCCGTCCTCCGATGAAAATAGAATTACAGGCGTTTTTCTCTTGCTCTGAACCATCCGTCAGCATAACCCGCCGCAATGCGGGCGAGCTGTTTAATGTCGCAGCCGGACGTATCGATGCAGAGGCGATAGTTTTCTTTTCGACCCCATTTCAAGCCGCTGACATAGTTGTGCCGTTTTGCTCTGGTATGGTCTACCTGCAAGATTTTCTTTTTCAGTATCTCGTCGTCCATAAACTCGTCGTTTGAAGCGTGTTCGCGGCACCGCTGTAATTTTGAAGGCATATCCGCATAGACAAAAATGCTGAACGGGTTCATATCCTTTAAGACAAATTCGCTGTTTCTGCCTATAATGACGCAGTTTTGCACTTCGGCGGCTTTTTTCAGTAATTGCTGTTCCGCGGCAATGATATTAACTTCCGTTTTCCACTCATCGCTGCCGAGCGAAAGAGTGCGGCCGAAGTGCAGGGGCATTGCTACCTTCTTTTTGGCAAGGGTATCCGCCACATAACTTTCGGAAAGCTCATATTGTTCGGCTATTTCGGAGATGATTTCGCGGTCGATATAGGCAAAGCCCAACAGGTCGGCCATGCGTTTGCCGAGTTCTCTCCCGCCGCTGCCGAACTCACGGCTGATCGTTATGATTTTTTTCATTCCGCACCTCAGCTTTGTCGCTTGATTTTTGACACGTTTCTAAAAAAGCCTTTGAATATTTATTGCTCAGACGTACAAACAGCCCTTTTTCGCGCTTTGTAAGTACGTTAAATGCTCTTAATTCGTAAGCCATCATCACGTCTGCCGTCTTTTTTGCAAGCTCTACTCCCTTATCCGTAAGGGAGAGGGGCTTGTTTTTTTTATTGCCTTCGATCTTTCCAAGGGTAATATATCCCTCGGCTTCCATTTTTTTAATGGCGGAGCTTACGGTATATTTGTTCATAAACAGAAAGTTGGCGATGTCCGTTTGGGTGACGTTTTCCTCCATATACCGCAGCGCATACAGTATCCAGAATACGGCGTCCGATATGCCGCTTTCGGCAGTAATCGCTTTGTAGCGCTCGTTGACCTGCTTTGTAAGGCTGCTGTACAACCTGAATTGTTCCTTTTCCTCATTGGTCATGGCGGATCCCTCCGATCGTATTTTTCTTCATTATATGTGATAGTGGGAAAAAAGCCAAGTAAAATAGTGTCAAATCACATCATTTCAGTTGACATAAATAGTGTCATTTCCTATAATATTATACTGTTGACGATGAGCCGGGCGAAAGATAGAGGCGGTCTTTTCAAACGGCACAAGTCATAAAACGCAAACTTTGAATACATATAGCCACCTGATGCCAAATGTACAGAGACAGATCATAAACGCTTTGGATTTCGAGATGTAAAGAAAGAGAG
>ERZ1090881.361-NODE-363-length-22043-cov-5.393487_pt1 | contig 22043 bp, 35 predicted proteins | sample MGYA00478470_ERZ1090881 | MGnify/ENA primary metagenome ERZ1090881 (study PRJEB33644, sample SAMEA5815736) | chicken gut metagenome | biome: Chicken; feature: Gastrointestinal Tract; material: Caecum | place: Ireland | collected 2019-01-01 | study: A study of the...
CAACTACGATATGACTGTCAGGCTTTTTTTTGGAAAGCAGTACCAGTGTCTCAACATGGCGGGTTTGAGGGAACATGTCGAAGGGAGTGACCGAGACGGGCGCGTATTCGGGCATTCGGGAGATGTCGCGCGCGAGCGTGGACGGATCGCATGAGACGTATATCACCGTGCGGGCGCGGCAGGAGTTCACCGCCGCCGTTACGCTTTCGGCACAACCCGAACGCGGCGGGTCGAGGACTATGAGAGAGTCCTCTCCGCATTCCCCCGCTACATCGGGCAAAATTTTCGCGCAGTCGCCGCAGACGTTGCGGACGTTCGTTATCCCCGCGCGCTTCATCATGTCGTTTGCCACCGCCGTAGCGGACGGCTCTATCTCTATCCCTACCGCTTTATCCGCGCATTCGGAGAGCAATGCGGTCATCAGTCCGCAACCGCTGTATGCGTCTATTATCGCCGACGGACGCTCCCTTTCGGCTATATCCCGGACCGTGCGGTACAGCTTGTCCGCTATGTCGTCGTTTACCTGAAAAAAAGCATTGGGATGCGACGTGACGGGAAGTTTGCGTCCGCCGATAAGAACGTCACGAACGACGTTTTCGCCCGCCAGGAGGCGGGAAACGCGCCCTAAAATGACGTTGTTCGTCATGTCGTTGATGTTCATCCAGAGTTCGTCGCACTCAATGCCCGTTTCCGCCGCCGCGCTAAGTATCCTGCCCGAGAGATCTTTGGTAACTACTACGGTGAGAGAAAGCGCGCCGCCGTATTCGCGCACGGTGAAGTGGCGTAGTTCGCCCTTGCCCGTCGTTTCGTCGTACGGCAAAAAACGCGAGGCAAATACGTTCAGCCTCGGCATGAGCGCGCGCACGCGCTCCGTTTGCAGCAGACAGTCACTTATCGGGACTATCCTGTGAGTGTTGTATGCGAAAAGTCCGACTTCCGCGCCGCCCGAACCGCGCCTTACGGGAAGTGACAGCTTGTTGCGGTAACCGAGCGTCTTTGCGCTCCTGACGCACTCGCCCGCTTCCGCGTCCGTATGCGCGATCCCGAAAAGAGCGCGGGACACGGCGTTACGCTTGAACGCGAGCTGACCCTCCTCGTCAAGGTGCATAAGGTCGCAACCGCCGCACTTGCCGAAGTACGGGCAGGGCGGCTGAACGCGGTGAGGCGAACTGACGAGTATGTCCGTAAGTTTTGCCACGGCATAGTCCTTTTTTGCAATAAGAACGCGCGCGCGAATGCGCTCGCCGGGCAGTGCGCCCTTGACGAACACGGGAAATCTGTCTATCTTGGCAACGCCCTCTCCCCTGTAACCTAATGACAGGACGTCGGCTTCCACTATGTCGTTTTTAACTATGTCCGTTTTCGTTTACCTCCGATGAGTGCGGCTGATCGGACTGAGCGCCGTCTCCGCTTTCGGGCGGACGCACTTCTATTTCGTGCCCTCTGTATTTGGACGGTTCGTCGTCGTGCGGCTCTCTGTGATCCGCAAACAGCAGTTTGAGGAATATGGGCGTCAGTATGGACGAAACGAGAATGAGCATGACGGTCATTATCATGAAACTCTCGGGGATTATCCCCGCCTCTATGCCCTTTGTGGTGACTATGAGCGCGACTTCTCCGCGAGCCATCATACCTACGCCCGCAATGCCCGCTTCGCGCCACGTTCCGCCGCTTAGCTTTATGACGGCTCCGCAACCCGCTATCTTGCCTACGAGTCCCGCAAGCACGAACAGCGCGCTGAACAGAACGAGCCAGCCGCTCAGCCCGTCGAAACTCATCGTCATACCTATGGAAGCAAAGAACACGGGACCGAATATCATATAACTGCTGACGTCCGCCTTTTTATCCGCATACGTCGCAACGCGGTTGACGGTGGATATGATCACGCCCGCAAAATACGCGCCCGTTATGTCCGCAACGCCGAACACCTCTTCCGCCACGAACGCATAAACGAAACATGTCGCAAGACCGAACAGCGCGAGCCTGTGCGTGGACGGCCATTTTTTGTCCATCCACTTTAAAAGATAGTGAAGTCCTATCCCCACGACGATAGCCACGGCAAAGAACGCCACTATCATTATGAGCGTTCCCCACCACTGCGCCTTGAACCAGTCGAAACCGGACAGTTGCGCGCCGCCGCCCGCCGTGCCGAGTCCCGTCATGACGGACAGCACGACCATGCCTATAACGTCGTCTATTATCGCCGCGCTGACGAGTATCGTCCCTATGCGCGTGTTTATCTTGCCCAGCTCTTTGAGCACGGATACCGTTATGGCAACGCTCGTCGCCGTGAGTATCGTTCCCACGAACAGCCCCTGCACCACGGTGGTGAACGATCCGTCCACAAGTCCGCTGCCCATGAACGGAAGGGATACGCAAAGTCCGAGAACGAGCGGAACGGAAACGCCGGCTATCGCCACGAACATGGATATAAGACCCGTTTTTTTAAGCTCTTCGAGATCCGTTTCCAGACCCGCGCAGAACATTATGAGTATTACGCCTATCTTGGAAAATACGTCGAGTATCGTATATGTGCTACCGTCGTTGAGCGTGAACTCGTCGAGCATAACGAGACAGGACACGCTGTCCGCCTCGCTCTGAAAACCTATCAGCGAGAACCCGCCCATACCGAACAGCGCGGGACCTATCAGCACGCCCGCTATTATATACCCCAACACCTGAGGAAGATGTAGCCGACGGAACAGCAGTCCGCACAGCTTGGTGGATACTATGACGATGGCGAGAACCATCACGAATCCGAGTATTCCGTCTACCATAATGACCTTCTTCTTTGTGCCGTACGATCACCTCGTACGCGTCGCGTCAGCTATCTGACGCTGCATATCGCGGCCTATGTCGCGGTCCTTTATCGTCTGTTTTTTGTCGTAACTGCGCTTTCCGCGCGCAAGGGCTATCTCCACTTTGACCCGCCTGCCCTTAAAATACATCGCAAGCGGTACGACGGTAAGGCTCTTCTCCCGCGATTTGCCTATCAGCCTCTCTATCTCGCGCTTATGCAGCAGCAGTTTGCGGCTACGCAGTTCGTCGGGGGGAAGAATCGTCGCCTTGTCATACGCCGAAATGCGGCAATTTTTGAGAAACAGTTCTCCGCCCTCGACAAAGCAGAACGAGTCGCCCATGTTGACGTGACCCGCACGCACGGACTTGACCTCGCTTCCTTCGAGGACTATCCCCGCTTCCAGCTTTTCGACTATCTCGTAATCGAATTTTGCCTTCTTGTTTACTATCGTCGTCATTCAATATATTATACACCATCGCCGCGCGGTTGGCAACTGTTTGACCCGAACGAAAAACCCCGCTTCGCAAAAGGAAGCGGGGCGAGGTCATTCGGATCGTCAGAGCTGATCTCTGTTCATACACAGGCGGTTTATGACCGCGAACACGAACGTCGCTACCACGGCGACTATGAAAAATACGAATTGGGGGGAAGGAGCGGAGTTTGCTCCTCTGAGGTATATGATACCGAGTGCAACGAAAGGCACTGCGCCCACTATGAGCTCTATCGAACGGAACATGAAGCCCTTGTCGCGGTAACCGTCGAACTTGAACGTGCGCGCGAGCCTGGACGCCGTCTTGGACATATAGAACGGAAGCGTGAACAGGTATTTCAGGGTAAATACGAGAAGACCTATCGCGGCTATCATGCCGATAAGCGATACCGATCTTTCGGGCTCTCCGTTCAACGCGCTTACGATGAGGTCGAGCGAGCCTACGAACGCCTCCGAGCCGCTCCCGCTGTAAGCTTCCGAAATGCGGAACGGGAAGGCAAGGAAACAGACCGCCGCGCACGCGAATATGCCCGCGTTGGTTATGAGTTTCAGCACACTGCCGACTTTTGCGATATTTCTGCCCGCGAACACGAGGTTGGAAATAAGGCACACGGCAAGCGCAGCAGCCGCTATGAGCAGGCATACGAGCGTTCCCGATCCCGCGCCGACGCTATCCGAAAAATAGCCGAAACGCGCACCCATCCATATGAGTCCTACCGCGGCAAGATCGAGCGCGGCGAACTTTGCCATATTGAAGTAACGCCCTCTCGCCATGCCGACGATGAATCTTATCACGGCGACGAGTGTCGCTATCGACACTATCACCGCCGCAAGCGCATACATCACCATTATCACGGCAGACGATACCTCCCTTCCCAGCGTGACCAGGTCTATGCTCTGAGCCGCTTCGGGAATGCTCGCCGCAAGCCCGATGGCGAAATCTTTGATAGCGTTGAAGTGAGTGAGAAGCCCGAACGAGCCGCCCTCCGCCGCCGCTCCCGTGAGCGGGTCTATCACCTCGCCGCCTACCGAGAACAGGTTGCCCATGAGCATCAGATAGAGAGTCACGCCCATAACGGCGAGTACGGCTATTCCGCTTATAAGGCACATCAGCGTCTCTGCGCCGCTACGTTTCTGCAAAGACTTGGGAAGGTCGTCGCGCGGTTCTTCACGCTTGCCCGATACAAGCCCTTTGTCTCCCGAATTCACTTCGGGCGCAGGCTGAGAGACGGCGCGCTCCGCGCTCGTCTCGGTATCCCGCCAGCCGCACGAATAGCAGGCGCGCCCGTCGGGAGGAAGGGGCACGCCGCAGCGCGGGCAGTACTTGCTCCGCATTGGTGCGCCGCAATACGGGCAGAAGCTCGAATTGCCGGCATCTCGATTGCAGTTCCGACAGATCATATCCCGGAAAAGACTCCTTTGTTTTATCATGCTCCGCGGCTCGCGGAGTTTATTCGCCCGGACGGAGATCGCATCCGCCTAAGTAATACTATTATACAATTTCAAAGGGCTGCCTGTAAAGAGGAAGCCCTTTATAATTTGATTAAAATTTAATTAAACGCGATCAGACCAACTCGATTATCGCCATTTCTGCGGCGTCGCCGCGACGGAAACCGTTTTTCAGAACGCGGGTGTAACCGCCCTTCGTTCCCTTTTCCGTTGCGCGCTCGTCGTACTTGGGCGCGTATTCGTTGAAGATCTTCTCCACGAGCGGATGATTGATCTTGCCCGCGCGCACTCTGTATGCGCTCTTGGTCTCGGAGAAGCCCTTGGTCTCCTTGCGCTCGTATATTACGGACATGATCGCTCTGCGTGCCGCGAGCTTCTTCGGGCCGTCGTTTATGAGCTCGACTTTGTACTCTTCAACGGTCACGTTGCCCTTCTTGTCCTTCTTCTTGCGCTGACGCGTTTCCACGTTCTTCACGGTGTCCTTATAGCTGTTCACAGCCTTGGTAAGGAGCTTTTCCGCGATCTTCTGAACCTCTTTTGCCCTGTCGACCGTGGTCTCTATCCTGCCGTGCCAGAGGAGATCGGTCACCTGCGAACGGAGGAGCGCCATTCTTTTATCGGTAGCTTTGCCTAATTTCCTGTTTTCCATGATTTTCGTGATTCCTCGTTATATTATTCCTCACTGCTCTTGAGGTCCAGTCCGTAACCTTTGAGCTTGGCAATGACCTCGTCGAGGCTCTTTCTGCCGAGATTGCGGACTTTGAGCATATCCTCTTCGCTGCGCTTGGTGAGATCTTCCACGGTGTGTATGCCCGCGCGTTTAAGGCAGTTGTAGCTGCGCACGGACAGATCCATGTCTTCTATGCTCATTTCGAGCACCTTCTGCTGACGATCCTCCGGACGGGACACGAGTATGTCCATACCCGCGAACATGTCGGACAGATTGGCGAACAGACGTATGTGATCTTCTATTGCACGAGCGGCGAGCGAAAGTACGTCCTTCGCACTCAGACTGCCGTCCGTCTTTACCTTTATCGTGAGTTTGTCGTAATCCAGGCTCTGACCGACGCGGGCGTTCTCCACGGAGTAGCTCGCCGCCTTGACGGGCGTGAAGATCGCGTCGATGGGAATGTAGCCTATGGGCTTGGACATATCTTTCAGATGCCCCGCAACGACGTAACCGCGACCCTTGGCGACCGTCAGTTCCATATCGAGGTTGGCACCTTCGTCCAGCGTGCATATATACATTTCGGGATTGAGGATCTCTATTTCGGGATCGGTCACTATGTCTTTCGCGGTGACTATTCCCGGCTCGCTACGCGTTAAACGGAGCGTCTTGGTGATAGTGTTGTCCTCGTACTTGGCTTTGAGGTTAAGCCCTTTGAGGTTGAGTATTATCTCTGCGACGTCCTCTTTAATGCCGGGGATAACGCTGAATTCGTGGCTCACGCCGCTAATCTGTATCCCTACGACGGCAGTACCGGGAAGTGCGCTGAGAAGCACTCTTCTCAGGCAGTTGCCCAGCGTTATTCCGTAACCTCTTTCAAGAGGCTCGGCAACGAATACGCCTTCGCGCAGATCCGCGCTTTCCTCGATGGTGATCCTCGGTTTCTCGATTTCCATCATAATTTTTATTGTCTCCTTTTCGTCTGCGGTTGCTAACATAAAACGCCGAGACGAACGCGATCCTGCTTGCGGATCGTCGGATCCCGCTCCATGCGGGCCGGATTACTTGGAATACTTCTCTATGATGAGCGATTCCGTGATGTTCGCGTCTATATCCTCTCTCTTCGGATCGTCGACCACTCTGCCTTCGAGCTTCGCGGTATCGAACTCCACCCACTTGGGCATCGTTATCTTCGCATCTTTAAGAGCGGTGAAGCAAGCCTTGTTCTTCTTGCTTTCCTTGACGGATATCACGTCGCCCTTCTTGACTTGATAGGAAGGAATATCCACTACCTTGCCGTTGACGGTGATGTGTCCGTGATTGACTATCTGACGGGACTGACTGCGGGACGCGCCTATGCCCATGCGGTACACGACGTTGTCAAGACGCTTTTCGAGCAGCGCAAGCATGTTCTCGCCGACGACGCCCTTCATGCGCTCCGCCTTGTCATAGTAGCTGCGGAACTGTCCTTCGAGTACTCCGTATATACGGCGCGCCTTCTGCTTCTCGCGGAGCTGCATTCCGTATTCGGATACCTTCTTCCTCGACAGTCCGTGCTGTCCCGGAGGAGTCGGGCGACGATCCATAGCGCACTTCTTGCCTTCCGCCGTGCAACGGTCGCCCTTGAGATATAATTTCTGTCCTTCTCTTCTGCACTGTTTGCAGCTGGGTGATGTATTTTTTGCCATGATGATCTGCCTCTCTCCTTAAACTCTTCTGCGCTTGGGCGGTCTGCATCCGTTGTGAGGGATGGGCGAAACGTCCGTTATCGCCGTTACCTTGATGCCGCACGCCTCTACGGCGCGTACTGCGGACTCACGTCCCGCGCCCGGGCCCTTGACGAACACTTCCGCGCTGCGCATACCCGAGTCGTATGCCGCTTTCGCGGCTTTCTCGCAGGCGAGCTGTGCCGCGAACGGCGTGCTCTTTCTGCTGCCGCGCAGTCCCGTCGCTCCCGCGCTGGACGCCGTGACCGTGTTGCCGCGCTCGTCCGTAATCGTTATTATCGTATTGTTGAAAGAAGCCTGGATGTGGACCTGTCCTTTGTCTACGCCCTTCGTGATCTTCTTCTTGCCTACCGTTTTCTTAACTGCCATAGTTACTTACGCTCCCTGTTAAGACTTCTTCTTTCTGCTGACCGTGCGCTTCGGTCCCTTACGGGTGCGCGCGTTCTGCTTGGTGCTCTGTCCGCGAACGGGCAGTCCCTTTCTGTGCCTTATCCCGCGATAGCATCCTATCTCCATAAGACGCTTGATGCTGAGGGAGACGTCTCTGTGAAGATCGCCTTCCGTCACGACGTGTTTATCGATGTATTCCCTGAGACGCTGTACTTCGTCCTCGGTGAGGTCCTTGACTCGCGTATCCGGGTTGACCTCCGTGGCGGCAAGGATCTTGTCCGCCATGGGCCTTCCGATGCCGTAGATGTACGTCAGTCCGATCTCTACGCGCTTCTCTTTGGGCAAATCGATACCTGCAATTCTTGCCATTTTTTAACTCCTGAGAAAAATGTGATAATTCGTTTGTTATATGACTTAGACCGCTTGCACGGGCGACCGTGGAATGTCGGTGCTGCCTCTGCCGCGGGTTGTTGTCTCGTTTTTAACCCTGTCTCTGCTTGTGCTTGGGATACTTGGAGCAGATGACCATCACTTTGCCGTGTCTTTTGATGACCTTGCACTTGTCGCACATGGGCTTTACGGAAGTTCTTACTTTCATGATATTCTCCTTGAAAAACTGTTTTCGGTAAGTCAGGACTTGTTGCGGTAGGTTATGCGTCCGCGCGTTATGTCGTACGGGGACATCTCCACTTTCACAGAGTCGCCTTCGAGTATTTTGATGTAATGCTGACGGATCTTTCCGGATATCGTCGCGGTCACTATAAAGCCGTTTGTCAGCCTGACCTTGAACATTGCTCCGCGAAGGCACTCTATCACTACGCCTTCCGCTTCGATTGCATCCGATTTGGACATATGACCTCCATTATGACGGGATTTCCAGTCGCGCTATCGCGCTCACGACGCCGGCGTCCGTTCCGGGAAGTTCCACTTCCGTTCCCGTCGCCTTTATGTGCCTTACGTTCTTGCTCTTGGGCGAGCCGAGTTTGTGCCTCTTTCCGTCCACGCAAAGCGCGTATCCCCTGCCGTCGTACCCGACGACGAGGTATACCTTTCCGCAGTCGCTTCCGGCCTTGCTTATCACCGCGCTTACTTTACGCATCGCTTACTCCGTAAGTATCTCGCAACCGTCCGACGTTATCAGAACGGTGTTTTCGTAATGCGCCGCGGGCGATCCGTCCGTCGTCCGGCAAGTCCAGCCGTCGTCGTCGATCTTTACCTTCCACGTTCCCATCGTTATCATGGGTTCGACTGCAAGGCACATTCCCGCTTTGAGCAGTACGCCGGTACCCGGTCTGCCGTAATTCTCGACGGAGGGGTCTTCGTGCATGCTACGACCTATGCCGTGTCCCGCCATGGCTCTCACCACGCCGTAACCGGCAAGCTCCGCCGTCATCTGTATCGCGCTCTGAGCGTCGCCCAGCCTTGCGCCCGCACGCAGTTTTGCCACACCGTTGTAAAAGCATCGGCGCGTCACGTCGATAAGACGCTGTTTTTCTTCGCTTATCTTTCCGACCGCGTACGTCCGCGTCGCGTCCGCGCAGTAACCGTTCAGTTTAAGAACGATGTCCACGCTCACTATCTCGCCCTCGGCAAGCCGCCTCAGCGAGGGGATGCCGTGAACGACTACGTCGTCAATGGAGATGCAGGCCGCGGCGGGATAGCCCATGTAACCCTTGCAGGGAGCGGTCGCGCCGAGAGAGGATATCTTCTTCTCTATCTCCGCGTTAAGCTCCATAGTGGTCAATCCCGGCGCGATCAGCGGGGCAACGACGCCGAACACTTCTTTCAGCGCCTTGCCCGCTTCGCGCATTTTTACGATCTCCGCCGCATTTTTTACGGGTATCATCCGAGTACCTTTCCGATCTCCGCAAAAACTTCTTCGGGGCTGCCCATGCCGTCTACGTTCACGAGTATGCCCTTCGCTCCGTAATACTCGATGAGCGGAGCGGTCTGCTCCTCGTATACTCTGAGACGATCCCTGACCGTATCTTCGCGGTCGTCCATGCGCTGCACCATTTCGCAACCGCACTTGGGACAAGCGGACCCGTTAAGAGCGGATATGTGCGCGGTGTAACCGCACTCCACACAGCTCCGTCTGCCGCAGATACGGTCGGTGAGCACCGCCTTATCCACGTCTATGTTTATCACTTTGTCTATCTTCACAAGCTCGTCGAGCATCTCCGCCTGCCTGGTGTTGCGGGGGAAACCGTCGAGAAGGAAGTTCTTGTTCCCCGCCTCTTCGAGGGCGATGGAAACTATTTTCAGCGTGACGTCGTCGGGAACGAGCTGTCCTTTCTTGATGTAAGAACGTGCGAGGTTACCCACTTCCGTCTGCCGACGCATATGCTGACGGAAGATGTCCCCCGTCGATATGTGTTTGAGCTTATAGCGCTCTTCCATGCGCAGCGCCTGCGTGCCTTTGCCCGCTCCGGGTGCGCCCAAAAGTACTATATTCATGTTCGTTCCCCCTTTGGGATCACTGTTTGAGGAATCCTCTGTACTGCCGCATCAGAAGCTGATTGTCAAGCTGCTTCTGGAATTCGAGCGCAACGCTTACGACTATCAGCATACCCGTGGAGCTGAACGCGTTCGTCAGCGCGGAGTTGAAGTTTATCGTTACGTTGAGTATGGAGAACAGCAGACTGGGGATTATGAATATCACCGCAAGGTATATCGCACCGAACAACGTCAGACGCTTGTTTACCTTGGAGAGATAATCCTGCGTCGCACGTCCCGGACGTATGCCCGGAATGAATCCGCCGTACTGTTGAAGGTTTCTTGCCACTTCGTCAGGCTTGAACTGTATCATCGCGTAGAAGTAGCTGAAAAACAGTATGAGCAGCGCGCTGAGCGCGTAATATCCGGGGCTTCCCGTTCCGAATATATTCGTCCACCAGTTGTCCATGTCCGAACCCACCATCTGCATTATAAGCTGAGGGAACGTGATGATCGCCGTGGCGAATATTATCGGAAGCACGCCGGACGCATTCACCTTGATGGGGATATGCGTGTTCTGTCCGCCGAACTGCTTTCTGCCCTTTATCTGCTTGGCGTACGATACGGGGATCTTGCGCTCCGCTCCGTCGATGAACGTGATGAATCCGAAGATGAACACCACCATCACGAGGAATATGAGCAGGTACCACGGCTGCATTTCCGCTTCTTCTCCGCCCGTCGCCATGATGGATATGGAGTTGACTATCGCAAGACCCGCCGTGGAAAGTATACCGACGAAGATGAGCAGCGATATGCCATTACCTATTCCGAGATCGGTTATCCTCTCGCCCAGCCACATCGTGAACACCGCGCCGGCTATGAGCACGACACCGATGAGTATATACACGACTGCGGAGGGAATGGATATGCCGTATATCGCGGTATTGATGTATCCGCCTCTTGCGAAGCTGACAAGTATGCCTACCGTCTGCACGACCGCAAGCAGCACCGTGAGCACTCTCGTGAACATTGCCATCTTGCGCTTGCCCTCGTCGCCCTGTTTCGTCCACCTTTCAAGAGGCGGAATAGCTATCGTGAGCAGCTGAGCGATTATGGACGCATTGATGTATGGCGATATACCGAGAGCGAGGAGCGCGCCGTTGGACAAGCCGTCACCCGTTATGCTGTTGAGCAGTCCGAGGAAGGACGTCTCTCCGAATATGGAGGCATTGTCCGCTCCGAGTGCAGCAACATCGAGCCCGGGCGTAGGTATCCAGCATCCCACTCTGTAAATGAACAGGAGCAGGAGCGTCAGGAGCAGCTTCGTTCTGACTTCCTTGTTTCTGAATGCGTTTGCCAGCGTGCGGAACATACTTATTTAACCTCTGCCGTACCGCCTGCCGCTTCTATCTTGGCGGCAGCGCTCTTGGTGAATTTCTTGGCGACAACCGTGAGCTTCTTGCTGAGCTCGCCGTCGCCGAGGACTTTCAGTCCGTACGGCTCGATCTTGGAAAGTATGCCGCGTTCGAGCAGCGCATCCGCCGTTACCGTATCGCCGTTCTCGAACACTTCGAGAGCGGATACGTTGACGGTGGAGTACACCTTCTTCCAGTTGTTGTCAAAGCCTGCCTTGGGCAGTCTGCGGGTAAGACCGAAGATCTGACCTTCGAATCCGGGACGGACGCCGCCGCCGCTTCTCGCCCACTGACCTTTATGACCTTTGCCCGCGGTCTTGCCCGTGCCGGAGCCTATACCTCTGCCCAGACGCTTGGGCGCTTTCTTCGCGCCTTCCGCAGGTCTCAATTCGTTTATTATCATTGTTTACGACTCCTTATGCTTCGCTGACCTCGACGAGGTGCTTGACCGCGAATATCATTCCGCGCGTGCAATCGTTGTCTTTTTTGACGACCGTCTGCCCAATCTTGTGCAGTCCGAGCGCCTCTACGGTCTTCTGCTGCTTCGCAAGTCTGCCGCTTACGCTTTTGACGAGAGTGATCTTTAACATTTTATCTGCCATAATGCACCTCACGCCTTTATCTCTTCCACGGTCTTGCCGCGGAGCGCCGCTATCTGCTCGGGAGAACGGAGAGTTTTAAGACCGTCGAGCGCGGCGTACACCGCGTTGATGGATGTTCTCGAACCGTACGACTTCGTCGTTATGTTCTTTATTCCCGCAAGCTCCACTATCGCACGCACGCTGCCGCCTGCTATGACGCCGTTACCTTCGGGAGCGGGCTTCATAAGCACCGTGCTCTTTCCGAACTTGCCCATCGCCGTGTGAGGGATGGTCGTTCCGTCGAGAGGGATGCTTATCATGTGACGGCGAGCTATGAGCTCCGCCTTCTTTATAGCCTCGGGTACTTCCTTGGCCTTGCCCGTGCCGACGCCCACTTTGCCGTTGCCGTCGCCTACCACGACGAGCGCCGCAAAGCGCATTATGCGTCCGCCCTTGACGACCTTCGTTATTCTGTTTACGGAGACGAGCTTGCTCTTGATCCCGTCGTCCTGTCTGACAGCTTCGTCTTTTTCTCTTCTTGCCATTTCAGTCAGTCCTCCCTCAGATCTCAAGCCCGCCTTCGCGCGCACCGTCGGCTACGGCTTTCACCCTGCCGATGTAAAGATATCCGCCTCTGTCGAACACGGCTTTCTTGATTTTAAGAGCCTTTGCCTTCTTGGCGATGTCCTTGCCTACCGCAACGGCGGCTTCCGTCTTGGTCTTTCCCTTGATTTTGAGGTCCTTAGACTTGGTGGAGGAAGCGCAAAGCGTGACAGCCTTCTCGTCGTCTATCAGCTGCACGTATATGTTGTTCGTGCTGCGATATACGGACAGACGAGGGCGTTCCGCGGTGCCGCTGACGTGAGCGCGCACTCTCTTATGTCTTTTGAGTCTTATCTCGTTTTTGTTTTCTCTGTTGATCATAACGCTCTGTTACTTCTTACCCGAAGTCTTGCCCTCCTTGCGGATTACGACCTCGTCGCTGTAATGGATGCCGTATCCGTGGTACGGCTCGACGGGACGCTTGGCTTTGATCGTCGCCGCAAACTGTCCGACCGCCTCTTTGTCGATACCGGACACTACGACGAGCAGCGCCTTCTTATCTTTGTCGTCGCTCTCCTTCGCCTCCGCCTTGACTCCTTCGGGAAGGGTCATTTCGATGGGATGAGAGTAACCGATGTTGAGCACGAGCTTGTTGCCCTGCACCGCCGCGCGGTAACCTACGCCGGAGACGACAAGCGTCTTGGTGAAGGGTTTTACGACGCCGGAGACCATGTTGGCTATCAGCTGACGGTAAAGTCCGTGCGCCGACTTGGCTTCCTTTATCTCGGAGCTACGCTCCACGTAAACGTGGCCGTTCTCCGCCTTCGCCGTGATGTACTTGCTCTCTATTCTTCTGCTGAGGCTGCCCAGAGGACCGCTGACGGTCACTTCCGGTCCGTTTATCGAAACGGACACCTTTTCGGGCAGCGCAATGGGATGTCTTCCTACTCTCGACATAAGGCCTCCTTACCACACATAGGCGAGCACTTCTCCGCCCATCTTGCCGGCTCTCGCCTGCTTGTCGGTCATAACGCCTTTGGACGTGGATATTATCGCGATACCCAGTCCGTCAAGCACCTTGGGAAGATCTTCGCATCCCGCGTATACTCTCAGTCCGGGCTTGGAAACGCGTTTGAGATTGGTTATCACGTTCTGTTTGTCCGGGCCGTATTTGAGCGTTATTTTGAGTTCGTCGTGCGCCTTGCCGGTGCTGTCGTCCTTGACGCTTACGACTTCGACTGCGGATACATAGCCCTCTTCGAGGAGTATGTCCGCGATCGCTTTCTTCATCTTGCTTACGGGTACGTTTACCGTTTCGTGACGGGCGGTAAGAGCGTTTCTGATCCTCGTAAGAAGATCTGCAATGGGATCTGTCGTATTCATGATCTTAACGCCTCCTTACCAACTGGATTTATGCACACCGGGTATCTCGCCCTTGTAGGCAAGCTCCCTGAAACATATCCTGCATATTCCGTACTTACGCAGCACCGAGTGAGGTCTGCCGCATATCGAGCATCTCGTATACGCTCTCGTGGAGTATTTCGCAGGCCTCTGCTGCTTTAATTTCATAGCTTTCTTTGCCATAGTCCGTTCTCCTAATTCTTGAAGGGCATTCCCAGCTTCGTAAGAAGCGCCTTTGCCTCATCGTCCGTTCTCGCCGTCGTTATTACGGCTACGTCGAATCCGCGCAGTTTCTCCACGAGTTCGTAGGAGATTTCGGGGAAGATTATCTGCTCTTTGACGCCCAGCGCATAGTTGCCTCTGCCGTCGAAGGACTTTCCGGAGATACCGCGGAAGTCGCGCACGCGGGGCAGCGCGATGCTGACGAGCTTATCGAAAAACTCGTATGCGCGCAGTCCTCTCAGCGTCACTTTCGCGCCTATGGTCATTCCCTCTCTCACTTTGAAGTTAGCGACGGACTTCTTCGCCTTGCATACCACCGGTTTCTGTCCGGTTATCTGTCCCAGCTCGCCTATCGCCGTCTGTATGCTCTTCGCGTTGTCCTTTACGTCGCCCAGTCTCATGTTCACGACAATCTTGTCGATCTTGGGCACCTGCATCACGTTCTTGTATCCGCGCTCGTTCATGAGAGCGGGCACGATCTCCTCGACGTAACGCGCGTAAAGTCTGTATCTGCCGTCCTGAGAGTATTTCTTGGGAGCCGGCTCCGACTTCTTCGCCGCTTTCTTTGCGGGAGCCTTTGCTTTTGCAGGTTCAGCGGTTTCCTTTGCTTCCGTTGCCGCCTGCTTGGTCTTGTTCTCTGCCACTGTGGGTTCCTCCGGTAATACTTACCTTGATTCGATTATTCAGCCTTCTTGGCCTTTCTTGCCGGCTTCTTCTTTGCGGGAGCTTCCTCTGCCGCGGGCGTCTCAGCCACGGGCGCTTCGGTCGCTTCCGTTTCCTTCTTAGCCTTTTTAGCAGCCTTCTTTTCCTTCTTCACCGCCGCTTTCGCCTGCTTGTCGAGGGATGCGCCGCAGTGCTTGCATACGCGCGCCTTCTTGCCGTCGACGATCGCGTGACCCACTCTCGTGGGCTTGCCGCAGTCGGGGCAGATGATCTGCACGTTGCTGACGTGGATGTTGCCCGGCTCTTTCATGATGCCGCCGGGGTTCTGAGGGCCTCTGGGCTTTACGTGCTTGGTAACGGTATTGACGCCTTCCACTCTCACCGTCTGGTTCTTGGGAGATGCGGATATGACCGTTCCCTTCTTGCCTTTGTCCTGTCCTGCAAGGACGATGACGTTATCGCCTTTTTTTACGTTCAAACTGTTCATACGTCCTCCTGCTTAATATACCTCGGGAGCAAGCGATATGATCTTCATGTAATCTTTCTCGCGGAGCTCTCTCGCTATCGGTCCGAAGATTCGGGTGCCGCGGGGCTGCTTCTGCGTATCGATGATGACCGCCGCGTTGTCGTCGAATCTGATGTGGCTGCCGTCGGGACGGGTTATTCCCTTGTGGCTGCGTACTATGACTGCTCTTACAACGTCGCCCTTCTTCACCGTACCGCCCGGCGTTGCGGACTTGACGGACGCTATTATGACGTCGCCTATATTGCCGCTGCGTCTGAAGGAGCCGCCGAGTACCCTTATGCACATTATTTCTTTCGCGCCGCTGTTGTCGGCTACTTTAAGATATGTCTGCGGTTGTATCATGGTCGGTTCTCCTTACTTTGCTTTCTCCACGATGCGCACGAGACGGAAATACTTGTCCTTGGAAAGAGGTCTGGTTTCCTCTATCTCCACGTAGTCGCCCACGCCCGCTTCGTTCTTCTCGTCGTGGACCTTGTATTTCTTGGTCTTGTTCATCGTCTTTTTGTATATCGGGTGCTTGATCTTGTCGAGTACCGCGACGACGACGGTCTTATCCATCTTGTCGCTCACGACAACGCCCGCTCTTACTTTGCGCTGATTTCTTTCTTCCATGGTCCCTCTCCTTACGCCTTCCTGGCTCTCTCGCTCATCACGGTCTTGATGCGCGCGATGTCGCGCTTGGTGTTTTTGAGCTGCATGGGGTTGCTAAGCTGATGGGTCGCGTGGCTGAAACGCAGATTGAACAGTTCCGCTTTAAGCTCCGTCAGCTTCGCTTCGAGCTCGGCGTCCGTCATGTCATGCACTTGCTTGGCTTTCATTACGCTTCGACCTCCTCTTCTTTTACCCCCGTAAGCTGCTCGCCCTTGCGCAGGAACTTGCATTTGACGGGAAGTTTGTGGGACGCCAGCCTCAGAGCCTCTTTGGCTATGTCTTCGGTGACTCCCGATATTTCGAACATAACGCGACCCGGCTTGACTACCGCCACCCAGAATTCGGGCGAACCTTTACCGGAACCCATTCGGGTGTCCGCAGGCTTCTTCGTCACCGGCTTGTGAGGGAATATGTCTATCCACACCTGTCCGCCGCGCTTGATATATCTCGTCATCGCAATACGCGCCGCCTCTATCTGACGGGAGGTGATCCAGCCGCACTCGGCCGCCGCGAGTCCGTACTCGCCGTATGCGACCTTGTTGCCGCGGAGCGCCTTGCCCTTCATGCGGCCGCGATGAACGCGTCTTCTCTTTACTCTTTTAGGCATTAACATTGTCGTTTCCTCCTGCCCTGCGGCTGTCCGCCTTGGGAAGAACTTCGCCCTTGTATATCCACACTTTGACGCCGATGACGCCGAAAGTCGTGTGCGCTTCCGCAAAACCGTAATCTATGTCCGCACGGAGCGTCTGAAGGGGTATCGAACCCTCATGGTACTGCTCGCTGCGCGCGATCTCCGCGCCGTCCAGTCTGCCGCTGACCATGATCTTGACACCCTTTGCGCCGCTTCTCATGACGTTGCCCATGAACTTCTTCATCGTGCGGCGGAAGGACTCACGCTTTTCAAGGCGGAACGCGATATTTTCTGCAACGAGAGTCGCATCCATATCCACCTTCTTGACCTCGTGGATGTTTATCCTGATGTCGGGAAGACCGGTGAGCTTTTTCAGCTCGTTCCTTATCTGCTCGACGCCCGCGCCCTTCTGTCCGATCATAAGTCCCGTCTTACCCGTGTAGATGTTGACGGATACCTTGTTCTGACTGCGCTCGATCACTATCTTGCTGATACCGAACGAATAGTACTTTTTCTTTATGAAGTTGCGGATGTCGTAATCCTGTTTGAGGTTCTTTCCGAAATCCTTCTTGCCGGCATACCACTGAGCGTTCCAGCCGTTGATTACGCCCACTCTGAGTCCGTGGGGATTAACTTTCTGTCCCATGCGTTATGCCTCCTCTTTGCTGCCGAGCACTACCGTAAGATGGCTCGTACGCTTCATGATCGAATGCGCTCTGCCCTTGCTTACGGGCTGGTATCTCTTGTATATAGGACCCGCATCCGCCCTTATCTCGGCGACGTAAAGCTCGTCTTTGGCAAGTCCCTTGTTGTTCTCCGCGTTCGCCGCCGCGCTGCCTATCAGCTTAACGAGGGGCTCGCTTGCCGCTTTGGGCATGTTTTCGAGGATGGCTATCGCCTCCGTTACGGACTTGCCGCGCACGGCGTTCATTACCACGCGCGCTTTGGAGGGGGAGATCCTGATGTATTTTGCCGTCGCGGCGGGACGAGTGTCCTTAGCCTCGCGGCGGGCCTTCGCCTTTTCTCTTATTCTCTTTGCCATTGTACCCTCCGGGATTACTTGCCCTTCGCCGTCTTGTCGCCGCCGTGTCCGCGGAACGTGCGAGTGGGAGCGAATTCGCCGAGTTTATGTCCGACCATCTCTTCCGTGCAGTATACGGGAACGTGCTTGCGTCCGTCGTGTACGGCGATGGTGAAGTCGATGAACTCGGGCATTATCGTCGAGCTTCTCGACCAGGTCTTGACGACCTTCTTCTCGTTGTTCTTTATCATAGCCGTTATCTTATCGTAGAGCTTCTTCTCCACGTAAGGGCCTTTCTTGACGCTTCTTGACATCTCGCTCTCTCCTAATTGACTCTCTTGATGATGAACTTATTCGACTTGCGCTTCTTCCTCGTCTTGTAACCGAGAGTGGGAACGCCCCAAGGAGTAACGGGTGTCGGTCTGCCGATGGGCGATTTGCCTTCGCCGCCGCCGTGAGGGTGATCGTTGGGGTTCATGACCACGCCGCGCACTTCCGGCCTTCTGCCCATGTGGCGCTTTCTGCCTGCCTTGCCCAGGCTGACAAGCTCGTGGTCGAGGTTGCCTACCTGTCCGACAGTCGCCTTGCATCTCGCAAGAATGTATCTCATCTCGCCGCTGGGGAGTCTGAGCGTCGCGTACTTGCCTTCCTTAGCCATGAGCTGCGCCGCAGCGCCCGCCGTCTTGGCTATCTGTCCGCCGCGTCCCGGCTGCATCTCGATGTTGTGGACGAACGTACCTACGGGGATGTCCGCAAGAGGAAGCGCGTTGCCCGCCTTTATGTCCGCGTCCGATCCGCTTACCACGGTGTCGCCCGCCGTAAGTCCCACGGGAGCGAGGATGTATCTCTTCTCGCCGTCCGCATAGCACAGCAGTGCGATGTACGCCGTGCGGTTGGGATCGTACTCTATGGCCGTTACCTTGGCGGGGATGCCGTCCTTATCCCTCTTGAAGTCTATTATACGGTACTTCGTCTTGTTGCCGCCGCCGCGCTGACGCACGGTTATGCGACCGTATGCGTTTCTTCCCGCCTTGTGTCTGATGGCGACGAGCAGCGACTTTTCAGGGCTCTTCTTCGTCACCTCTTCAAAGGAGGAAACCGTCTTGAATCTCGTGCCCGGGGTAATGGGCTTGTATCTCTTAATTGCCATGTGTCACTCCTTAATTACGCAAGACTGTCGAAGAACGGTATCGTCTTGGACTTTTCCGTGAGCTTGACGTACGCCTTCTTGCGATCGGAGGTGTAACCCACGGTGCCGCGCTCTCTCTTTCTCTTTCCGCGGAGATTGATGATGTTCACGCTCTCCACTTCCACTTCGAATATCTTCTCGACGGCGTTCTTGACGTCCGTCTTGGTCGCATCCGTTTTCACATAGAAGCAGTACTTCTTGGACGCGATGCCGTCATACGCCTTTTCGGTAAGTACGGGCTTTATTATAACGTCGTATGCGTTCATGCTTTATACGCCTCCTCGATCTGCTTTGCCGCCGCCTTGGTGAGAACGACGTCCGTGTGGTTCATCAGGTCGAGCACGCTGACCGTTTCAGCCTTTACGGTGTCCACCTTTTCGAGGTTGTTCGCCGCGCGTACCGCGAGTTCGTCGCCGGCGGTGAGGACTATAAGCGTTCTCTTGTCCAGTCCGAGCGCCTTCATCACCGCAGCCATTTCCTTCGTCTTGCCTTCGACCTTGATCTCGTCTACGACTTTGAGCTGATCGTCGGTGACTTTGGAGCTTATCGCGCTACGGAACGCAACGTCCTTCATCTTCTTGTTTATCTTCATGGAGAAGTCGCGGGGCTTGGGTGCGAACACGATACCGCCGTGCTTCCACTGGGGAGCTCTTATAGAGCCCTGACGCGCGTTGCCCGTTCCCTTCTGTCTCCACGGCTTTCTGCCGCCTCCGGAGACCTCTGCGCGGGTGAGCGCGCTCTTCGTTCCCTGCCTCTTGTTTGCGAGCTGAGCTACCACTACCTGGTGGATGACCGCGGTGTTGAGCTCCGCTCCGAATACGGCGTCATCGAGAGATACGGTACCCGCCTCTTCGCCCGTCTGCTTGTATAATTTTACGTTAGGCATGATTCGTTCTACCTCCCTCTCACTTCTTGACGGTGGATTTCACCGTCACGAGCGAACCTCTCGGTCCGGGGATCGCGCCGCGTATAAGAAGTACGTCGCGCGCCGCGTCCACCTTCACGATTTCGAGGTTCTGTATGGTCACGCGCTCGTGACCGTAATGTCCGGGACCTTTAAGACCCTTTATCTTGCGCGAGGGCGTGGAGTTCGCGCCCGTCGAACCGACTTCTCTGTGCACGGGGCCTACGCCGTGGGTCATTTTAAGTCTGTGGTGGTTCCAGCGCTTGATCGTGCCGCTGAATCCGTGACCCTTGGTGATGCCGGTCACGTCTACCATGTCGCCGGCGACGAAGGTATCGCACTTTATCTCGCTGCCCGGTTCGTAATCCGTCTTGTCCAGTTTGAGTTCGCGGAGGTATCTCTTGGGAGAGCAACCCGCCTTTTTGAACTGTCCCATGTCGGGCTTGCTCACGCGCTTTGCGGCTATGTCTTCAAATGCGACTTTGACCGCGCCGTAACCGTCCTTCTCCATGGTCTTGACTTGAAGCACCGTAACGGGGCCGGCTTTAACCACCGTAACGGGAACGGCCTCTCCCTTCTCGGAGAAGATCTGAGTCATTCCGACTTTTTTGCCTAAGATAGCTTTTTCCATTTCCTTTTTCTCTCCTGCTTACAGTTTTATCTGGATATCCACGCCTGCGGGAAGATCCAGCTTCATAAGCGAGTCCACCGTTTTGCTCGACGGACTGTATATGTCTATAAGTCGCTTGTGCGTTTTGATCTCGAACTGATCTCTCGAATCCTTGTCTTTGTGCACCGCGCGAAGGACGGTTATCACTTCCCTGTCGGTGGGAAGGGGTACGGGTCCGCTCACCTTAGTCCCCGTGGACTTTACGGTGTCGACTATACGCTGAGCGCTTTTGTCAAGCAGCTCGTGGTCGTATGCCTTTAACTTGATCCGAATTTTCTGATTACTGCGCATTTTGTTTGTTTCCTCCGTTTTTGACTTTTTAAGACAACCCCGTCGCGCGTTTCTTTTTTCGCGCATATTCAAAGGCGGTTCATCGCCGCCCGAACAAGGCCGTCCGCGAACGGGGATCTCGTCCCCTCACGCGTCCTCCGAAGTTCTCCGCTCCGCCCAAGCCGCGGCGGCACTGCGGTAACCTCCGGATTCTTCCGCTTTTTCGCTTATTTTTTGCCGCACGCTATAATGCAGCTTATATATTGTATCAAACGCGTCAATATCAGTCAAGCGAATTTCACAAGATTTTCAAATTATTTTTACCGAATTATTTACCGAAAAAGCGCGTAGCATGCCGCATAACGTCGACGCGGGTCTTTCCCTCCCGCCGCCGCGCAAGCGTCCCCTTACGCGCGCGGTCTTTATTATATATATAACGGGCGAAAAAGCGGAGAAAAGACAAAACGGGGCATGGAAGCATAAATCAAAAAGCGGCGATGTGGCGGCGCAAACAAACGGACGCGACGCGGACGCATAAACGGCGACGCGGCCATGCATATGAACGGGAACGCACGGCACGGGCATATGAACGGATCGAGGATAATATAATACGATATGAGAATAATGTACGCTTTCGTTCCGCATTTCGAGTGCGTGACTCTTATAAACGGCGCGTTCAACGAACGTCCCGCCGCGCTGTCCTATCCGTCAGCCTCTCCGCTGTACATAACGCTTCTTCCTTTACGCGCCATGCTTCTCCCCTATACCGTGCGGCTGATAGGAGGAAAAGTGGCGAGCAATGCGGAGCTCGCGCGCTCATTCGAAGCGGGAGCGGACAGGTACATAATAACTTTCGACGAAAGGCACAACTACGTCTACTCACCGCGCACGCCCGTCACTCATCCGCCCACTGACCCGGCGGAGAGGTTTTTCCGCGCGGTAAAATCGGGCGACGTCGGCTTAGCGCGCGGCATGATGACAAAGGAGCTGAGCGAGTCGGTCACGGACGAGGCTCTCGCCGACTTTTTCTCCCCCTACTCCGACATTGCGCCCAACCCTTATTCGGACATCCGCGCGACGCACTTTCTCGCGCCGTCCGAGGGGCGGGCGGAAGGGTTCGTATTCGCTTTCGACGGCAGTCTGCTTGCCGACATAGAGGAGCTTTGACGCGCGGCACAAACGGCTTATGCTGAAAAAGCGCGGCAAAGATAGCGCAAAATGAGCAGCGCTGCGCGAATGCGGCGTTCATGCACAAACCTTACGGAAAACGGGCATACCGTGGATACGGAAAAGGGCAAAAGTACGTGAATTAGAATACTTAAAAGGGCGGCAACAATCCGGGAGCGGAAACGGAATAAGGGCGGCGTAAGGATAGACCTTTCGCCGCCCTTATTCCG
>ERZ1090881.364-NODE-366-length-22013-cov-5.123918_pt1 | contig 22013 bp, 33 predicted proteins | sample MGYA00478470_ERZ1090881 | MGnify/ENA primary metagenome ERZ1090881 (study PRJEB33644, sample SAMEA5815736) | chicken gut metagenome | biome: Chicken; feature: Gastrointestinal Tract; material: Caecum | place: Ireland | collected 2019-01-01 | study: A study of the...
AGATTAGCGCGGCGGGTTCTTGTCGGTATAGCTTGAGACCCTGCCGGGCCTCTCGTTGGGTCTTGTAGTCCCCGTGTTCGTCCGTGCCGGTGTCGGGGCTGTAGGTGATGATTTGATAGCTCATGTGGGGGCCACCTCCTCCCACGTCTTGCCCATGCGGCGCACAAAATAATAGCTTGCGCCGTAGTCCTCTATGGTGTCGCCTGTTGGGTGCAAATCATGCGCCAAAAATGCCATGATGATCGCCTTGAGCCATTCTCGGCGGGCCTCAAAATAATCTTCCCGCCTTACGTCAATATCATAGACAACGACAAAACAGAGCGGGCAACAGTCATACAGGCCGGACAAATCAAAATCAATGTATGTTGTTCCGGGGATCGCTTGCAGGTCGTTTTCCAGGGCTTGCAGCCGGTCAAGCAGTCCAAAACGGGCCGCAGTGTCAATTTCTTTTTTCTTCATGGCTATTTCCTCCATTCTCCCAGCGGGCGGGTCAGAAAAATTTAATTCTCCATTCGTTAGTCCAGCTATTGGCGGGCGGTTCCAGTTTAACTAGGCATTTACCGTGAAATTCGTTGTACAGTTTCCGCGCCTCTGCTTCGCTCTTGGTGGTAAATTCACGGGCTCGCAAGCCCGGAATATATTTCTCTTTCATTTTGTTCTCCTCCATCACGGCGGGCGGGTCAAGCCCGCGCCGCGTTGATGATCCACCGGGCCGCCTGATACAGTGCCCGCGCCTGTACGTCAAGCCAGGTTTCCCGGCTGTTCGGCTGGAAGTCTCCGCCGCGCTTGCGCTTGAGTTCTGACGGGGTGCAAAGGCGCTCCGCAATTTGGCAATCATAGCAGAGGGAGCAGCCGCCCCAGCTGTATTGGTTCCAGTCTGCCGCGCCGTTAAGCAGGGCCTTTTTCAGCAATGCGGGGCTTTCCAGGTCTGCCGGGTCAATATAGCTGCCGTTAATGCCCTCTTCCAGGCTTTCCAGCAGTTCCAGGGCGTACACCTTTACGCCGCGCTTCCACGCGCTGCGGGCGGGTTTGTTCTCGATGGTTTCACGGATTTTCTCAATAGTCAACATTTTAATTTCCTCCTTGTAATGGAGGGCCCGCATAGTATATAATAAGCGGTGCCCTGGTTTGAGTGGTTCCTGCTGGGGTTCTTCTTGCCCGTCTGGCCTTTGCGAGAGGTCAGGCGGGCTCTTTTTCTAACTCTTCCAGGCGGCGTACCTTCTCCCGGTTCTTTTCCTGCTTGGCCTCAATCATGCGCCGGAATTCATTCACGGATACGCTCCAGACGGGGGCGGCCTGGTTGTATCCGTCTGGCGTGGGGTAGCACACAACGCGGGCGGCCCGCTCCAGGTTCTTCCCGTATAGGCCGGGCCACTCGGCGTATAACTCGACAATCTTGTCTATGCAAGTCTGCGCCCGCTTGTATGCCCACCGCTCAAAGTCCACCGTGCGCCCGTCCTGGTCCTCCAGGACAATTATATAGGTCTGTTTTTTCATTGTTTTCTCCCTTCTGCCCTGGTCACTGTTGCGAGTAGTGGCCGGGGCTTTTATTTTTTATACTTGATATAGACTTCTTCCCCGTAGATATAGCCGTATTCGCTGCGGATGTAGTGCGTTTCCCGCTCCTGATGGCGGTTGATATAGTCGATAGCCTCTTCTTTGGTGGACATCGCGGCCACTAACTGGCCGTCTTTAATAATGTGATAGCGTTTCATTTTCTTTTCCTCCCGGCCTGTGGCCTGTTTTGTTGCCCTCGTAACCTCCGGGGCGGGTCTTTTGTTAACCTTCCAGGACGGCCCTTACAAGCCCGTTGAAATCAGAGATGGTGAGCACATCCAGCCCCAGCGTATTGCTGTAGTTGATGTATTCGGGGTAGTTCACCGTCCAGCCGAACAGGACGCTAGCCAGGTGGGAGAAGCCCCGGAGCTGGTCGGCATTGTCAAACTGCTGGCCCAGCTTCTTTGCCTCCGCTACGCTGCACCCGAACCAGCCATAGCTGCTCTTGATCTCGTCCAGGATGGCGGCCAGTGTACCGGCCTGGGTATTCTCCCAAAAGCCAAAGCTATCTTTGCTGGCTGCTTTCATGATGCGCTTTTCAGTGGTGGCGGTGATGTACTTCATTTCTGTTGCCTCCCGGCCTGTGGCCTGTCGTGTGGCTCTGTGTGGGGCCTAGTGTCTTGGTGTGATTGTAAGATAACACATTTGCATTTACTTGTCAATATGTAAATGCAAAATAATTTCAAGATTTTTTGCAAAATCTGACGGCCTGCACCACTGGCGGGACACGCCGCCGGGGCCTGACCTATGACACCGGAGGGGGATTGCGCCCCGCATAAGGTAGGTAGGTTAGTCCCGTCAGTACCGAAAACATAAAAAAGATAATTTGCAAAAACCCGTTGACACTTGCAAAAACTTGTGATATATTAAATACAACAAACAAGGGGTGATTGAAATGATGGAGTTCAAAAACGCCATTGGATATATCAGGGTCAGCACAGAGGCACAGGCCGCAGATGATAAGTATGGCATTGAGGCACAGAAGGAAAAGATACTGGCCTATGCAAATGATAATGGGTACAACATTGTTAAGTGGTTTTGCGATGAAGAAAGCGGCACAAGTGACGAGAGACCGGAGTTAAATAAAATCCTGTACGACGAGGATATTTCCAATCCGCCGTTTGAGGCTGTGATTGCGTTCAAGAGTGACCGGGTGGCAAGGGACACAAAGCTGTACTTCTATTATCTGTATGTGCTTGAAAAGAGGAATATCAAGCTGTTAAGCACACAAGAGGTATTCCCGGAGGGAGATTTTGCAAATATCTATCGTGCGTTGATGCTATTCGTGGCGGAGCAGGAGAGAAAGAACATCGCTTTGCGGACTGGAAACGGAAGAAAGATTAAGGCCGCAGCCGGTGGATATAGTGGCGGGCGCACCGCTTATGGGTACAAGGTTGATAACGGTAGGCTGGTTATCAATGAGGAAGAACGACCTATTGTGGAGTTTGTCTTTGCAGAGCACAAAAAAGGGACGCCGATGCTCACGATTGCAGACAAACTGAATGATCTGGGATATCGGACACGCAAGGGTACAAAATTCCAGAACACCAGTGTTCGCAGTATCATAAAGAATGAGCCTCTTTACCGTGGCATGTATAAGTACGGAGATATGAATTGGGTAAAAGGAGTACACGAGCCTATATTGAAGGAGGAAGAGTGATGAAAAATACATGGTGCGTTTATTGCCACACATTTCCTAACGGGAAACGATATATTGGGATTACCAAACAGAAGCCGGAGGACAGATGGCTTGACGGTATGGGGTACTCCGCCCAACCGAAGGTATTTGCGGCTATTGTCAAATTCGGATGGGACAATATTAAGCATGAAGTTCTGGCGGACGAGTTGGACGAAGATAGTGCCCGCAGAATTGAGGCGCGGGAGATTTACAAGTGTGGGGAAGAGACGTACAATGAAGTTATGTCAAGAAAGTTAGACATAACCGATGTTGGAGGCCCGGACAACCCGCAAATTCCAACAACGGCGATTAAGCAGTTGATGGAGGCGCTTGGCATTTCAAATGCGGAAATGGCAAGGCGGCTTGGAGTTAGCCCGCAGACTGTTTTTGAACGGTTGGACAAGCCCGGAATAAAGACAAATACACTTTCGGAAATGGCGAGGGCCCTCGGATATAAAATAATTGTAACGGACAAAGACACAGAAGTATTGCCAGGAGAGGTAGAACTCATGGCTTGAAAATTTTTCAAAATGCAAAAAGACGGCTCCATCACAGTGGAGGCCGCCTGTAAGGAGATGGGTATTAGCAAGAGCCAGTGGTATGTGCTGGCAAGAAAAAAGCAAGCCGACTTGCCCCCTACCAAAAGCACAAGTCAGCTTGCGGGTCAAACACCAAAGGATGGTGCTGATACAGAGATTGTATCATGTACTGCCTGAAAAGGCAACGCCAAAAATCCACCGCAGGCAAAAGGTGTATTGAAAAATCGCCGCGCAAAACAAAAAGGAGGCTTTCTTATGAGCAAAGAGCATGAGGCACTGGACAAGATTTTGAAGTTCATAGATTTAAAGATTGAGGCTTGCGGGTCATTTAAGGACGGGCCTGAAGGGGCTGCGCTAAAGTCGGTGATGGAGTACGCCTTGAAATTGCGGGAGACGAGATGATGGCCTGGATCAAATGCACTGATAGGATGCCGCCGGATATGGAACCGGTGATTGTGACGCTGAGATTTTCCGATACTGATGGGAAGTTCGTATGGGCCGATGTACGAAACAACGGAGAAAAATGGGAATATCTGTCGAACAGCTGGGATAATATATGGAGCGATGTGGATGGTGAGGTCACTCACTGGATGCCGATGCCAAAACCGGCGGAGGATTGAATATGCACAAGCTGACAGACAAGCAGTACAATGAATACCAGAGGATGCTCCGGGACAGAGACGCCGGTAGGCTACTCACGCCTGATGGCCTACGCGTGATTTGCTCTGCACATGAATATGACCCGGAGAAGATCGGATTGCACTTCTTGACGGTATTGGCGAACTGGAATAAGGTTGATGTATGAGATATATTCACTATGGATGCACCAGTTTTGACAGGTCAAAATTCCAAGAGATAAAAAACGAGCCATACTTCTGCAAGCCAAAAGGCGGACTGTGGGCCTCCCCTGTTAATGCAGAGTATGGATGGAGAGACTGGTGTGAGGAAGAGAATTTTAGGGAATGCAGTCAGGACAATTCGTTTGCGTTCGCATTGAAAGACGGCGCAAAGGTGTACCACATTCGTTCTGTTTCAGATGTAAAGGCTATGCCGCAAGTCAATACTGGAATTTCTGTTTACTATGTTCCAGATTTTGAAAAGATGCTTGTTAATGGATGGGACGCCATAGAACTGCATCTTAGCGAGTGCGGAGAATTGTACTGGGCGCTGTATGGATGGGATTGTGATTGTATTCTGGTTCTGAATCCTGATATTGTGGAGGTAAAATGAAAATGGATGATAGGGCAATTACTCTGTTAAAGGCTTGCAGAAACCTCTTAAACAAGCAAAAAGACAGTTTTTATGTTCTTAATCTTCTACAAGAAACAGTTTTCTATGATGGAACAGATTGCGATGGGTATTGTCTTTCGGATGACATTGAGGATTATTTGATGGAACATGGAATAACGGTAGACGATTGATTGTTAAATTAAATACCGCACCCCGCCACAGGGCGGGCGTAGACGGCCATAATATGCTATAATATATCATATATTGTGTTTCGCAATAAATAAAATCAATATCTTGTGTCAATATGCTTGACACAGAAATATAGATATGATATATTATAGTTGTGCTAACAAACGGCACACAAGCCGCATTGCATGAGACGGTTACTTCGGTTTTTATTGGTTCGATTCCAATAGTGTCAGTACAACATAACTGGCATTATACTGTCTCAGATTTTATCGGCTTGCAAATATGGTAAAAATCCGTACTGTATACGACGGTTACTTCGGCTGTTAACCGGGATGCCGCAGGTTCGAGTCCTGTCAGCGCTATGCGCTGTAGCTCAGTTGGTAGAGCACCTAATGTACTGTTGTAGCTTTTGTCGGATTTTTATACAATATAGGCAAGCGCGTATTGCAATAAACAGTTACTTCGATTGGCTTGAATGTTTGCTGTTTATGATTTTATCGCGCTTGCCTTATTTTTTAGGAGGATGCTATGGCTAAGTTTAATCAGGCGCAGACGATTAAGACCACCAACAAGAGCGGGTATGCTGCGTATGCTATGAGCGACAAGTCGAAGTTGGTCACACAGGTGCTTACGTCTTTCTTCAACGAGAAGAAGTTCTACGGAGATAACTCCACTGAGATTCAGGAGACAATTAAGCGCGTGATTGATACTGATCCTGCGTTTGTTGCAAAGTTGGCCGTGTTTGCCCGCAGGGAGTTTAATATGCGCTCTGTTTCCCACGTGCTGGTAGCTTATCTGGCGCATGAAGTAAACGGGAAGCCGTATGCAAAGGAAGCAGTAAAGGCCGTATGTCTGCGTGGAGATGACGCAACAGAAATCATGGCCTGTTACATTTCTATGTTTGGTAAGCCGATTCCGAACAGTCTGCGGCGTGGACTGAAAGAAGTTGTCGAAGGGTTCGACGAGTACACCCTTGCAAAATATAAGGGAGACGGAAAATTCGTCAAAATGCGGGACTTGCTCTGCCTCTTCCGCCCGGAGCCGAAGAATGATGAACAGTCTGCTGCGTGGAAGAAACTGCTGGAGGGTACGCTTGAGCCGCCCATGACTTGGGAGGTTGAACTATCCAGAAACGGTAACAACAAAGAAACATGGGAGCGACTGATCGAGAGCGGTAAAGTCGGGTATATGGCGTTGCTGCGCAACCTTCGCAACATCTTGAATGCCAAACCCGACAATCTTGATGTGGTTCTGGACAAACTGGGCGACCCGGAAGCGGTGAAGAAGTCGAGGCAGCTTCCGTTCCGCTTCCTGTCTGCCTATAAAGAAGTGCAGGAGATTGCTGATAGCCAAGTGCTGGATACGCTGGAAAGTGCGGTCGAGGCATCGATTGAGAATACACCAAAATTGAGTGGAACTACGGTCGTCGCTGTTGACACGTCTGGCTCTATGGGGTCTCCTGTTAGCGGTAAGTCAAAAGTATTCTGCTACGAGATCGGTATGATGCTTGGAGTGATGGCGAGTAAGGTGTGCGAGAAAAGCTATTTCTATACCTTTGATACACAAATACGGAAAGAAGCGGTTTCAAGCAAGAGTTCTATCCTTGAAAAGGTATCTCACTCATATTGCGGCGGCGGAACTCGAATGTCTCTGCCGTTTGAAAAAATGATTAAAGACGGGATTAAGGCTGATAGGGTTATCATTATTTCGGATAATGAATGTAATTCTTCCTATGGATGGAGCAGAAAGCCCGTTCAGGCGCTTGCAGATGAATACAGGAGACTGTCTGGGAATGACATTTGGGTACACGCTATTGACTTGCAGGGATATGGAACACAGCAATTTCACGGCGCAAAGACCAATATCATTGCAGGTTGGAGTGAAAAGGTATTAGAATTTATCAAACTGGCAGAACAAGGAGAAGGAACGCTTGAAAAGACAATCGAACAGTACACATACTGAGCGATTGACAATACGCATATCTAAGGAGCTACTGGAAGCCGTAAACCTGAAAGCAAAGGATTACGGTCTTTCAGTATCTTCTTTTGTGCGGATGTTGATTGCGAAAGAAACGAATAATCACGAAGGGCGGTGAATATATGGACATTCACATTCTGGTGGAAAAAGCGTTCCAGCGTGACCTGTCTGACCCGTCGGCGCTGTCAGACTGTTTCGACGCACTTCGGATTTTGGAAGAGACCGACAAGGATGACGCTCACCGACGAAACAAAGAAGTCCGCCGCCTGTCAGCCAAGTACGCTAAAGAGCAAAACAGCATGAAGATGTTTGAACTGAACAAGCGGAGTTTGCTGTTTGATGCGCCGTACGATTTCCAGGCGTATTGTATGTATATTGAGTGGAACCGTGCAAATGATAAACGGTTTTATATCCCAAGAAGAAAGCAATTACTTCCTGTTGCAAAATCGCTACAACGACTGGCGGATGGAGATTTAGACCTGTTGGCAGTCAGTCTCCCACCGGGCGTAGGAAAAACCACCCTTGCTCTGTTCTTCCTAACCTGGCTGGCCGGGCGAAACCCGGAGAAGCCGATATTGGGCGGCTCACACTCAAATGCCTTTCTGCGGGGAGTATATGATGAGTGCTTGCGTATTCTGGACCCGCAAGGAGAGTATTTATGGCACGATGTGTTTCCTACTGTTCAAATAGTAAAGACCAATGCCCAGGACATGATGATTGACCTTGGAACTGACAAGAAACGAGGGAAGCGATTCGCAACGCTGGAGTTCAGTTCTATTGGGTCGGGGAATGCTGGTAAGGTTCGGGCTGAAAATTTGCTTTACTGTGATGATCTTGTCGACGGACTGGAGTCTGCCCTTTCAAGGGAACGCATGGATAAGTTGTGGAATCTGTACGCTACGGACTTGCGGCAGCGAAAGATTGGAGATGCCAGAGAGCTCCATATAGCGACGAGATGGAGTGTTAACGATGTGATAGGCCGTCTGGAGCAGATGTATGGAGAGAGCGATAGAGCGGAATTTATTGTCGTACCGGCTCTAGACGAAAACGATGAAAGCAATTTTGATTACGGGAATCATGCGGGGTTTACAACAGCATTCTACCACGAGCAGAGGGATGTCATGGACGACGCAAGCTGGCGGGCGCTGTACATGAACCAGCCTATCGAGCGCGAGGGCCAGCTATACAACGAAGACGAGTTGCGTCGATACTTTGAATTGCCTGACAGAGAACCAGATGCCATTCTGTTCGTGTGCGACACAAAAGACAAGGGCACGGACTATTGCGTGATGCCCATTTGCTATCAGTATGGAAATGACTTCTACTGCGAGGACGTTGTTTGTGACAACAGCAATCCGGAGATCGTCGAGGCACGTTTAGTGTCCAAGTTGATTGAGCACCGGGCGCAGATGGGCCAGTTTGAGAGCAATAGCGCTGGCGGTAAAGTTGCGGAAAAAGTGCAGAAAGAGGTCAAAGAGCGCGGAGGTATTGCGAAAATCACAACGAAATATACAACATCGAACAAAGAGACAAGGATCATAGTAGCCTCGCCGTGGGTGAAGGAGCATGTTTTATTCAAAGATAGTTCCATCATCAAGAAAGATAAAGAATACAGGAAAATGCTCAATCAGCTTTGTTCTTATACGATGGCTGGGCGTAATAAGAACGATGATGTGTGTGACGCTTGGAGCATGTTTGCAAACTATGTTCAGCAGCTCGAAGGTACAAAAGTTGAAGTTTTCCGCCGCCAATTCTAGAATTATAACAATATATGGTATAATATAGCATAATATACATACAATATATAGTTGACACTGCATATATTCGTATGATATACTGAATTGGGCTATAATGCCCAAATGCAACATTTTTTCTCCCTACCTCCTTTCTGAATCCCCCTTGGAGGGTCGTCCTCCTACCTCCTTGGGGGAATATACGCCGCAGGTCGTACCAGCTCACCATAGAGCAGAGAGGTCGCACCTCTTATGCGGCACCATTGAGCGGAAATTGCAGTGAATAAGAGTAGTTTTCTGGGAAGAACAAAGCACCAGAGACGAAGCTGTGGGCTAGAGCTTTGGTGAAACCCACGACCGCTCGACCAGGCCCCCGGAAAGCCTGAAAACAACCCGGAGCATACCGTCTTTGAGGGCGGTATATATGTCGCTCCCGTCCGCATGAGGGCTGCGGCGATACCAAAATAAATAAGGCGGTGTATGCTTGAAAGTCGAAATCAACGAAAAGGTAAAAGCCGCTATTGAACAGGGCTTGAATAAGCACGGGAGAACGGAAGTCAATCTGAAGGTTGTTGGTGGAAAGATTGAAGTTACTCTGATTGAAAAAAAGAAAATCGTATGAGCGCCAACGCACTGGCGTTGGAAGAGAGGGCCACAGGGTCAACTACCGAGAATATCTCGGCGGTTGGCCCTTTTTCTTTTGCCTTGAGGTGGTGATACATTGCTGGAAAACACAAATCAGATCTCTTGCTGGCCTGATGATGGACTGCATGGCCGTCACGTCGCATACACAAACAAAAAGCAGATTACGCCGGAAAATGTAGCTGATGTTGTTGGCAAGGCAATGGTCATCCACATGAGGAATGTGGCGGAGACTGAATATCTGTATGGGTATTACAGAGGCAGGCAGGACATCCGCCTGAAAGAGAAGGTCGTCCGCCCGGAGATCAACAACAAGGTCATGGTGAACAGGGCAAATGAGATTGTGACCTTCAAGACTGCTTATCTGCTGGGTGAGCCTTTGCAGTATGTCTCCAACGGTGGGGATGACACGGTTTCCGCAAAAGTAAACCGCCTGAATGAGTTCATGCGCTCTGAAAGCAAAGATACGAAGGACAAGGAAATCGCTGACTGGATGCACATTTGCGGCGTTGGTGTCCGCATGGTTCTCCCTGATGAAGAAGGGGAGGAAGATGGTTCTCCTGTCTGCATTTATACGCTTGACCCACGAGACGCCTTTGTTATCTATTGCAGTGGCGTTGGGCACAAGCCTCTTGCTGGCGTACTGCGGCAATGGGACGAGGACGGGAAGCCCTATCAGTGTGTGTACACCCGTAAATGGTACTTCGAGATTGCTGGCGGGGAAATTAAGAAGCAGGAAGCTAGAACAATTCCCTATATCCCTATTATCGAGTACCCGAACAACGATGCCCGCATGGGAGCTTTCGAGGTTGTTCTTCCGCTTCTGAATGCTATCAACACCGTGGAGAGCAACCGCGTTGACAGCATTCAGGATTTTGTCAATGCGTTTGATGTGTTCCAGAACTGCGAAATTGATAAAAATGCGTATAAATCGCTTTCTTCTGGAGGAATGGCAGTAGAAATCAAAGGTCAGCCAGGCATGGAGGCGAAGGTTTATCGGATCGCCTCCGAACTGAACCAGACCAACACACAGACACTTGTGGATGACCTGTATGACACCGCCCTGACTATCTGCGGGATGCCGAATCGGAACGGCGGTAGTTCCACCAGCGATACCGGGACGGCGGTTATTTACCGAGATGGATTCGCAGAGGCGGAAAGCCGGGCAAAGGACACGGAGAAAACATTCATTCGATCTGAACGGGAGTTCCTGCGGATCGTGCTCTACATTTGCCGGAATACCGCTGACTTGGATTTGCAGTTGTCTGACATTAAGCCGGAGTTCACCCGAAAGAACCTGTCTAATGTTCAGAGCAAGGTACAGGTACTCTGCGAGATGCTGAACAACAGTAAGATTCATCCGAAACTTGCGTTCCAGACTTGCGGAGTATTCGGAGATTCTGAGGAAGCGTACAGGATCAGTCAAGAGTTCTACGAGGAACAGCAAGCCGCACTCACTCGCAGCTTGAGGGAGGAAGTCAATACCAACATCTGAGGACAGACAACAAGGCAAACAGTAATTGAGGAGGACGTTCAAGAATGAAGAAGCTGTTTATTTCACAGCCCATGAAGGACAAGACAAACGATGAAATTCTGGCAGAGCGGAGCAATGCTATTCAGGCAGCAAAGGATTCTTTGAAAGATGAAATTGAAGTTATTGACAGTTTCTTTCAGGGCGCACCTGCGGACGCAAAACCCCTGTGGTATCTGGGAGAAAGCCTGAAATTGCTGGCTACTGCTGATGTGGCCTATTTTGCCCCCGGATGGGGAAAGGCTCGTGGGTGCAAAATTGAAAACACTTGTGCCAAGGAGTACGGGATTCCAACCATTGAGGCGTAAGGCTATATATGCCGGACAATTATTATAACCTGGCAGATAAGGCCATTGAACTGCTCAACAAAAGAGCGACGAAACGGTTTGAGGACGCAAAGGATGAAGTGGCGCAGGATGGATTTGATGAGCTATCGGTGCTGTCAATCACTCGAACGCTATATGACCAACTGGAACAGGACAATCAAAAGATTTTCTTGGAGTTGGCGCAAGAGCGGTATCAGGAGGCCGAACCGCACGGAGAGGAACCGCCTGACTTAGCGTGGCTGCTGGCGCTGCTTGCCGCTTACAACGCTGTCACGAAGTACCAGTACACAAACGAGGTGGAACGCAAGAGACAATACACCACCGAGGGTATCAATTCCAGCACCGCGAAAGTGACGGAGTTTCGGAGGGGCTTGCATTATTGGGCTGACCTGACAGCAACCTATAGCGACATTGTGACGGATGAATCCACTCTGAAAGCCTACCGTGACGCCGGTGTGAAAAAGGTGCGATGGATTACTGCCGGTGACGAAAAGGTGTGCAAGACCTGCCGGGAGCGCAACGGGAAAGTGTATTCCATCAATGCAATACCGCCTAAGCACAGGAGATGCAGATGCCACTATCTTCCGGTAAATAACAAGTGAATAAACGGGCGGCTATCCCGACGGGGAGAAAAGTGGAGTGCCTTGCCACCTGCCGCCTGTTCATTCTACAAGGCTGACTATTGGAGGCGATAGTTTATGAAAATTGTTGCGCCGATTAGAGAAATTCTTGCATATCCCCTCGATTTGAATAAACCGGAAAAAATGACCGGAGATATTATTTGCGGATATTGCGGAGAAAAAATAGACGAATATACTGCGCCACCTAATTGCCTTATTCGCTTATTTAGGCAACCGAAAGTTTGCCCAAAATGCGGAGCAATAAACGATTTTGACCGGATGATTTAAGCGGCCCAGCTGTTTGAATATGGCCCCAGAGAAGGGGCGGGAGGACGCATGACCGAAACACCTATCAAGTGTTCCTGCGGCAAAATGATTGCCAAAGAACGAGACGGAAAGATTTTCGTGTGGTGCAAGTCGTGCCACAAGGAAATTGAAATAAAGATTGAAAAGGAGAGCCATTATGAGCCAGACAATCGAGGAAGAAATTGAATATCACAAGAAAAGAATAGAAGAACTAAAGAAAAAAAGAGTTTGTTCCTATTGTGGGTCTACAAAATATTACGCAAAAGGATTTTGCCGTAATTGCTATGCAAGATACATGGCAAATGGTTCTCCAGATAAAAAAGAACGGAAGAAAAGAATATCTGACAATCGAAAAGAGCAGTACAAAAAAACAGATTGGAAGATGAGGTTTTACGAGGCGGTATTTGGAGATAAAAATATAACAATGCCGCCAGATGCAGAAAAAAGTATAGAGCATGTGTTGAGCACCATCAACGATAGAGAACGAGATATATTGCTTTTGAAATATAAAGATGGATGGTCTTTGAAAGAAATCGGAGAAAAATATGCCATTTGCGGTCAACGAGTTGGACAAATAATCGCAAAGGCACTTAGAAAGTGCAGACATCCATCAAGGTCAAAGATACTTCTGATTGGATATGCACAAGCGGAAACCGAACAGAGGCTTTCAGAAGAAAGCTTCAGAAAAAGAATTTGTTCCGGCGAAAATATGAAAATAGAAGAATACAACCTTTCTATTAGAAGCAATAACTGCTTGATGCGGGCTGGATTGAACGATAGAAACGATGTTTTGCGTTATATCAAAGAGCATGAAAGCGAAAGCCCACCTAATGCTTTACTACACATAAGGAACCTTGGAAGAAAAAGCGCAATCGAAATTTTGGAAAAGCTAAATATTCAATAAGAGCCTTTGAGCCGTGACACCGAGCAATCGGTTGTTGCGGCTCTTTTTGTTTATCTGGCTGGCACAGAGAAGTGCCTTACCAAACGCAAAACTGAGAGAACAGTAAACGCAAAAATGGGGCGGAGATGCCCGACACAAAAGCGCAAAGGAGAATTTTTATGAACATCGATACCAGCACCATTGAGAACTTCGATACCCTGTCCGCCGAGGAAAAAGTTGACGCTCTGCTGAAACTTGACATTCCTGACAGCTCTGCGGAGCTTGCCAGAATGAAATCCGCGCTGGACAAGGCTACATCCGAAGCCGCCGATTACAAGAAGCAGCTCAAAGGGAAGTTGACCGAGGACGAAGCTGCCGCCGCCGAGCGCGAGGCCAAGTGGGCGGAGATGGAAGCCAAGCTGAAAGAGCTGGAGACCGAAAAAACCATTTCCACCTACAAGGCCAGTTACCTTGCAATGCCTGGATTTGACGAGAAGCTGGCGGAGGACACCGCAAAGGCGCTTGCTGAGGGCGATATGAAAACCGTATTTGCCAACCAGCAGAAAGCCAATGCTGCCTATGAAAAGAAACTCCGGGCAGAGATGGTCAAGCAGGACCCGAAGCCTGATGGCGCTGGTGGAGATGACCAGAAGAAAGACACCGCTGTTGAGTTTGCCAAGAAGTTGGGCAAGCAGAGAGCGGATGCCCTCAAGAGCGCGAACGAGGGCCTGAAAAACTATTTTTAAGAAGGAGAGATAACGGATGATTTTTTCCAAGACTTCTGTCAGCGGGACTGTTGAGATTCTGGCCGCTGACGAGTTCACCGCGATTCCTATTACGGTGGACGAGACTTCCGCTGTCAAGGCCGGTACGCCCATGACTTCCGCCGGGAAGAAAATTGCTGCGACCAGCTTTGCTACTGCTGCGGGGATGCTGCTGTACGATGTTGACCCCACCGTAAATCCCAATGGCGCTCTGCTGGTGCAGGGCGTTGTGGACAAGAAGAAGGCGCAGGCGCACTCCGGTGTGACCCTTGACACCACCTTTGCCGTCCCCGGCATCATCCTGCGGGACAACATCGGCGTGAACGAGTAAGGAGGGATACATAGATGGACCTGAGAGAAATTTTTACTCCCGCTGCGATTGCGGCTAACTGGACGGAGGTTGCCTCTAACCAGATCCCGTACCTGGGTGCTACTCTGTTCCCCGCCCGTAAAAAGGCTGGTCTTGACCTGTCCTGGATTAAGGGCAGCCGTGGCCTGCCTGTCTCCCTGATGCCCTCCTCGCTTGATGCAAAGGCCACCTTCCGTGATCGGATCGGCTTTGACAAGCTGGAGACCGAGATGGCGTTCTTCCGTGAGGGCTTCAAGATCAAGGAGCGGGACCGTCAGGAGATGCTGCGGGTGCAGGAGTCTACCGACCCCTATGCCCAGGAGGTCATCGCCCGTATCTTTGACGATGCCCGCAACCTGATCGACGGCGCGAATGTGGTGCCTGAGCGAATGATCATGCAGCTCCTGTTCCCCGTGAACGGGGAGTGCGGCATATCCATCAAGGCGAACGGCGTGGACTATACCTATGACTATGACGCGGACGGCTCCTGGAAGACCAGCAATTACACCGCCCTGACCACCACCGCGCTTTGGACGGCCCCTGAGACGGCTGACCCGTTCGCGGCGTTCAAGACGGTCAAGGACGCGATCCGGGCTAAGACCGGTGACGAGCTGACCGTCGCGATCATGAATACCTATACCTTCAATCTGATGGCGGCCACCAACGCGGTGAAGACCCGGTATCTGACCACCAACGGCCTGTCCCTGGGCTATCTGACCGACAACGAGGTCAAGGCCATTGTGGAGGGGACCTCCGGCCTCCAAATCGCAGTGTACGACAAGCAGTATAAGGACGAGAGCGGCGCGGTCCACTCCTTTGTCCCCAATGGTTATGTGTGCCTGATCCCTGCCGGCGCTCTGGGAGAGACCTGGTACGGGACCACGCCCGAGGAGGCCGATCTCCAGGGGTCCTCCAGTGCCGAGGTCTCCATCGTAAACACCGGCGTGGCGATCACCCGGACCATCCAGGACCACCCGGTGAATATCAACACCTTCGCCTCTGAGATCGTCCTGCCCTCTTTTGAGCGCATGGATTCTGTGGGTGTTCTGAAAGTAGTGGGGGAATGATTGGGTCTGACACCCTAACGCTTTTCCCCGCGAGTCAGACCCTACTGGGGAAACAGGTTTCCGATATGGTTGGGGACAACCTTATTGTGCTGAATGATGGTTCGGTGCAGGGGAACTTCCACTATGTTACTGGATACACAGAGTTCAGCAGCGATACATCTGAACAGAGCGGGTATTATTTCCCGTTCCATCTGACCAAGACCGGGACCAACATGACCTTCAAGAAAAACGGAGTTCCCACAAAAGAGGGAATTTCGTTTGACCCGGACATTGTGTTCCGTGTTTCCAGAGGCGATACATTTGAGGTCATCGTTGACGAAGAGAGCGTTGTGACATTCAACTTCGCCGGGGCTGTTTTTGAGTGATAGGAGGGGGCGGACATGAGATTTATCCCAAAGTACCGTGTGGGATACAACGACAAGTTCTATGAGGCTGGCACTGAGATGCAGATTGCCTCTAAGGACGTTGACGAAATGAAAAAGCACGGGACTGTTTTGGAAGATCCTGTTTCGCCTCCTTCTGCTCCAAAGAGAGCCGGGAGGCCGAGGAGGGCTGAGAATGGACAATCTGGCAAGGCTGAAACTACGAACCGGAGAGCCTGACGAGGCCATCCTGGAGGACTGCCTGGAAAGCGCAAAAGCAGCCATACTTGCGCGTCGTTATCCGTATGGTGAATGGCCAGATGAGTTAGAACCGCGTTTTCTTGACAAGCAATTTTTATGCGCTCTCGATTTATACAATAAACTCGGAGCAGTAGGGGAACAAAGTCACACGGAAAACGGGGTTTCGCGAACATACGAGTCGGCTTGGATTTCAGAGTCTTTACTCCAAGACATAGTTCCAATGGCAAAAGTCACAAATTGATATTGCTGGGGGACAGCGGGTAGCTTCCGTTGGTGTACCTGCATTACACCTAACCCCTTCAATATACCTATGCAGGAGGTAAATATGCCAAACAAAATTGACTTAACAGGGAAACGCTTTGGGCGGCTTACAGTGATTGAATACGCAGGAAAATCGAAGTGGCTTTGCAAGTGTGATTGCGGAACAGTAAAAGCTATGAACGGAGAAGGGCTGCGGAAAAAAGGCGTTCAATCGTGCGGCTGTTTGTGCAAAGAAAGACACCCGGTTAAGCACGGAGATTCTTACACAAGGTTATACAAGCGATATAAGGGAATGCTGTCGAGGTGTAATAATCCAAATAATGTCGGATGGAAAAACTACGGCGGTAGAGGGATCTATGTTTGTGAAGAATGGGCCAACGATTATGAAACATTCAAGTCTTGGGCGTTGACAAACGGGTACAGTCCAGAGCTCACGATTGATAGGATTGACAATGATGGACCTTATTCCCCTGATAATTGTAGGTTTGTTACAAAAAAGGAGCAGGCCTGTAATAGAAGGGACAGCAGACCGATTTCTATTGGCGGAGTAGAAAAAGTTGCAAAAGATTGGGTTGCAGAATCTACGGTTAGTTATGACGGAATACTCAGCCGACTTGAACGGGGGTGGTCTCCAGAAGAAGCTGTTTTTCATGCCCCACAACACCCTGGAAGAGACCCTAAAACGGGCAGATTTGTAAAGGTGGCGATTTAGAAATAAGAAATTTGCTTAGAAATTGCCAACCCGTGTTCTTCAAAAACCTTATTGGGACAGAAGAGCTGGTGGATGAATTTGGTAACAGCCTCGGAAGCTACCTCCCCATCTACAGCGAACTAAAGTCCGCCATGCTGTGCGTCTCCCCAAACAAAGGCAGTTCCGAGGTTGAGCAGTTTGGTTCTCTGGAAGATTATGACCGAACAGCCACCACTGCTGACACTTCCTGCGAGATTGACGAAGATTCCGTTTTGTGGGTTGACGGAGCGGACACGGACGGGCCCTACAATTACATCGTTAAACTGAGGGCCGTTTGGAAAAATTCCGTTCAACTTGCAATTAAGCGTGTCGAGGTTTCTGAGTACGAAGCTGAGCAAAAGCTATTTGCGGAGGCGAGAGGTTATGCCAACCATCAAACTCAAACTGAATACGGAGTCGATCAACCGGGCGCTGAAAGAGCTGAAAGCGTATCAGAAGAAGGTTGAGCGGGCTGGCGAGGAAATTGCCAAGCGGCTTGGCGAAATCGGATACTCCGTTGCCTACAGCGTTATGCAGGGTCATGTGTTCTCTGGAGAGACCATTGAGAGCCTGACGCTGGAGAAGAAAGGTGAAGGGCGGTATGTCTTGTATGCTGAATCGCAAGCGATACTGTTCTTTGAGTTTGGAGCTGGTGCACGGTCTGGATATGGACACCCATGGGCGGGAGAACTGAACATGGGGCCTGGCACATATCCGGGTGCTGGACACTGGGACGACCCGAACGGCTGGTGGTTTCCAACTGATGACCCGAGGCTGATTATCAAGCGAGACGCTAACGGGCAGGGTTGGGGGCATTCATACGGGAATCAACCGCACATGCCATTCTACAACGCCGACAAGGCTATGCGAGAAAGCCTGTTGACGGTTGCGAGGGAGGTGTTGAAGTCATAATCGATGTGGAATCAATCGTCTTTTCAACTGTGGCGACAGCACTGCGAGAAAAGTACGATGTGTTTGTATCCGGTGAATATGTCGATGTACCAGCAAAGTTCCCTGCGGTGACCATCATCGAGGAAGACAACGCAATCGTCCAGCGCATGAGAACCACCAACATCGAGAACGCCGTCTCCTTGATGTACTCCGTGAACATCTATACCAATACTGTAGGCTACAAGAAGTCAGAAGCGAAGGAAATTATGGCTGCTGTGGATGACGAGTTCACGAAGCTAGGCTTTGCAAGGACAATGTGCAACCCAGTTGCAAACCTGCAAGACGCAACCATCTATCGAATAGTGGCCCGGTATGAGGCCACTATTGACAAAGAACTGTGGGTCTATAGAACGACTTAAATAACACGCTGATTTGAAAAGGAGTGAATTTTTTATGGCTTCTCCCAGACTTTCTACTGCTGGCATGACATTGCAGTATGCCACAGAGACTACTCCCGGCACTCGCCCCACTACGGGATACGTTAAAATCCCGGAGGTCAAATCCATGCCCAGCTTCAACCCTTCCCCCAACACCATTGATTCGACCACTCTGGAGGAGACCGAGTATATGACCTATGTGCAGGGCTTGAAGGACCTGGGCGGCGCTCTGGAGTATGGTGCCAACCTGACCAAGGACCTGATTGATGCGTGGGATACCTTGATGGAGGCTTACGACACTGCTGTTAAGGGTGGCAAGCAGGTTTGGTTTGCTGTGGTTCATCCGAAGCTGACCAATGCGACATACTTTGTTGGCACCCCTGCCCCGTTGGGGCTGAACGGGGCCGAGGTGGACGCTATACTGGAAACTACACTGTACATTACTCCCAACAGCGCCCCCGAGATGGCGGCGGCTCCCACGGTGTAAGGAGGCAAGAACATGAGTGAGAAAGTGACAAATCTCCAGGAGTTTATTCAGCCCGCCCGCCTGACCGATGACCAGACAGGCCAGGTGTATGAGCTGGATTTCAGCAAGGAGAGCGTGGTGTTTGCCGAGCGGAACAAGTTCAAGCTGGAGGATGCTATCGAGTTCCCTGTGACTGGTATGCGTGACCTGTTCTACTACAGTTTCCGCAAGAACCATCGAAATGTTGCTCGCGAGAAGACCGACAAGCTGATTGATCGTTGGGGCGGCGGCGTGCCGGAAAAGCTGGTCAAGCGGCTTATCCAGCTCTACCAGCAGGCCCAGGCTTCCAATGCCATTCTGGTGGACGAGGATGCCGAAAAAAACTCCGGTCTGACCCTGGAGCTGTAACGCGCCAGCGGTCATGTGAGGAAATCTTTCTTGCTGACTGTCCGTACTACCTCTCTATCGGGATGACCTGGGACCAGTATTGGTACGGAGATGTACGGATGCCAGCAATATTTAGGGAGGCAGATAAGCGTCGCATGGAGAGGATCAATGCAGAGTCCCACTTGATGGGATTGTATGTGTATGAGGCTCTATGCGACGTTTCGCCTGTTTTACATGCCTTTGCAAAGGAAGGAACGAAGCCGAAGCCGTTTAGAACTGAGCCTTATGCGCTAAATGGAGAAAAAGAAGAAAAGTCCGAACAGCAGGAAGAAGCTGAGCGCCTGCGCGCTGAAATCTACATGAAACAGATGGTGCGGGCCGGAAAGAATTGGGGAAAGCGAGGTGGAAGCTGTGGCAGTTGATATTGATAGCCTGCAAATTGAAATTGAAGCAACGTCAAGTGATGCGGCTTCTAAAATCGAACAGCTTGCCACCGCTTTGACTAATTTGAAGTCTGCAGCAAAAGGAGGAGCTGGACTAACCACCACAACAAAACAGCTCCAAGCCCTCTCTAATGCGGCGAAGCTAATTAACGGGACGAACCTGAATTCTCAGAAAATCCAGCAGTTCGCTTCTGCAATGAATAGCCTTTCCAATATTCAAAAGGCAAGCGGACTTAGTTCTACAATCAATGCATTAAAGAAACTTCCTGACATTAGCAGTTCGTTGGAAAAAGCCGACCTTGGGAAATTTGCAGACCAGATGAATCAGGTCGCTTCTGCTGTTCGGCCCCTTGCAACAGAAATGCAGAAAGTGGCGAACGGCTTCTCTGCATTCCCAATTCGGATTCAGAAAATTATACAGAGCAATTCGGCGCTGACGGCTTCCAACAATAAGACGGCTAAGAGTTTTGGTGTGCTCGGAACTGGAATTAGTTCTGCACAGGCAAAGTTTGGCGTTTACCTGATTGCATTTCGACAGATTGCATCCGTTATGTCTGATTGGGTTAAGGAATCCAACGATTATGTTGAAAACCTAAACCTTTTTACGGTTGCAATGGGTGAATATGCAGGAGAAGCAAAAGCATATGCCGAAGAAGTCCAAGCGGCTATGGGAATTGACCCGTCTGAGTGGATGCGAAACCAAGGCGTGTTCATGCAGATGGCTTCTGGGTTTGGTGTTGCAACGGATAGCGCAGCGCTCATGTCAAAAAACCTAACTCAGCTAGGTTATGACATTTCCTCGTTCTACAATATTGGAATTGAGGAAGCGATGGAGAAATTGCAATCCGGACTTGCTGGAGAGATCGAGCCTTTGCGTCGGTTGGGATATGCAATCGACGTTGCATCTTTGGAGCAAGTAGCCCTGAATCATGGAATCACTGAAAGTGTAAACGCTATGAGCCAGGCAGAAAAGTCCCAGCTTCGATACATCGCAATTATGGAACAAAGCACCAACGCAATGGGGGATTTATCCAGAACGATTCAGACCCCGGCCAATGCGATGCGTATTCTAAACCAGCAAATTACCCAGCTATCCCGTGCGCTTGGCAATCTTCTCATTCCGCTACTCCAGCAAATTATCCCCTGGGTGCAGGCGTTTGTGGAGGTTATCACAGAGGCCATTCAGGCGCTTGCAGTTCTGTTTGGCTTTGAACTGCCCACCATTGACTACTCTGGCCTTGATGGAGTGAGCGTTGGAGCCTCTGAGGCGGAGGATGCTATTGGCGGTGCCACAGATGCCGCAAAGAAAATGAAGCGAGAGCTTCTTGGGATTGACGAGCTGACCATCCTGGAGCCAAATGCTTCTTCGGGCGCTGGCGGAGCTGGTGGAGTAGGCGGGGCTGGCGGTGATCTTGGCCTAGAGTTGCCTGACTATGATTTCCTAGGAGGACTGACTGACCAGACCAACGAGCTGAAAGAAGCAGTGAAAGACCTTCTATACAATTATGTCATTCCTGCCGGAACCGCCTTTGCGGCGTGGAAAGTTGCAACCGGGTTATTGCAATCTATCGAGAGGATCAAAGCTGCTCTAGCTGGTTTGAAAGGCGCTTCGCTTCTTTTGAACGTAGAGTTTAAGGCACTGGGGCTAACCATGTTCCTTGCAGACCTGAATGAGTTCATGCGCTATCTGAACGATTTTAGAGAGAACGGAGCAACATTCCAAAATGTTGTTGGAATGATAAGCGAGTTTGCGGGAATGGTTGGAGACGCACTTATCTTGCTGGGAAGCCTAAAAGTCGGCGGGGCGCTAAAAGTCGTTCAAGGTATTGGAGAAATTGCAGTAGCCATCAGAGACATTTCTGAAAATGGAGTAAATTGGAATAATGCGCTGACGGCGGTTAGAGGGCTTACCAACATCGCTATCGGAATTGGAGTTTTCACCGGAAACATTAAACTTGCCGCGTGGGGCGTCGCAATTCAAGGATTTACAGTCATTGTCCGGGAGATTGCAACAAACTGGGAAGCGATTAAAGAAGGTGACTGGAGCGGAGTCGATAAAGCTACGCTGATTATCGGAGCACTAGAGGTTCTTGGTGGTCTTGCAGTAGCTCTTGATGCCTTCTCGAAGTTAAAGAGTATTGCAAATATCGGGAAAGCCGCAACAACAGTTGAAACCGTTGCAACCGCAACGGAAGCTGTCCACACATCAGTAAGTGGGAAGTTGTCCCCTAGCCTATCCTCTCTCGCCAAAAATCTTGGCCTAGGTGTTGCAATCATAGAGGAAGTTTCTGCGGCGGCTGTAATTATTGTCGTAGCGATTGCGATTCTCTGCTATGAGTTGGAACAAGTAGGGATTGCGTGGGAGCCGGTAATTGATAACGGTG
>ERZ1090881.369-NODE-371-length-21888-cov-17.257500_pt1 | contig 21888 bp, 18 predicted proteins | sample MGYA00478470_ERZ1090881 | MGnify/ENA primary metagenome ERZ1090881 (study PRJEB33644, sample SAMEA5815736) | chicken gut metagenome | biome: Chicken; feature: Gastrointestinal Tract; material: Caecum | place: Ireland | collected 2019-01-01 | study: A study of the...
TCTACACGCGTAAGATCGTCGGCAGCGTCAGATGTGTATAAGAGACAGCAAATGCCTGCAACATGCTACCATAATTATGATTATAATAACAAATGCAAAGTCCTAACATAAATCATCCCCACTAATATATATTAAATCGCCTCTCGATCAACACAAACTCATAAACACTTCTTTACTCTTAGAATATAAACATGCTTAAATAAGTTCATATGTAATCCTTGTAACATATTCATTCAAATATCTATCCGAATCGAACATGGTTTTTGCCTTATCACAGGCAGCTTGTCCCATTGCCTGCAAATTTTCTGTTGACATATCATTTATCTTTTTGATTGCATCTGCAAGCTTTCGCATATCCTTCGCTGGTGCTATGTAACCAGTTACACCATCGTCCACCATTTCAGGCAGACCGCCCATATTGCTCACGATGACGGGCTTGCCTGCCGCCATGGCTTCCATAATCGAATAAGGGCCATTTTCATACCACTCGCTGGGCAGGCAGACGCATCGGCTGTTTTTCACGATCTCTTTGAGCTCCTGTCCACTTTTGAAGCCAAGCAATCTGATCTTGTCTCCGACGCCCAGTTCCTTGATCTCCTTTTCGATTTCCTCTTGGATGGGGCCGCTTCCGACGATGTAGAGCGGGAGTTCAGGCTTCGCCTGCGCATAGGCCTCAACCAACGTGATAATCCCCTTTTCCCGACTTAGTCTGCCGAAATACAACAAATAGTCCCCGGAAACGTTTGACGCCTCATACACGGTATCTTCGGGCAGGAAATTCGCCATATGAATGACGGGACACCGCATGATCCCGGCTTCCTCGATTTTCTTCTTGTAAAACGCCGACGGCGTGATCACGAGGTCGAGCTTTTGGTAAATTTTTCTCCTTTTATAAGTATTTGCCTCCATTGTTGCAAGCAAGCTCTTGAGTTTGCTGTCCTTCATACAGCTTGTCTTAAAGCAGTTGGAATAATCTCCGTGAAGGCATTTCTCGCAGACCTCTCCGTGATTAAGCATCTGATAATTGGGGCAAATGCTCTTCAAATCATGTGCCGTGTATACAATCGGAATATGCAGCCGATATGCTACATCCACGATCGAACCCGTAAGCTGACTTTGGAATATGTTCAAATGGACCACGTCCGGCCGTTCCGCAAGCAAGAGCTTTTTGAATTTTCTCTTTGCTTCACGGGAATAAAGCATATTGTGCGCCGTTTTTATAAGTTTGAATATGCCCATGTGCGCGTTAAAATCGACATTTTTGACGAAATACTGCGCCTGATCGCACGGTTGGTTTTTGGGATCCTGCATGGAAAAATAGATCACCTCATGCCCATGACGGCGCAAAAGATCCCCTAGCCCAAAATAATACGTCTCCGACCCGCCCTTTATATAATGGAATTTGTTGACTAAAAGAACTTTCATATTTTATTCTACGGTTTGATTATTTTTTAGGGCTTTCTTTTGATTAAATTTTTCAATTGCCCCCGAAATATACTTGATTAATTTCTCTAAACACCACTTTGCACACCATGCAAATACTCCGACTCCTACAAGCACCACCAAGGAGGTAATTATGTAAGAGCCCCAACCTGTACCGGCTATATGTACCAATCCCAGCCTTTCAACAACACGGAAGATAAGCATGTGCGCGAGGTAAATTTCAAAACTTATTGAGCTTATGAATTTTGTTACGGGGTTTGCAAGAATTACGCTTTTGACCGATATCGCATAGCACAACCACCCCGAAAACATTATCATTGTCTTTAAAGTGGAAATATCGAAGTTACTGATTGTTCCCGGAATAAAGAACCAAGCAACAGTAATACCTATCACTACTATTAGTGCGGCTATGCGAATATAAATATTTTTATTTATGAGCGCCTGAATGTTATCTTTATACAGATAGATAATTCCGCCCGCTAAAAAGTAGCACATCCACCTCGCAAGATTACATCTTACTGCGTTTCCGGCCGCAAGAAAGTAATGCGTGCAGGCATAGTTTAAAACCAAAGCAATTACAAAAGTTATCCATGCCCGACGTTTAGTCCAGAGCAGATATACAAAAAACGGAAATATTATATAGAAAGCAAATATTACGCCGAGCGTCCAGCCAACGCCTATCACTTCAATGTTGCTGTTTGGGAGAAAACCAAAGAATAATGTTAAATTGGCAAATGCCTCATAAAATGTTGCGCCCCCGTTTTGAGTTAAAGTAAACAATACATCAATTGCTACAAGTAGCGCAAAATAGGGAAAGATTTTTAAATAGCGCTTATTGAAAAACTTATCGAGCGGTATCTGATTATTCTTTACTCTTTCATAATAGCCGCAGCACAAGCCAAAGCCGCTGATTAAAAAGAATAATTGAACGAATACGCCCAAGCTACCGATTATTGTTGTTGCGACATTTTCTCCAAGGGTGTACGCTCCGTTTGCCATAACGTGCATAAGCACAATGCCTATTGCCGAAATTGTGCGAAGCCCATCTATATTATCGTAATGTTTTTTTGCGCATTCTCCGCGCTTACATTTACCGCTCTTTCTTCCATACTATCATTCACCTCGTATAATAAGAAGTAGTAGTTTTTCACGTCCCTCTCCAAGGACGAGCAAAAAGTGCTATACTGTTGTAAGATACTGTGGATCAGTTTCTTTTACCTATCGCAAGACGATTTAACGGAGGCTCTGACCACAGTCTCTTTGCTTGTTTGTTAATCAGTTAGTTTCCGCATGACGGATTATCAAGGGCGAGGTTACGACCCGCGTTAAAATCGACATTTTTGACGAAATACTGCGCCTGATTGCACGGTTGGTTTTTGGGATCCTGCATGGAAAAATAGATCACCTCATGCCCATGACGGCGCAAAAGATCCCCTAGCCCAAAATAATACGTCTCCGACCCGCCTTTTACGTAATGAAATTTGTTGACCAGTAAAATTTTCATAATCCTGTTTGCTATTAGCCTGTCCAAACAATTTTCAACATTTCAAGAACAATTTCTCATATTCATCCACGATATGTTCCCAGCTGTACTCTGCCGTGATGCGCGCCTTTGCCTTCTTCCCGAGTGCTTCAATCTCTTCCTTGGAAAGCCTGTCCGCTTTCTCGATCAATGCCGCCAGATTTCCGCTCTCCTTCGTCCAATAGAGGGCGGCGTCCTCGGCAACTTCGCGATTAAATCCAACGTCCAGCAGCAGATTTAATTTGGTGCTTGCCAGTGCCTCTAAAAGGCTCGGGTTGGTCCCCCCGACCTCATGTCCGTGAAAATATGCATAGGCGTTTTCTCGCACTTTTTTTAAAAGCTCTCCGTCATAGAGCGTTCCCACGAACTTGATCCGCTTGTCTTGATCAAAATGTGTCTTTTCTTTCAGCTCTTCCAGGAAATCATCACTGACATTCGTTATAAGCGCAAAATCTTTTTGCGTCTTGCTCTTCATGAACTCCCTAATCATCGTTTCGTAGTTGTTTTCGGGAACAAACCGCCCGACGACCAGGTAATATTCATGGGCGCGCAGTGCTTTTTCCTCCAGCCACTGGCGGTACGCGACGGCATCGTCTGGAAACAGCGAAGGCCGTATGTCCGAGCCATATGCAATGAATGTCGTCTCGGGATGATATTTTTGATAACTCTCCCGGATGTATTTCTCAATCGTCTTGCTGTCGCAAATCAGCAAGTCCGCATGTTTGACCATCAACCGCTCGGAAAGCTTCCAATACTTCCGAACCGGCAAAGGCCACTTCGCCCGCATCCACTCGTGACCATCGGGGTTGACGTATAACAACCCGCCCAGCTTTTTGATTTGCCGCTTATATGTCTTAATAAATGGTCCGATCCGACAGGCAAGTACATAAAAAATCGGATTTTTGATAGAGGGGCGTTCTTTGCAATAATGAATGCAAGCTTTCAGCGCCTTGATATCATAATAAATTGCCTTAGCCGCACCAACGTTGGGGATCTTTACGTCAAAGCACTTTGCACCATTATATTCAAATCGCTGGGTATCCGTAGCAATGCGCGATACATGATAACGAATATGCGGATTAACCTGATAGGCCGTAAGTTTTTCAACAAATGTTTCAAAGCCGCCGTATGCTGCAGGGATCCCTTTACTGCCAATGATAAAAATCTGCTGCTTATCGCTATGGTATTCGGGATTATGCTTGTGCTGATCTAAAGCACGAACCTGTTTCCCCTCAATGATAATGTAATCCGCCTCGTATGCCATGACTTTTTTCCTAACTACTATATTTGTCTTTTAAGCCCAAACCACCTCTGATCTTTTTCGGAGAGGTTTAAGGGAGTGCCGTCGGGGAGGGTGTAGCCTGCCGCCGACGCGGTGCCATGATATTCGCCCGCGACGCCCCAGTCGACGCCGACAACGGGGTCGTTCCATGCGAGCCCGCCCTCGTCGTTGGGGTGATAGAAGTCGTCGCACTTATAGCAGAACTCCGCCGTCTCCGACCGGACGAGAAAGCCATGCGCAAAGCCGCGCGGGATCAAAAACTGCTTCTTGTTCTCCTCGGTCAGCTCCACGCCGTACCACTTGCCGTAGGTCGCGCTGCCCTTTCTGAGATCCACCGCGACATCGAACACCGCGCCCCTGATGACGCGCACGAGTTTGGTCTGCGGGTAGTTGATCTGGAAGTGCAGTCCGCGCAGCACGCCCTTTGTGCTCATCGACTGGTTATCCTGTACGAAGATGATATCAATTCCCGCTTCCTCCATGTCGCGCTGACTGTACGTCTCCATGAAGTAGCCGCGGCTGTCCCCGTGCACGGTGGGCGTGATGACACAGAGCCCCTCGATCCCGCCGACATTTTTTTCTACTTTAATTTGCATCTTCGATCTCCTTTAAGTACCTTGCAAGCGCGTCCTGCCAGGTGGGAAGAGGCCTGAAGCCGTTCTCAAGCAGTTTGCTCTTATCCAGCCTGCTGTTGAAGGGGCGCGCTGCCTTGGAGAGCCCGTATTCCGCCGTCGTCACGGGAATGACCTTGGTCGTATAGCCCGCCTGACGGTAAATTTCCACCGTGAAATCGTACCAGCTGATATACCCGCCCTCATTGGTCGCGTGGTAGTAGCCGTACTTGTCCGTTTCGATCATGTCAACGAGGAGCCGCGCAAGATCAAATGTATAGGTCGGCGTACCGATCTGATCGTTGACGACGCGGACCGTATCATGCGTCTTGCCGACAGAGAGCATGGTCTTGATGAAGTTCTTGCCGTTTTTACCGAACACCCATGCGATGCGCACGATGAAATATTGTTCGAGAATGCTTGCGACGGCCTGCTCGCCCTCCAGTTTGGTCTGACCGTATACGCTCAGGGGATGATAGTCTCGCTGATCGGGCTGCCAGGGCGTCGTGCCCTGCCCGTCAAAGACATAGTCGGTGGAAAGATACAGCATCTTCGCGCCGACCTTTTTGCACGCCGAAGCGATATAGCGGGTGCCGTCCGCGTTGATCGCGCGCACCTTGGGAATATTTTCCTCATCCTCCGCCGCATCGACTGCCGTCCATGCCGCACAATGGATGACCGCATCGGGTTGCATCCCTTCGATGACCTTTGAAGCGCGCGCTTCGTCCGTGATATCCAGCTGCACATAGGGCGCTGCCGTCACGGCGCTGCCGTCTGCGATACCGCTGTACGCCGGCGCAATGTCGCTGCCGACCGCCGCATGGCCGCGCGCAGCAAGTTCATTGATCACGTCATGCCCGAGCTGGCCGTTGACACCTGTTACAAAAACCTTCATATTCTTTCTATTTACAAATACTTTCCGAAATGACCGCGCCTGACGGGTGCACGATAGGTGCGCTGTACGTCCTCATCGCGCAGGATCGCCTCCATATTCTGCTGCAGCCTGTTTACGAGCGCATCGCCGAAGTCCTGCCGTAACACGTCGATCGCCTGCGCGTACTGCGGCGGGCGGGTCTCGGTGTTGTGCGTATCCGAGCCGAGGCAGTGTGCCTGTTCGTGCTCGATCAGCGCCCGCACGAGCGGATAGAGTTCGTGCGAGAGCACGGAGTCGCAGTTGATCTGCAAAAGACACCCTGCCTCCATCAGATGCAGCGCATCCTGCGGATTTTTGCGGATCGCGGGATAGATCTCAACGTGCGCAATGACGGGAACCAGTCCCGTATCGATGAGCTTTTGCAGCCTCTCCCACATACGCCTGTCCCACTTAGGAGCAAAGGACATCTCCGTGAGGATGTACCGCGTTCCCCCGATCGACAACGGGCGAAGATCGTCGAAATCGCCGTTGGCACAGGACGCGACATTGCACTCGCAGCCCGCGACCAGCCGCATGCCCTGCGGCAGCGAGAGCTGCTCCAGCGCCCTCTGTCTTACCTCAAGAAATTGTCGGACACCCTTGTTGCGCCCGTAATAATGCGGCGTGGCCACAACAGTGTCCACACCCTGCTCTCTGAGCATGTTGAGCAGCGTCTGCGACTGCTCTCTGTCCCGCGCGCCGTCATCGATACCGGGTAAGATATGTGTATGCAAATCAATCATGCCGTCTCCCGTGACCGCTTTTCGCTATTTTCTTTCCGCTATTCTCTCTTCGCTTCGCCGTATCCGTATTTTCCGTACTTGCCGTACTTGCCGTACTTTCCGAAGCCCTCCTTCGGGAGCGCAAACCCGTTCAGGATAAAGCCGAGGATATTGCACTTGGCAAATTCCAATTGTCCCACCACGCCCTTGAGCAGCTTGTGATCGGAGTACATCTGCCGCGTGACGATCACGACGCCGTCCGTTCTGGGGCCGATGATGGAGGCATCCGAGACGATCCCCAGGGGCGGCGTATCGACGATGACCATCTCGTACAGATAGGAAAGCTGCCCGATCAGATGATCGAACGCCTCGCTGTGCAGAAGGGACATGGGATTGGGTGCCGGCAAGAGCGCCGCCACCACGTCAAGCCCCGATTTGTCTCTGTAGATGATCTCCTCCAGGCTCGCCTGTCCGCTCAGATAGGACTCCACGCCCTTTCTGAGCTGACTGTGCACAAGGCTGCGCTTGATGCTGGGATTGCGCAGGTCGCAGTCCACCAAAGCGACCCGCAGACCGGAGCGGACCATGGAGAGTGCAAGATTGACGGAAATGGTCGTCTTTCCCTCCCCCGCGACCGCCGAGGTGATACAAAAGACCTTCGCGCGGTTGTCCTCTTTTTTGGGGATCGCAAAGCCGATATTGGTCGCAATTTTCCGAAAGGCCTCCGTCACGACAAAGGGGGACTTTGCATCATCGATAATGTAAACTTTATTGCCGGGAGGAGTCACCCTCTTCTTATTTTTTACCATAGTATCCCCCTCTGGTCAAGTTCTTGTCTTCAAAGTCAGGGACAGAGCCGAGCACCGCAAGGTTGTATGTTGCGACGAGATCGTCCTCGCCCTTGACGCGCTGGTCTGCCATCTCGATGATCGCAAGCACGACGATGCACAGGACCAGGCACACAGCGCCGAAGATGAGCATGTATTGCAGGACGGACATATCCGCAACGGGCTCCTGCGGGACCTCGAGATCATTTGCCAGGCTGAACACGAGCTTTTCCGCACTTCCCGCCAAAATGTAATTTTCCGATACATATTCATTGAGGATCTCGCTTGCGGCAACAATGATATCATACGTCATGTCAGGATCCGGCGAGGCAGCGGTGATATAGATATAGTTCCCCGCATAGTCGGTATCGTTTCCCGAGACGGAGAAGGAGTACTCCAGGCAATTTGTGACCTCTTCTTCCGTCACCATCCTGCCGTTCTCCTGCACCTGCGCGACGACCGCGCGCGCAAACCGATTCTGCCGGATGAGCGTGACGCAGCCGCCCAGCATGCTCGCGACCCTGCTCTGATAGGAGGACATATCCGAATCCGGCGTCCCGTCGTAGTAGCTGACCACGAAGACAGCTTCCTCGCTGTACTCATCCTCACTGGTGACCGCGCCGTAAATCCCGCCGGCACCCAGCCCAACGGCAAGGCAGATGAGCACGATCCACCACTTGCGCAAAATGAAAGAAAAAATACTGCGCAAATCGATCGTACTTTCGCTTTCCGTTCTTTCCTGTTCCATTCAAGTTTCTCCTTGTATCTTACTCATCTCCCGCAAGGAAGTATGGGCATGCGCCACGCCTGACAGGAGCTTATCATATCGAAATGTCACTTTGCAGGGATCTTCTTATCTGTTCCCGTACATCTTCTGATAGTAATTTTGGTATTCACCCGAGACGATCTCCTGCCACCAGTCCCTGTTGTCCAGGTACCACTGTATGGTCTTTTTGATGCCGTCTGCGAACTTGGTTTCAGGCAGCCAACCGAGCTCGCTGTGAATTTTGGTCGGGTCGATCGCATAGCGCATATCGTGCCCCTTCCTGTCCGCAACAAAGGTGATCAGGCTCTCGGGCTTGCCCAGCTCTTTGCAGATGAGCCTGACGATATCGATATTTTTCATCTCGTTGTGCCCGCCGACGTTGTACACCTCGCCGACGCGCCCCTTATGAATGATCAGATCGATCGCCTTGCAGTGGTCCTCCACATACAGCCAGTCGCGCACATTTTCACCCGTGCCATAGACGGGCAGAGGCTTATCCGCCAAAGCATTGATGATCATGAGCGGGATGAGCTTTTCGGGGAAGTGATAAGGCCCATAGTTGTTCGAGCATCTCGAGATGCTGACGGGCAGCCCGTAGGTGCGGTGATACGCCAGAACGAGCAGGTCTGCCGCCGCCTTGGAAGAAGAATACGGGCTGGAGGTGTGCAGCGGCGTCTCCTCCGTGAAGAAGAGATCGGGTCTGTCCAGGGGGAGATCGCCGTAGACCTCGTCCGTAGAGACCTGATGATATCTCTTGATGCCGTATTTGCGGCAGGCGTCCATCAGGGTCGCCGTACCGATGATGTTGGTCTGCAAAAACACGCCCGGATCCTCAATCGAGCGATCGACGTGGCTCTCCGCCGCAAAGTTGACGACGATATCGGGATGTTCCTCCTCAAAGAGCTTGTTCACGCCCTCCCTGTCGCAGATGTCCAGTTTGACAAAGCGGAAATTGGGATTGTCCATCACATGTTTGAGCGTGGACAGATTGCCCGCATAGGTGAGTTTATCCAGACAGACGATGCGGTAGTCGGGGTACTTATTGAGCATATGAAAGATGAAATTGCTGCCGATAAACCCGGCGCCGCCCGTAACGATAATGGTCATAAATGTTTCCTTATACAAAATTATTGAAAGTTCATTTGGAAAACAGTCGCGCGCAAGACGAGGAGCGTGAGGAAAACTTGAAGGCGTTTCCCAAATCGTAAATGACTGAAAGTTGCCGCAACGCGACATGGTATTGCGCGATGAATGTTTTTCAAATCAGATGAATGTTTCCAAAATCAATACTGCAATTTGCCCTCGGCGACATTCTTCAGATGCGTTCCGTAGGGAGATTTTCCGTATTTCTTCGCGGACTCCATGAGCTTTTCGCTGTCGATCCAGCCGTTGATATAGGCAATCTCCTCGGGTGCAGAGATTTCAATGCCCTGACGGTTCTGCAGCATGCGCACGAAATCGGTCGCCTCGGCGAGGCTGTCCATCGTGCCCGTATCCAGCCAGGCGTACCCTCTTCCCAGAAGCTGCACGTCCAGGAGCCCGTCTTTCAGATACATCTCATTGAGCGTCGTGATCTCAAGCTCGCCGCGCGCGGAGGGTCTCACCTGCCCGGCGCGTTCACTCACGCCCTTGGGGTAGAAATACAGCCCCGTCACGGCATAGTTGCTCTTGGGCTTTTGGGGCTTTTCTTCAATGGAGACGGCCTTCCAGTTCTCATCGAACTCCACTACGCCGAAGCGCTCTGGGTCGGGAACATAGTAACCGAACACCGTTGCGCGCGCGTTTTGCTCCGCGTCCTCCTTGGCGGCGCGCAGAAGCTTTCCGATGCCGTTGCCGTAGAAGATATTGTCGCCCAGCACCATCGCGCAGGCATCATCGCCGATGAACTCCTTCCCCAGAAGAAATGCCTGGGCAAGTCCGTCCGGCGAGGGTTGCACCTTGTAGGAAAACCGCACGCCGTATTCGCTCCCGTCGCCAAGCAGCCGTTCAAAGTTGGGAAGATCGGTGGGCGTAGAGATGATCAGAATATCCCTGATGCCCGCCAGCATGAGCGTGGAGAGCGGATAATAGATCATGGGTTTATCGTACACAGGAAGAAGCTGCTTGCTCGTCACCATCGTCAAGGGATAGAGCCGCGTCCCGCTCCCGCCTGCCAGAATAATACCTTTCATATGCTTCTCCTTCCTTCATTCGCCGCTTCGGTCAAACACGACCATGTATGCGCCCTTGAAGATAATCTTGAGGTCCAACCAAAAGCTGCGCTTTTCTATGTATTCGAGATCCAATCTGACCCATTCGTCAAAGGAGAGTGCGTTGCGGTTGTGCCGGATCTGCCACAGGCACAGCAGCCCGCCCTTCACATCCAGTCTGTGTTTTTGCCACTCCTCGTATTCGGCGACCTCCCGCGGCAGAGGCGGACGAGGGCCGACCACCGACATGTCCCCTTTGAAGATATTAAAGAGCTGCGGGAGTTCGTCCAGAGACGTCTTTCTCAAAAATCTGCCGAACGGCGTGATGCGCGGGTCATCCTTCATCTTGAATACGGGCGGATCCGCCTCGTTCAGGCCCGCGTCGATGAGCTGCTGTTTCATCTCCGCTGCGCCGGGACACATGGAGCGGATCTTATAGAACTTAAACTCCTTTCCGCCCTTCCCGACGCGCGGCGAGGAATACACGGGCGCCTTTGAAGGCCGCTTCTCTCCCTTTTCAAGCTTTCTCGGCTTTAAGACGCAGTCCAGAATTTTGCCGTCCTTATTGACAAGCCGCTTTGCCTTTTTCGTCTTGGGCGCGTCCATGCTCCCGACTTCGGTGATCTCCAAGGAATAGGCGGGCGTGCCGACGTCCTCCAGCCACTTGATGAAAAGCAGAATGAGGATGAACCAGGAGAAAATAAGCAAAACAGCGCCCGACGACACAATGTCAAACGCGCGCTTGAAAAAACGGTAAGCATAGCGCTTCCGCGGCTTGATTGTTGAGGCAGGTACTGCCCCTGTATGTACCGCCGTCGGCGGCGCACCTGCCGCTGCGCTGTCCGCCGCAGCGATCTCTTCCTGAACCTCTTCCTGATGCATTTGTATTCATCCTCTTCATGATATACCGCAGAATAAACATACGACTTTTATCTTTCCACTCTTCCTGAGCCGTGCCCGCTTATCAATTTCTCCACTTCTGACACTGAAACACGATTGAAGTCCCCTTCAATAGAATGTTTCAAAGCCGAAGCCGCTACCGCAAACTCAATTGATTCCTGCATGGACTTACCTTTTAACAACGAATAGATCAAACCGGCACCAAAGCTATCCCCTCCGCCGACACGATCAACAATATGTAGATGGTATTCCTTAGAGAAATAAAATTTTGATCCATCATAAAGCAATCCTGCCCAATCATTGTCGCTCGCCGATATAGAACTGCGCAATGTAATCGCAACTTTTTGAAAGTCAAACTTGTTTTTTAATTGCGCGGCAACCGAACAATATCCATCTTTATTCAGTTTCCCTGCATGGATGTCTGTATTTGCTGCTTCAATGCCAAATATGTCTTTGGCGTCTTCCTCATTGGCTATACATACATCCACATAATTGCAGAGTCTCTCCATTGCTACGCGAGCCTGTTCCCTCGACCAAAGTTTCGCTCTATAATTAAGATCGCAGGATATATTTATCCCTTTCTTTTTTGCAGTCTCGCAGGCTTGTTTACATATTTCAACCAAGTTAGGCCCCAGTGCAGGCGTGATGCCCGTAAAGTGAAACCACTCGGCACCGTCAAAAATGGTCTCCCATTCGAAATCCTCTGGATGAGCTTCCTGAATTGCAGAATGACCCCTGTCATAAAGACAAATGCTGCCACGCTGACTTGCTCCTTTCTCTAAAAAATAAATCCCAAGCCTGTTCCCGCCATAAATAATTTTAGAAGTATCCACTCCAAATGAACGAAGAACGGATACCGCACCCAATCCGATAGAATTATTCGGCACCTTCGTTACATAGACCGAATCAACATTAAAATTGGCCAAAGATACCGCAACATTCGCCTCTCCTCCGCCAAAAGTTGCACGCATCTGATCATTTTGAAACAAACGATCGTACCCGTTAGGAGTTAATCGTAGCATGATCTCCCCAAATGTAACGACTTTGCTCATTCCTATCTCCTCTACGCATTGCCATGCACCAAATCTACTCTACGGAATATCTGGTTGGCGTTATAAACTTTAATGTGATCTGCGATCCGATTTTTTTCAATTGATCAGAAATCAACGCATTGATCGTCTGTGCTTGCTGCGTAAATTTATGTGTTAATTGCTGATCGAAATAATCATTCCCCTGAAATGCCGTATAGCCATCCATTCCGGCAAGCAAAACTTCTTTTACTCCAACTGCCAACATCAACCTCAAACACATCAGCCCGGAATTATCAATAATTTCGGCATTTGGAGATGTAAAACTGGAAAAATTGACAACATAATCTGTTTGCAGCACATTTTTCAGGTTTGACGTCGTGATAATTCGTGCCTGTGTTTTTCCTTGAATCTGACCATAGCGCCTGATGTTGCTGCAAAAAACATAATCCGGGACAAATGCATCGGCGCAAATATTGACAGCTACGGCGACAACTCCCGACTGATTGCGCACTTCACTGATTTTCTTTTCATATTCTTTCAAAGAACGCCCGGGTGCCAAAAAGAGTACAGACTTTCCCGTTAATTCCAACGCCAATCGCCTCAACGAATCTCTGTCATCAACATAATTTTCTTGATACTGGCGATAAAATGTCTCCGCTCTCTCCTTGCTAAATTTTGCCTTATCCTCTTGCGGTATTCCTCGTAACAATTCATTAAAAGATTTAACGCTCAATGTATTCTTCTCTGCCAAATATATGGCATAATTAGGATGACAGCCAGTACTCGCTGAAAGATAAAAAGGCAACGAATATCCCCAAAACTTTGTCTTGTAGATATCATTCAAATACTCATCAATGATTTCAAGCATGGGTTCTATTTTGTAGCTTGTCCCATAATTTTCATTCATGAATTCGGCAAATAATTCCAGGTTTAAATTGCCGGCACCTCGTCCCATACCAAACACACAGGCATCAACAATAACATCTCTTTGCAAGTTGAGCTCTACAAGTGCCTCTGCATTGCCAAATGCCTGCTGTAAATTGTTATGTGCATGATAAGACAACGCAATTCCTTCGTCTAAATTATGATCTGCAATATAGACAAGACGAAGAAACTGTTTCCGTTTAATAAGTCCAAAACTGTCTACAATTGCTACCGTTAAAGGATGCAGTTGATTAAATTTCTCAATCACATCAATAAATTCTTTATCGGTATAAAGATCGGTCCCAACAATATTGACGGAAATAAAATACCCGAGTTCCTGAATGCGCTGGCAATATGTATAAGCCTCTTCGATTTTGTCTTTCTTAAAAATCACCCTGATGCCATCAATGGAAGACCCATCATTGGGTGCAATTCTATCTAGGGGGACAGGCGCACTCATGTCAATCATCCCAACATACTGCAGCCACTTCTTTTTGGGATGAATGACATTAGAAAAAGATTTGGTATCAGGAAACAAGGTTTTATTGGGGTCATATACATCCCCTTTAATAAATCCAACCTCAAAGAATTCTATCCCCGTCTGTGCAATCTTCTGACTAAAACCTCTTATTGTCTCTTCCCCAAAGTTCCAATCATTTATATAACCGCCATCTCGCAGCGTACAATCCAACAGGAAAACCTTGCCCATATTCTACCTTCTATTTACGATTTCTTGAACGATATCTAACCAACTTGTTCTCAAACACTTTACGCTTTGCTTTTGATCGTCATGCTCCCGACTTCGGTGATCTCCAAGGAATAGGCGGGCGTGCCGACGTCCTCCAGCCACTTGATGAAAAGCAGAATGAGGATGAACCAGGAGAAAATAAGCAAAACAGCGCCCGACGACACAATGTCAAACGCGCGCTTGAAAAAACGGTAAGCATAGCGCTTCCGCGGCTTGATTGTTGAGGCAGGTACTGCCCCTGTATGTACCGCCGTCGGCGGCGCACCTGCCGCTGCGCTGTCCGCCGCAGCGATCTCCTCCCGAACCTCTTCCTGATGCATTTGTTACTCCCTGATGCGCTTTTGTATGTGCTCTGCTTCGCCTCGTTCAGATCATACGGCATCTTCCCACAATTCCTTTCGCTAACCATTTTAGCATAAAATGACCCCGATGTCAAATGATGCAGTATGGTATCCGAAAATTCACATAAAAATGTACACCCCCCATTTCTTGATCAAATCAATCAGGAAATAGGAGTTCTTTTCCCCCGCCGGAAATCTCCGGCAAGCAATGCGCCGCAGGGCGTATTTCTTTAAGAAGCTTTGGACTGCTCCGCGCCCGCATTCCCCGCTTTTGCACGCATGGTCTCCCGCGCGGTTGCAAGCATGAGCTTGATGCGGTTCTCCTGATTGACGCGCGTCGCCGAGGGGTCATAGTCCACGGGGACGATATTCTCGTCCGGATAGAGATTTTTCAGCGCGCGGACAGCGCCCTTGCCGGCAATGTGGTTGGGCAGGCAGCCGAAGGGCTGCGCGCAGACGATATTGTCCGTGCCCGTCTCGGCGAGCGCCGCCATCTCGGCGGGGATGAGCCAGCCCTCCCCCATCTTGACGCCCTGATTGATGACCTTGTCCGCACAGCGGCGCAGGTGCTCGAAGTCGTGGAAGGGCTCGAAGCGACTATACTTCTTCGTCCACCTGATGAGCTTCTTTTGTTTGCCGTACAGCCATATGTAGACGAGTCTGTAGACGACAGCAAGTTTTTTATTCATCCCGTAAAACTTTGCATCGTTGATATTGTTGACGACGCAATAGAGGATGAAGTCCATGAGCGCCGGCACGACGGGCTCACAGCCCTCGGACAGGAGGAAGTCCTCCAGGTGGGAGTTGCCCAGCGGCGAGTATTTGACGTAGATCTCGCCGACGATGCCCACTTTGATCTTGGGCTTCAGGTCAACGGGGATCGACTCGAAGGCGCGCAAAATAAATTTCGCACATTTCTTGAGTTTTTTGTATTTCCCGTTGTCCAGCGCGCGCTTCATCTCCTCCACGCACTTCACGCGCGCCGCGGCGGCGTCGCCCTCGTGCTTTTCGTACGGCTTGGTCTGATTGTAGCACGTCATGACGAGGTCGCCGTAATAGATGGCAAAGGCGAGCTTGATAAGATCGGTGAGCGTCAATTGCAGGCCGTTTCCCTTCTCCAGTCCCGAGAAATTGAGGGACATGACGGGAACTTTGGGAAATTCTGCCTTCAACGCCTTGCGGATGAGCGGGATATAGTTGCTCGCGCGGCAGCCGCCGCCCGACTGCGTGATGAGCACCGCCGTGTGCTCCGGGTCGTACCTGCCGCTCTTGAGGGCGTCCAGATACTGTCCGATGACGCAGAGCGCGGGATAACAGGTATCGTTGTGGACGTGCTTCAAGCCCTCGTCGATGACGGCGCGCCCCTCGTTGTGGAGCACTTCCACCTTGTAGCCCATCTGCCGCATGACGTGCACCAGCAGATCGAAGTGCCAGGGCAGCATGTCGGGAATGAGGATGGTGTGCGTCGCCTTCATCTCGGGCGTAAAGACGGGATAGTCGACGGTAAAATCCACCGTGGATTTTGTCTGAATGTTCTCTTTCATGATTTTCTTTCCAATTCTTCGATCGCGGCGAGCATGGAGCGCAGCCTGATCTTGACCACGCCCAGGTTGTTGATCTCATCGATCTTGATCTGCGTATACAGCTTTCCCTTCTTTTCGAGGATAGAGCGGACCTCGTCCGTCGTAATCGCGTCGATGCCGCAGCCGAAGGAAACGAGCTGCACGAGGCTGATATGCTCGCGCTCGCTGACGAACTCCGCCGCGCGGTACAGCCTTGCGTGGTACGTCCACTGATTGAGCACGTTGACTTTGACGAGCGGGCTTTCCTCAAACACCGCGTCCTCCGAGAGCACCACAATACCCAGAGAGTTGAGCAGCTTGGTGATGCCGTGATTGATCTCGGGATCGGCATGGTAGGGCCTGCCCGCGAGCACGACAACGTGCTTGCCCTCCTTTTCGGCGGCAAACAAAATCCTGCGCCCCTCGCGTACGACTTCCTCGTGATACGCCTGCAGCCGCTCCAGTCCCGCGCGGTACGCCCTGCGGATGAGGGATGCGGGCAGTTTATACTTCTTGAGCGCCCTGTGCAGCGCGCGCACCGTCGTAGCCTCGCTGTTGGGGTCGAGATAGGGCATGACGAAGTTTTCGTCCGTCAGCCGCTCGTTGTTCGCCTTCAACAGCTCCGCATAATATGCGACGACGGGACAGTTGTAGTGGTTGATGGAGTCGTGCTCGTCCAGGTTATAGCTCTCGCAGGGATAGAAGATGAAGTCCACGCCCTTGTTGAGCAGCGATTCAATGTGCCCGTGCATGAGCTTGGCGGGATAGCACGCCGTGTCCGATGCGACGGTATGCTGCCCCAAAAAGTACAGTTCGCGCGAACTTCTGTCCGAGAGTACCACTTTGAAGCCGCATGTCTCGAAGAAGGTCGTCCAAAGAGGAAGCTGCTCGAACATGACGAGCTGCAAGGGAAGCCCCACCGTCCCGCGCGTGCCCGCCGCCTCTTCCGAGGGCATCGCGAGCAATTTTTCGTACTTATAGGTGTAGATATCCGCCGTCTCTTTGGGTTTGGGCAGTCCCGCACCGCGCTCGCACTTGTTGCCCGAGATGAAGCGCCGCCCGTCCGCAAAGGTGAGCACGTTGACGTTGCAGTGCGACGTACACCCCTTGCAGGTGACGGACCGCGAGGAGTAGGAAAAGCGCTCGAGTTCGGTCTCCGTCACGATGGTGCTGATGAGTTTTTCGGGGACGGTGTTCTCCTTTGCGTACAGCGCCGCGCCGAACGCGCCCATGAGACCCGCGATCGCGGGGCGGATGACCTCCCTGCCCGTCTCCTTTTCAAAGGAGCGCAGCACCGCGTCATTCAGGAACGTGCCGCCCTGCACGACGATATGCTCGCCCAGCTCATCCGGCGTGCGGGCGCGGATGACCTTGTAGATGGCGTTCTTGACGATGGAGGAGGAGAGCCCTGCCGAGATATCCTCGATGCTCGCGCCCTCCTTTTGCGCCTGTTTGACCGAGCTGTTCATGAACACCGTGCACCGCGAGCCCAGCTCGACGGGGTGCTTGGCAAACAGCCCCAGGCGGGAGAACTCCTCGATCTCCATGTTCATCGCCTTGGCGAACGTCTGAATGAAGGAGCCGCAGCCTGAAGAGCATGCCTCATTGAGCATGATCGAGTCGATGGCGCGGTTTTTGACCTTGAAGCACTTGATGTCCTGTCCGCCGATATCGATGATGAAGTCGACGTCGGGATTGAAGTAGAGTGCCGCCTTGAAGTGCGCCATCGTCTCCACGACGCCGAAATCGATCTTGAGTGCCGCGCGCATCATCTCCTCGCCGTAGCCCGTGACGCAGGCGCCGCGGATGACGACCCTTTCGCCGATGAGGGAATAGATCTCGCGCAGTTTGTCCGCGACGATATCCAGCGGCTGCCCGTTGTTGGTCTGATAGTGGGAATATAAGATCTTGCAGTCGGGCGTGATGAGCATGAGTTTGGTCGTCGTCGAGCCCGAATCGATGCCAAGGTAAGCGTCCCCCCTGTAGGTGAGGATGTTTTCAAAGGCAAGATCGCTGCGGATATGCCGCGCGACAAATGCGTTATACTCCTCCTGCGAGGCAAACAGCGGCTCGCCGACCGCAATGTTCTCCCCCTCCGTAATGGAGAGAAGGCGCGCCCTGATCTTACTAAGCGGCTCCGGCTTTTCCTCGGCGGCATACAGCGCCGCGCCGATGGACATGAAGCAGGGCGCGGTCTCGGGGAAGATCGCGTGCTGCTCGTCCAGCCCCAGCGTGCGGCAGAAGGCAAGGCGCAGCCCCTTGAGAAAGTAGAGCGGTCCGCCCAGAAAGAGCACGTTGCCCTTGATGCGCCGCCCCTGCGCAAGCCCGGAGACCGTCTGATCGACGACCGCCTGAAAGATGGAAGCGGAGATATCCGCCTTGCTCGCGCCCTGGTTGAGAAGGGGCTGGATATCCGACTTTGCAAACACGCCGCAGCGCGAGGCGATGGGATAGACGCGCTCCGCCTGTAAGGAGAGCTCGTCCATTTCGGAGACGGTGAGATTGAGGAGGGTCGCCATCTGGTCGATGAACGCGCCCGTGCCGCCCGCGCAGCTGCCGTTCATGCGCTGCTCCGTGCCGCCCGTCACGAAGATGATCTTGGCGTCCTCGCCGCCCAGTTCGACGGCGACGTCCGTCGCGGGATAATACTTGCGGATGGCACCGAATGCCGACTGCACCTCCTGCACGAAGGGAAGCCCGCCGCGCTGGGCGATGCCAAGCCCCGCCGAGCCCGTGACGCTCACGCGGTATTCCCCCGCGCCGAATTTTTCCTCTACGATGGCAAGCTGAGAAAGCACGCTCTCCCGGACGCGCGCAAAATGACGCTCGTAGCTCGTATAGACGATGCCGAGCGCTTCGTCGAGCACCGTCACCTTGACGGTCGTCGAACCGACGTCGATCCCCAGATTATATGCCATAGATACCTTGCTCCCGTCGCCGCATTTTACGGCGGAAATATACAATTTTACGTACAAAATATTGTATCATATTCGACAAAAAAACACAAGAAACTTAACAGGTTTTTCGTCGAAAATCCTGTGAAGATATGCGCCAAATAATCCCTTATGCCGCGACGGTCAAGCGCGCTGCACAATATTGGAAAGCGCGGAAACATTTTCTTCCCGATTTGCGCCGCGGATACAGGGTATCGCCCATTTTGCCATAAAAAATGCAGACCAAATGTGCAAAATGGTCCGCATTTTATGGCCCGCACGCCTATTTTTCGCAGCGGCACCGCTTCTTGCAGTATTTGCAGCGCGTCGCGTTGCCGCCGCGGATGTGCCGCTCCCTGAGATTGACGCTGAGCACCCCGCGGACCTGTTCCGAGAGCGCCTGATCGTGCTGCTGCAGCCGCTCGGTGACGTCTTTATGTACGGTAGACTTGCTCACGCCGAATTTGGCGGCGCAGGCGCGCACCGTGCAACCCGTCTCCAGCATGTACTTCGCCTCGGCGACCGCGCGCTCCAAGATATTATCCCACATACTCATTTCCCCCATCGGACGATATTACAGTTTATGTCCGATGATGACGGATTATGTGAAATTATGTCCTGACCTGCGCATTCGAAAAGGGGCGCCCGCGCATTGCGTGCGCGGGCGCCCCTTCCGGTCTTTCATTTATCCTGCTGCCCTTTCGTACCTGATATACCCGCCCTCGACGGAGGTCTGCGTCAGCCCCAAAGAGGCGTTCTCGCTGCCGTAGACGAGCGTGCCGCCCTCCGCGACGGTGACGGACACGATGGTGAGCGTGCCCGATGCATTCCGCCCTGCGACGAGTGCAGCACAGTTTTCCTCCGCGCCGCTCGCCGTGACCGCGACATTTGCTCCCACCGTACATTCGGTGACGGTGACGCGGTTATTGCGGTTGTTGTTAAAACCGACCAGTCCGCCCGCGACGCAGGCGCTCGTGCCCTGTCCGTTTGCGGTCACGTTGCCCGCTACGAGCACGTTTTCCAGCGAGACGCCGCCGGAAATGCCGTAATTGAAATAGCCGATGGCGCCGCCCGCGTAAACAGTTGTGCCCGTACGTTCCGCCGTTGCGGAGACGCTGCCGGTCACATCGCAGTCATCGATCTGCACATTGCCGCTGATTCTTCCGACAATGCCGCCCGCGTTCGTCGTATCGCCGCCCGCGCTGTTGCGCGATGCGACGTCGCCGCTGTTTGTGCAGCCGACGATCTCCAGCCTTCCGTTGGTCGATGCGCCGACGATGCCGCCGACATAGTTGCCCGCCGACATGCCGACCATGCCCGAGACCGCGCCGTTGTTGGTGCAGTTTTCGATGCTCACCGTGAAATTGTTGCGGTTGGCGGCGTTATCCGCCACGAGCGAATTGTGCATGATAAAGCCGACGATTCCGCCCGCATGCGCCTCGCGCGTGTAGTTGGTGACGGACAGATCGCCGTTGTTGACGCAGTCGCGCACGACGAGATTGACACCGTACACCGTGACGACAAAGCCCGCCGCACGGGTATAGCCGACGCAGCTCGCCGAGGCATTGTTGATGCAGTTTTCGATGATGACCTCGGGCGACTGCTTCATGGAGGAAGGAAGTTCCGTCTCCGTCGAGCGCAGAATGCCGACGAGGCCGCTGACCGAGATGACGTCGCTGGAGATCGTGCCGTTCACTTGGATATTCGAGAAGGTCGTGGGCGCGGTTACGCTGCCGTACACGCACGCCGCAACGGGCGGGAGAATGGTGCTCACGTTGGTAAAGACCAGATCGCGCACCGTCGTCCCCGCGCCGACATAGCCGAACAGACACAAACTGGTCAGCCCGTTGATGGTGTGCCCCTGTCCGTCAAAGGTGCCCGTGAAGGGATTGGTCTCCGGACCCATCGGGATCCAGTCGGCGCCCGAAAGATCGATGTCCGCCGTCAGGAGATAGGTCACGTTCTCCATGCGGATGCCGTTGTTGATCTTATCGCGCAGTCTGGACAAATCGGAGGCGTTGGAGATCGTATAGGTCAGCGACGCAGCATTCTCCAGTCCCAGATCGGCGGCGTTTCCGATATAGCCGTTGTTGGTAATGCGCGACGCATTTTCGCCCGCCGTGAGCGAGAGGATATACCCCCGGTTGTCGATCGTCGCATCGGCGGCCGCCTGCGAGGCGTCCACCTCGACGACGGTGCCCTCCTGTCCGATGACGACGGTGCCGGCAAGCGAATCGGCGAGCGCGAGCGTTCCGCGCACATAGCCGTACTCATGGTAGGCATCATCTGCTGCATTGACGAGCGAAACGGCGCTCACCGAGCTGTAGTTGGAGACAGTCGCGTTGGGCGCATTGACAGTGAGCGAAGTGAGCGTTCCCTCCACCGTGACGGACGCCTCTTCCTCAAAGGCATACGTCACGTCGCCCGCCATGTAATCCCCTGTATTGATGCTCGAGGCGCTCGTAAAGGTGAGCGGCTGGGTGATGTCTGCTGCGAAGTAGTAGCTCAGGTTTGCCCACTCCTCCATCTCCGCCCTGCTGCGGACAGTGAGCCAGAACTCCGGCGAGGCGGTAAACACCGTGGGCAGGACGTCCTCGGTGTACAGCACTGTGCCGTCGCTCCCGATATAGGAGATGCGGTTGGTCGTCTGATTCCACAAAAAGACGTTCCCCTCCGCTGCCGGGCTGAGGTTATCAATCCTGTAGCCGCTGCCCTCGAGCACGACGACGAGATCGGACATGCTCGCGGGCACGGTATCGGAATCGCTGAGCACTTCGTTCATGTTGGTCGCGAGCGTGATATCTGCCGCGACTTCGGGATCGGACGGTTCTCCCTCGCCCTGATTGTTCGCGAGAATGATGAACGTCGGAATGAGCACCGCCGCCAGAATGACAATGACGACGATGACGATGACAAGTTCGGGGGTCGTAAAGCCCCTGTTCCATTTTTTGCGCATGTTTCCTGCTCCCAAATTGTTCTTCCGTAGATTTTATCACAAAATGGTGCGCGCCGTCAAGCACATGACGCATGTCCGCGCAATCGCGCGTGTGAAAAAAAACTTCCGTTTCGCAGAAACCAGCCCGGGGGGGGGGGGGCGGCGCCGCGGGGGGGGGGTTTTATAAATATAATATGTGTACAACCCCCGGCCCGACCCCCCCACCCACCGCGGCTGAA
>ERZ1090881.370-NODE-372-length-21879-cov-5.442174_pt1 | contig 21879 bp, 28 predicted proteins | sample MGYA00478470_ERZ1090881 | MGnify/ENA primary metagenome ERZ1090881 (study PRJEB33644, sample SAMEA5815736) | chicken gut metagenome | biome: Chicken; feature: Gastrointestinal Tract; material: Caecum | place: Ireland | collected 2019-01-01 | study: A study of the...
ATGTTACTGTATATGACAGAACATCGGAGGATGACGTTATTGCACGGGCAAAAGGGGCCAATATCCTCATCATTAATAAAACCGTGCTCACCTGTGATATTCTCCAAAAGCTTTCGCCTGAACTGAGATACATTGGCTTGCAGTCCACAGGGTATAATGTTGTTGATCTAAAAACTGCCACACAACTTGGAATAACCGTTTGCAATATTCCGTCTTATTCCACCAATGCGGTAGCACAGCAGGTGTTTGCGTTTATTCTGCATTTTACAAACCAGGTGGAATTACATTCTGAATCGGTGCACAACGGGGATTGGTGCAAATGCCCTGATTTTTGTTACACCCTCTCCCCTCTTGCTGAACTCAGCGGAAAAACGATTGGCATAATTGGGTTTGGTTCAATCGGAAAACGTGTTGCACAAATAGCGGAGTCATTTGATATGCAGATATTGATACACTCTCGTTCTCACAAAGATCTCCGTGGTTTTAAAAATGCCCGTCAGGTTAAAAAAGATGAGTTATTTTCCGTTTCTGATTTTATAACCTGCCACTGCCCTCTGACATCGGAGACCGAAAATATGATCAACGCGGATTCCCTTTCCAAAATGAAAAGCAGCGCTGTTCTGATCAACACTTCAAGAGGACCTGTTGTAGATGAAAATGCACTTGCAAATGCACTAAATACCGGAAAGATTGCAGGCGCGGCGCTTGATGTGCTAAAAAAAGAGCCTGCGGATTCTGAGAATCCTTTACTGAATGCAAAAAACTGCATAATCACGCCGCATATAGCATGGGCGGCAAAGGAAACCAGGGCAAGATTGCTTTCCATACTGGATAGAAATATAGAATACTATCTTGCCGGAAAACCACAAAATAAAGTGAATTGAATATTGACAATGCATCGGATTTAATGTATTATATTTTGTGTTCGCTGGTGTGGCGAAATCGGCAGACGCAAGGGACTTAAAATCCCTCGGTAGCAATACCGTACCGGTTCAAGTCCGGTCACCAGCACCAAGGAGGCAGGCTTTGCGCCTGCCTTTTTATTTTGCCTTTTTTAAGTTGTTGGCTTTGTTATGCGGAATTTTTAAAACTGCCTTGTTATAACTTGCTCTGTTCGTGCTCTTTCATGCTCCTTTCATTGCTCCCCGCGTTGCTCCCCAAATTAAAAATATTTGCTTTTTTTAAAAAAATTCTTGACTTTCCACGTATCCCGTGGTATACTTATAAATGTAAGGAAGAGATACACTTCAATGAATTAAGAAAGGATTTTTTAAATGAAAACATACAAAGACTTTGAAAAAAGACCGATAGGCGACAGCGATATCGCATCGCTCACAGTTCGCTATCCTATGAAAGCTGAAGTGCTGAACTTTGGGTCTGACGGAAGCTATAGCGCCTACATCGTTACGGAGGATGCAGAGATCGGAGAACATTACAGACTTGTATCGCAAGGCACAAACTGGGCTATCCTCTATGATGAGTTTGGAAAAACATTCAGCTGTTACGCTGATGAGATCAAGATATACAGAGCTGGAGAGTTCGGCTGCATCATTCAATTAATCGGAAACGTCAGGATCGACTAAAGCGGGAGGATTTAAGATGGCAATTCAAAACGACCGCGGCGAGCTGATCTCTTTTGAGTGTTCGGACATCATTGACGATGTGAAAGAGGATCTGCAAGAATATCGGCGGCAGACCAAGGTGTATGCGGCTTGCCGATTCGAAAAGGGCGTTAAAATCATATTCGATTATTTTTTCAACGATATTCAAGAAATGGCAATGTTTCCGCCGCTTAAAGAAGACGAGTGGTTTGAAAAGATGACCCTTGCGGAGCTGCTTGCCTATCTCACGCGCCTGAATAACATCACCAATCATTACGAAAGCATCACAGAGCTTTTCAATGCCACCGGGTGGACTTTTAAAAAATTTTCTGAATATTTTAAAATCCCGCAACGGACGGTTGAAGACTGGGTTTACGGAAAAGCAAGCTGCGCAGACTACATTGTACGTTTGACGAATTATAAATTACTTAAAGAAAATATCATTTAATTCTTTAAAATGGCAATGAAGTTATTGCTTTTTTCGTGAAAGAATAAAAAAAGCCCCCAGCTCTTATGAGCCGGGGGTTTTTTTAATGCCGCTGGGACACATCGTTGAGAGGTGCGGGGAGTCAAATCCTTATTTGATGTATGTATCGCCGTCATAGAACGCTGCTACCCAGCCGGAGGGGATCTGCAGCCAGGTATTGCCGCTGACGGTCTTGACCGCCTTGGCGGTAACTTTCGTACCTTTTTTTAGCACAGCGCCGCCGCTCTTTGCAGTAGCGTTCTTTTTGCCGTCTGCCGTAAGCTGCGAAATAGTTTTCTGCGCATAGTTCGTGCCTGCGCCGGTTCTGACCTTAACATTGGTTTGCAGCGTATAGGTGCTGCCAACCTTGTATGTAGGCGCACCGGTGATCTTGCTCTGGTCTTTCGGACGGAGCACGCCGTAAACGTTATCATAACCGTGCTTTACCTTGCGCATCTCTTTTCCGTTCCAGTTCTGATCATAGGAATAGAAATAAGAGGTTGTTCCCTCTCCGGTGCAGATTGCTACATGCCCGCAGCCGTTGCCCTGATTGCCATCCCAAACCATGATATCACCCTTTTGCGGAACGAATGAGGCGGTGTTTTTGATCTTGGTGAAATTCTTAGTCAGTTCGGAATGCTTGCTGAAATTCAGCCAGTAATACTTTGCATTGCCCCAGCTCCCCGGCTTAATGCCGAACACCTTGTTCAGGTACGCTTTGATCAGATCTACGCACTGCGCGCCGTATGCGCCGTCATAGTCCGTTGCTTTGCCGTTATAGGCTTTTACAAATTCATCATAGGTCATTAGTCCGCCCTTTTCCTCATCCTCTTTCGGGCTGTCATATGTAAGCGCCTGCTGGCTGTCTGATACGCCCTTAGTTGTGGGGTCAGTTGTAATGCCTATTGCTGCAGGGATCATAAGAACGAGCATAGCTACATTCATTATTTCATCCGCCGTGACCGAGGTTTCCACCTTAAAAATTTTAAGAATGGCGAAAACTGCCACAACTACGGCGGATATAATGCCCATCCACCAAGAGCCGCTTTGTAACCTTACTTTCCAGTTGATGTTTTTCATCGTTATTTCTCCTTTTTGTTATTTTTCTCGAGAGCATAAATTCTGTTCTCGTGATTAATTAGTTTTTTCTGATGTTCGCCAAGCGTATCGAAAATGAGCCTATGTTTATCAGCAGACTTACTTTTGAAATCGCTAAGTTCAACCTCATCCTTGTCCATTCTGTAAACAAGATGATTGATTTTTTCGCTGAGCTGCGTCATTGCCTTTGTATTTTTTGAGAGCGGCACGGCTACCGTGCCCACAAGCCCTAGAATGGCAATTATTACAGTTACTACTGTCCATTCCATTTTGATCACCCCATTTCAATAAAACTATGCGCCACTCGCAAAATCATTTAATAATCTTGATTTTATAACTTCCTTTATCTTTGCTGACCCTGCTGAGTTTGGATGCAAATTGTCTTCTGTATAATCTACTAAAGTCCAGTAATTTATACCGCACGAATGCAAATCTATAAATTTTGCTCCAAGCGCATTTGTCAGCACTCTTATTCTTTCATTAAAATCGCTTATCGTGACTCCATTATTGTTTATAGTAGGAAACTCATTAGGTCCTCCTGTATCCCAGTTAGCAGAAGAAGTCTCTAACAAACTACAACAATATAGTGATGCTCTTGGATATGCAGCCATAATCTTTTTAATCATCAATGCATATGCATCACTAAATACTTGTATGTTTCCTTCTTCAGGCAACTTTGTTCTTCCAACATAATCTCCTAACTCTACATGAGAATTTTGTCCAAAATCATTTATACCAATGAAACATATTATTATATCTGGCACATCTGTATCTGAAGATAAATCAGAAATTCTTTTGTTACTACAAGCCGCCAACGCACTCTTAGTGCTTGTGCTATCACCACACACGTAAGAGCCACTCCAAGAGCAATTCTTTAACAATTTCAAGCCTGTTTCTGTTGCCAAACTATACCACCATGTATCTTCTACATTTTTTACATCTCCGCTCGGATAGTGGCTCGGATAACCGCTTGGAACATACCCGCTGAACGTAGAAATGCTGTCTCCTACAATTGAAAACTTAAAAGCATTGAGCGGAAGTGCATCGTTATATATTTCATACTTTAATACTGAAACCCTATCTGCACTTGACGTTCCTCGTGAAAAACCTAAACATATATTGACAAACGTGTCATTCGTCGAAAGCAGTGAAACAATATCCTCTTTTGAAAACGTTGTGCTTCCTATAATCACTTCATTGTCACTTGCTACAACATCATAAGGAGCTTTTTCTGAGCCAATCTTTAAACTTTTAGCAAACGTTCCTTGTTTGGCAATATAATATATGTTACCGTTTCCATTCAATATAACAAAACCATTTGTACATAATGCGAAAATCAAATATCCTCCACCAGAGGTCAAAGAATTCACTTTAATCTTTGTATTATCAAACAATGCATAAGGTCTATCATCATTGGAAGTGTCATCAAGAGTCAGTATTCCGTTTACATTTGAATAAGACGTATTAGTATCACTTATAACTAAACTGTTTATGTTCGGCTCAATTTTAGATTCTATATCTTTTATTTTTTGTGCTATAACTCTGTTCTGCACCGGGAATGTGCTGGAATCATTTAAAGCGGCGTCCGCCGGCTTTGAAATCAGATTATATAATCCGGTTTCCGTATCCTGATCAAGTACGGTTACGATGTCTCCGGGGTCGCAGTTCTGGATCGCTCCGGCAAAATAACTGATTACCTGTATCAGCTGAACTACCGCCTGTAACGTTTCGAACGTTAAATCTACGGTTTGCGTATTGCCCTGAACCGGTTTAAACGCAATCCGAAACGAATCATCAAGCACCGTGATGTACGTTCCGCCCGCGCCCGGCTTGCCGGCATCCGCGGTAGAACCGAGCAGGATCAGGGCGTTGGAGCCAACGAAAAACGGTTGCTGATACGTCATTCCGGATGATATGGTTTGCTCTTCGGAAAGCACCTGCACCCAACCCTGATTCTTGCAATGGAAAACGCCTGAAATGGAATTGATCACATACGGCTGTGTTTGAGATGCGCCCGGTTCGACCTCTGTAATACTGCTGTCTCCCGGATCGCCTTTTTCACCTTTCGGGATCAGGAAATCCAGCACGGCAGCGTTTGCCGTGCCGGTGTTAGTAACGGCTGCATCAGTGCCGGGTTCTCCGGTTGTAACAGCTCCAACGGTTACGGTAGCCGCTGCGCCGTCCTTTCCAGGTGCGCCGTCTGCTCCTGCCGGTCCGGGTTCGCCTTGCGGTCCCGGCTCGCCCTGCGGTCCCGGTTCGCCCTGCGGTCCCGGTTCGCCCTGCGGTCCTGCCGGTCCCGGAGAACCGTCCTTGCCGTTGAACGCACCGCTGTCTGCTTTCTGCTTAATCTCATTCGCAATACTGTCCGCATTCTCTGCTGCTTCGTCTGCTGCTTTCGCCGCCGACTCTGCCTGGGTAACCTTTTCCGCGTTTTCTTTAACATATTCGGCGTAGCTTTTTATTTCAGAGATGTCACCGATTTCTGGCATATCAGATGGCTTTTCACGCTGCTTTAATCTGAAAACGATGGTTTTAATTGTTGTGCCGCTTTCAACGGTATCCAAATAAACCCATGCTTTGAATGATTCGACAGCCTGCTGCAAGCATTCGTCTGGAATTTTCACTTCACCATAAGTAGTTTTGCTTTCATCGGTCTTTAAAACGCCGTCTACAACAAGAGCATCACCGCTTCCATTTGAAAAGTGAACTTCAAAATTCTCTGGCAGTGTAAGGCCGAAGATCTGAAGTGTTTGACCGTAATCGTACTGATACGCGCTGACACACGCCGTGCAGTTATTTTTAAAATCAACTTTCAACAAACTGGTCACCCCTCTTTTATCATCCAGCTTTGGAGATCTTTTGGAATCGTTCTCAAACTGTTCGTTTGAAAATAATCTTTAACCGGCTGCCCCACAGTAACAGAAGTCGCAATATCACGAATGCAATCATACGTCATTTTTGTGATTTGAGCTGTAAAATCGATATCATATTCCGGCGCGCTTATATGCACCATATCGCCCAGCCCAACCTTCTGAGAATATCCTGCTGCTTTATATTCGTTCGTATTATTTAAAAGAGCAAGATCAATCTCATATGATTCTGCTTCTTTTCCGAAATTTTCATTGCTTTGCGATTTAGCTGCGATAAAGAATGCTGTATAGAGTCTTAAAGCGGCATTTTTATCAATATAATCTGCAACTTCTAAATTTTCAAACACAACGCTTCGCGCGTATGGATTTTCAAACGGCGCGTTCGCGATATCAAGCCACGGTTGATCGCCAGTAATGCTGTAGCCATCTTTGGAAATCGGATAGATTCTGGTGAATGTTTCTTCTCGTGAAAGCGTTTTCCGCAATCCTGTTATGTTTTTCCCGAACTTATACTCAACCGGCGTTTGATTACCGATTTTTTCATTAATAACGCACGTTATATTGTTAAATTCAATTTGCCCGCCGAACGTATTCACGATGCTTTGAGAATCTTCATCATCTCCGTTTATGGCTGTAATTAGATTCACATTTTTTAAGCTGAGCGATGCGGTGCTGGTAAGATTGCTCTTAAGCGTGAAATACGCATTTCTTAAATTTAAAGTATTAATAATATACTTATTTAACTGATAGATAGCATCGGCTCCGGTGGTTTCAGCAATCTCTAAGTTTGGAATAAACACCCAGTTTGCTGCATCCATAAAGATCGGGTAGCAGAGGGCGGTTATTTCATTTTCGGAAAGTTCTGTTTTAACGATTCGAAACGTCTGAATTCCGTTATAGCTTGGCGCGGTTATGATGGCGCCGGGCTTGATATATTTCCAGCGCCCATCTCCAAGCAGCGGATGCGTCAGATTTAATTCCCAGCTGCCGTTTAATTCTATGGAAAGTTCACAGCTGCTTGGCAACAGATTTACGTGCCACGTTTCAAGCAGTATGTTAAAAATATTCTTAGATTCATCATAGACGTTAATCATAAGCTTCTCCACCTCGGAATATAAGTGATTGAACCTCCATCCGGTACAGTTTTAGTAAAAGTATATCCTCCGTGTGGTATAATCAAATCTGATATATCGCCACGCGATATCTGCTGAACTTGATCTAATCCGTTCGGCCCGTATGCGATTTCAAGTTGCGTATCGATCGTACATGAATTCGTTACGGTTATTCTCAATTGTAATGTTGCAGATGAAACGATGTTTCTTTTTAAATTGATTTGAAACTGTCCAGAGCCATTCAATTTATAGATCGGCTTCGCAGTCTCATATAAGTTTGACACATGCGTCGGCAGGTCAACCTCGGTAAGGCCATCAAGCAGATATACATACGGTTCACAGATCACCGTGATTGTGAACACGCCAACGCACCTTGACGTTCTTTCTATATCCGATGGCTGAATTACTTTGGTGAGATAACACCAATCTGGATCATCGCTGAAGCTTAGCTGGCTGCTTTGCTCTGAAAACAGCCAGCTGCGCACAGCTCTTGCTTCTTCATTGAACGTTTCCGGCGATGAAGACAAGAAGTTACATTCAACCTCAAACTTGATCAAATCATATGCGTTTTCGCTTTGAATAAATCCGCCGCTCACATTTGGAATAGTAACCGTTTTGTACCGTAGCTGCGGCGTTGGAATGTTTGGCCGACGCACGGCCAGCACACCAACTGATGACGCGGCTTTTCCGTTTAGATTAAAATCGAACATTGAACTTCCCCTTTGAAATCGCATATGCGTTCTGCTGCCTTGTCATATGCTTCTGCGTGTTATTTGCGATCACTCTTCCGTCCAGATAGATCGGCTGATCGATGATGATATCCTGCTTTGCAGTTCCGGTATTCGTGAGCATTGCGTTCATATTAAGCCCGCTTGCAAGCTTCCCTGCAAGGCTGCCTGCTGCTGTTTTCAACTTATCTTCATTTGCGTAGATTCCGTTCGTCATCTCATCAATCATATCCGGCATCCACTTCGGCACGCTCACCAGCGGCCCTTTATCCGGCACGGAAAAGTGGAGGTATTCCGATATTATGTTTGCAACGTTTAAAACTGCGTCTTTTATGTTTTTTATCATAGACATAATCCCGTCAATGATGTTTTGAATGAAATCCTTGCCCCAATCTTCTGCTTTGGTGAAAGCATCCGAATTCATGAATCCATTAATTAAAGATTGAAGCAAAACCGGTACAGCGTTAACAAGTAATGTGATGTTTTGAATCAGCCCCTGCGCAAGCATCGAAAGGATCTCGATAGCGACCGGGATCAGTTCTGGTAACAAATTAATGATTGCTGAAATCAAATTTTGAATAATAATTGGAATTGCCATGACTAATTGCGGAATGGCATCAACCAATCCTTGTGCTAACGCGAGAATCAAGTCGACTGCCGCCATGATCAAGTTGGTCAATGTTTCGGGATCTGTGAGCACTTTTACGATTTCAAGAACCACACTAACTATCGTCGGGATCAATTCCGGCAGATACTCGGTCAAAGATTTTGCGATCATAATAATGATTTGCAAACCTGCTTGCAGCAGTTCCGGCAGTGCGCTTAAAATCCCGTTTAAAAGCGAATAAATGATTAGCATTCCGCTGTTGATCAGAGTCGGAAGTTGAGCGATTAAATTTTCCAAAAGTTTCGGGATCAACGTGTCAATGATTCCGACTACGATTGGTAAGAGATCGTTGATCTGCTGAATTAACGCGGTGAATATTTGCGATAAGCCTTCTCCAAGTTGGTTTGCGCCTTCTTCTTTGTTCCCACCGTTTAGGATGCTATTCAGTGCTTCTCCGATTTGTTGCGTTCCGGGAACGATGGAATTTAAGATCTCCGCACCCATATATTTGAATGTGGTTGAAACCGGCTCCGCTGCCTCTCCGAGTTTTGCAGTTGCGTCTGTCAATTCAGACTGCGCTTTTCTGGAATCGATAATTGCGCTGTTTGCGTCTCTGTAATTTTCAGCGGATTCTTTGTAAAGCCGATTTAGTGTGTTGGTGATCAATGACGCTCGTTCCTGCTCCGATGAACAGTTTGCCAGTTGCTCATTAAAAGAATCCTCCGAAACGCCCGCCCAGTTTAAAGCGTCTGCAAGAACGCCTGTAACCGTTCCAGTTTTGGCCGTTTCATTCGCGGCTTCCGTCAAGCCTTCAATCGGTAAGGAATCGCCGAATGTTCCCCAAACTCCGGCGCATATGTCTGTCCATTTTTCAAGGTCTTTTTGATTCGTTGTAAGTTTGGCAAGATGGTTGACTGCTTCTACGCTTCGATCTTCTTCTCCGATAATCGAATAAAAATCCTTATACGTTTCCGTTGCGGCTTTTTGGGATATACCGGCTGTTTCAAATGCGGTTTGCAGTTTTCCCATGTCTTCCCGGTACTCTCGTGTTTCCTCGGCGATGTTATTAATAGCCGAAACGCCCCCGGCAACTGCGCCAACTACGGCGCCAACGCCTGCCGCTGCGGCAGTGAAACCGGTTTTCAATCCACTCCCGACTTTGCTTAGTTTATCTGTTTTATCAGCGGCATCGCTTGCACTGTCACCCATTTCATCCAGAGAATCCGCCGCTTTTTCAACGGCAGAATCCATAGAACCCATAGCCGTTTCATTCTTTTTGACCTGATTTTGAAGTTTGGTGAGATCCGCCTCCGTGTTATTTAAAACACGCTGCCATTTTTGCGTGGCCGTTGCAGATTCGCCGTATTCTCCTTTTGCATATTCAAGCGCTTTTTTGACTTCCGCAAGTTTCTTTTCCTGCTGATCGATCTTCTTGTTCAGAATCTCGTTCTGCTTTGTTAGTGCTTCCTGGCTGTCTTCGTTCCCTTCAAATTCGGCAGCGGTCTTTTTGAGTTCTGAATCCAGTGTGCGCAATGTTTCATTGATGTTGTTCAATTGGTTTCGGAACTCTTTTTCTCCGCTTAGCCCGATTTTCGGACCGATCGTATAATTTGCCATTTATCACTTCACCCCCGTCGGAAAAGAATTTTCAACCTCGATTGCAAGATCGTTTGAAATTTGATAGATCGAAATCAAATCATAAAATTCAGAAATGGGCATCACTGAGAAATCCTCATAAGGAATCCGCAGCAGATACCCCCAATATTCCAGCCACAACAGCAGATCATGGCTTTTTATGTTTGTTTTTTTTTAGAAGTTTTCGGATTCGGCTGTGTTTGGATACTACCGTTTTCAGAAGTTAAGCACTTTATGATTGCATCATTCAGAGGCTCGATCTCGTCATCTTTCAAGATCAGCATGATATCCTGCGCAGATATGCTACACCATACACCCCGTTCATCCACAGCATCATTCGGTCTTGTTCGGAATGTACTTTCAAACCGGTTTTTATAAGCCACTCCCTGAGAGATCAAGATCTCCGCCGTAACAGAGATATAATCCACCATTTCAGAGAGCAGTTCCAGTTTCTGATCCTCTGTGAGTTCCTCAATATTGATTTTTGAAAACTCCATAAACGGCGCAACTACCTTTTTAATCTCTTTTAACTGCTTTTTTGCGCCAAGGGAAAAAACCATGGGATAGAATTTTCCGCCGATTTTTCCGTAAAAAACCTTTTTCATTCGTTATCTTCCTCATTTGATACAACGCTCATTGCCTCAGCATCGGTAATGTTCATTTTAGCTTTCAGATAAGCGATCGCTTCTGATTCCGTTTCAAACCATGCGTCCATCATCCACGGATGCTTGTAGTTTGAATCACTTTGATCCGACCGGTAAATCGTACCTGTGATGCTCGGTGTCTGCCATTCCACGGTTTCGCCTTTGGTTGTTGCCGTATTTTCCGGCAGCGCAAAGCGAACTTTTGGAAGAAACACCGCTCTGTATTTGTCTACATCGTCATTCTGGTGCAGTTCGATGATACCGAAGCCAAGATACGGATTCTTCATATCATCGTCATATACAAGCTCGGTTGCCTCCTTGCTTTCTCCATAAGAGAATGTTGCTTCTTTCAAGCCGAGAATCAGCTTGCTGACATCCTGCGTTAAATCGGATGTGCCGAGCGTGAGTTCGCCGCTCTGGAATGTGCCTGCTTCTGATTCTTTGATCTTGTTGTCAGCGTAGAGGTTATTCGCTTCGCTGGTAGTCCACGACGCTGTGTATTCTACCGCCGCGCCGGCCACGATTCCGTTTGAGTATGTAACCGTGTTTTTGCTTGCTGCATAATTTGCAACAATCGGAATTGATAAACCTTTAATTGCCATTTTTTATAACTCCTTAGAAATGATTGTATTGAAGTTTTCTTCAAGCTGTTTTTCAACCGCTTTCTTTTCGCGGTTGTAAGTTTTCGTGATAAAATCGTTTTTTTTCAAAAAATCCGTCCCTTTAGAAAGGGATCGGATCAAAAGCGCGTTCGGAATTCCACGCGGCCAGTTCTTCGTTGCATAAGATCCGTATCCGTCAAAACCGATCTTGACGTTGATATATCCGTCTCGGTTTTCAAATTTTGAAATTCCGAAGCCGTTTAACAGATCTTTTTTCTGAACAGACGAAATCGAATCCAATTTGTACCCCGGCGCCATGTAAGGCGGCTTTCCGTCCTTGCCGTCTACAGTCGGCAGCTCATTCAGAGCCGCACGGATCTTTTTGTACATATATCCTGCTGCGGGATATACCGCTTGTTTAATGATCGGTGTGATCTTCTTTCCTGTTTTTGCATACTGCGAAACGATCAGATCAATTCCTTTTCCTACTTCCAAACGTGCCATCAGATCTCCACCTCGTATGTGTAATCAATGATCTCTTTTTCTGTGTCATACTCTACCGCGTTTAGTGCATAAGAGATCCGCGCCGCGTTGAACGCCGATTCCAGTTTTTTCAGCGTTTCCGGAATCGGGCGTTTTGAAAACACATCCACAGAAAAGCGCATGGAATATTGCTGCTTTTTATTATCTCCAGCGACTTCGCTCCCCTCGCCTTCCGGCTGCCAAACGATATAGGGATCGGCGCACGATCCTGTGGGCGCGTAGTATTCCGAAACATTCTCCAAAACACTAAGCAGGGCAGTTACAAGAATCTGTGATTTCATAGCAGGAATCCATCCTTTCCAGCGTTAGTTTTTGAAACAGCACGCCGTCTTCTCTGTACGTCTGGATCATTCCGATGCGCACCTGCTGTCCATTCTCAAAAACGGCTACGTCATTGACTTTGATTTTTCGGTCAAAATAGATATCAACAACGCTGTTGACTTCCACACCTGCCTGCTTGGCGGCATAAAACCGCGTTACACCGAATGTTGAAAAACTGAAACGCACCGCCGTTTTAAAACGCAAAGCGTCAGACGGCATTGCACCGCCCAACGCTCCGTTTGTAACTTCGTAGATTTTTAAAACACCGTCATCAAGAGTTATCATTTGCGCTCCCGCCTTTCTGGGAAAACAGCAGATTGTTTAAAGAATACCGCAAAAAGCGGGGCATTGCTGTTTCCCCGCTTCCGCGTTTTCTGAAAAGATAGGCTGCATACTGAACGAGCAGCATATTGCATTCGATTGTATCGCTCAGCACGATGCCTTCCCGCTGGATCTGTGCTTTCGAAAAATCCAACAGCTGTGAAAGATAAGCATCATTTGAATCTGTCATCATTTGCAGGTCGTTTTTTAAGATCTGCAAAAGTTCGGCAGAGGTCATTTAATCACCGCCTTAGTCTCCTGCTTTCGTGATCGATACCGTGTATGTAAGAACGGAAAGCCCTTTCGTTACTTTGATCACAAGATCTTTAGTGCCAGTTGCGAATTTTACAGACTGATTGTTTGTAACAACCTTGCCGTTATATTCCATATCGATCTTTGCATCTGCAACGGCAGGAACCGCTGTGATCACGCCGTTCGTGCCTGCTGCCGTTACGGTGTAATTGTATACGGTTGATTCAAAAGACGGCGACAGTGCCTCTGTGCCGATCGTAATGCCTGTCAAAGACGCGTTGTTTGCTCTATCACCGGCAAAGGTGGTGGAAGTCTGCGGCGCCGCGCCGATACCGATTGCAACGAATGCTTCCGGGATCACCGGCTGTCCGTCATAGCGTGCCGTGGCTTTGAACACAACCTGATCTTCAATGAATCTGCATTCGTCAGATCTCTCAACAGTAGCGCCCTCACGCTCGGTGAGATCGTACAACTCGCCATAGCCGCCTATGATCGTGCCGTTTGGAATGATCTTATCGGAAAGCACCTCAACAGTGCCGCCGATGACAGGCATTTCACCTTCTACGAAAGATACAAGATGACCCTCGGCAGAAAAGTTCAAAGCCTGAATCTTGACTTGCGTATAGGTTGAATCGTTCATCGCCCAGAACTTATTTCCACGAGCATAGCTGCCGTTGGCAAGTCCTGCTGCTGCCATCAGTTCTTGGAAGAAAGCAAGTCCGGTCTTACCGCTCTCAATCGTAACAAGATGATCCTGCAGATTTTTCCACGGTCTTGCAAAAGTCGGATAGTCGCTCGGCTGTCCAGACTGCGCAAGTCTGGTAACGATACCGAGCGGCATCTTGTTTCCAAGGCCGTAAATGATGGCTTTATCAATGCCGATTCCTTCAGCAACAAGCAATCCCTCGATGATAGCCTGCGAAAGAATTGGGTCCGCGTCATCAAGCGTTGCTTTACAGATCGGCACATATCCGGCGATCTTATATCCGTCAAGTTCAATTCCGTTAAACGTGAAGTTCAACTCATTGATCGCACCGCACATCTCCGTCCATACAGCCTCCGGGATCTCACCCATGATCACCTGACGCGCCCTGCCTTTAAGCGGGATCAGATGCACGTGGCGAAGCAATTTTGAATAATCGATAATGTTTTCACGGATGATTTCAAGAATTGTAGTTGGAATATTGAGTTCCGCACCGCTTACGGCTCTGTTTTCGCTTGCAGCAGCCTTTCCTATTTCTCTGAAACGCTTAAGAAACTGCTGCGTTTCCTCGCTTTTGAAGAACGCGTCGCGCTCTTCCATCGTTAAATTAAAGAATTTTGATCTGTTCATTTTTTTTGAAATGCTCCTTTCGTTTCCTACCGGTGCAGGTTCCTGAACCGGTGCGGGTTTATTTTCAAGATCTTTGATCTCACCATTGAGTTTGTTTATATCTTCCTGCGCAGACTGGATGTCCTGCTCGTTTTTCTCCTGATCTGCATCGATCGCATCGATCTGACCTTCAACCGCCTTTCTCTCTTCATCGGTTGAATTTTCGTTCAGTTCATTGAAAGCGGCTTCCACTTCTTTCGCTTTTGCTTCCAGATCTGTGCGCCTCTGCATGAAGCTGTCAAGCTCCTGCTGCCGCGTCTTCAGCCTGCTGCGCAGAACTAATACTTTTAGTGCCATTGCTTAAACTCCTTTAATTTTGTTTAATTTTTCTGCGGTCTTTGATTTCCAAGCCGCAAAACTTCTTTCTTTAAATTTTTTCAGCTGCTCATCCCGCTGTTCTGCGTTCCGCTTGTAAATCTCCGTGCCTTCATAGGCGGGAAACGTACAAGGCGACACTTCGTAAAGCGGGAAAATGGATTTGATATCATCCACTATCGTGCCGTCGTCCTCGTAAGTGGTCTCCAGCTGTTCGATGTCAAATCCGAATGAACACCCGGTAACGTCTCTGCGTTCGATCCTCGCAACGCCGTCCATGCTTGCGCTGTCTTTCGGGTTGATTTCCACCGAAGCCCAAAGGCCGATTTCATCTTCCCGGAAAAGTGTCGTTCCGTTTGAACGCGATCCCATAACAATATCGCTGTTATGATTCCAGAGCACCTTGATCTCGCCGCCGCTTTGCAAATAGTTACGAAAAGCGCCCGGGCTGATCTTTTCTTTCCAGCCTTTGCAAACCTCGTAGAATTCGTTGAACTTTGCGAAATAGCCCTCAATCACGGGATTGCCGTTCTCATTTTCGCGCACTTTGAAATCGCGCATATTAAGAATTCGATGTTGCAGAATCATCACCCCCATTCAGTTTTTTCTGATCTCCTATCATTCCCTGCGGAATGTAGTTTTCAAGAATCACAAGTTCGTCAAGTCCGTCCTTCGGGTCTTGATTCATCCAGTCGCGTACTTCATTACCCGTCATAATGCCTCTTGTATACAGGTTTGCTCCCACCGTCGAGAGTTCAGAGATGTTATACGCATACAGAGAACGCGAGTTGAACTTCACATACCATTCCGGTTTCAGAATTAACTTCTTCGTGAATTCCTGCTCCAATATGTTGCAGATCTGCCGGATCTTCGTATTGATGAAGTTATTCCATTCATCTTTGGAAAAGTTTCCGACGCCTACAACAAACGGCGGCACTCCGAGAACGGATGCCACCGTTTTTTTATCGATTTCGACAGAATCGTTCAGCGCAAGATCGTTAAGCGACAGCGGCTTAACTTCCTGCACTTCAAACGTATCGGCAGGCACGAGCCACGGCTCGCCCGCCCGGTTAGCCTTGATATAATCATTCAGGATCTTCTCTCTGCCGGTCTCGTTTCCGAAATCATCGGTCAACGCGTCCGCTTTGATGATTAAAGACGGTTTCCATTTGCTTTCCATGAATCCTTTTTTAGTTTCGGCCGCCTGTGAAAGCGTGTTGATCACGGTGCGCAGATTTGATTCGTAAGAATTTCCAAGCCACGGATACGGCTGCTTCGGATTGTTGACGAAGTGCAGCACTTCATCCGGCTCATATCGCACGCCGTTGACAAGAATGAAATAGCCTGCTCCGGATTGATTGAAAGACACCGTGCTGCTTGCTTCAGGTTGAAGATTATCAATATATCCCTCTTCCGTATATGTCGGAGTAACGACCGCGTTTCCGGTCAGTAGCATTTCTTTCACGATATTAAAAACAAACGTCTTTCTTGTCATGTAGTGATTTGGCTCAATATCCAGCAGACGTGAAAGGTTGTTTTTGATTCTTGTGTCTCCGTTTTTGGTGTTTCCCATTAGATAGATCGTCATTGTAGAAATCAGACCGGCGATCGAATCGATACAGGCAAGCACTTCCGGGTTTTTTGAAAGCGGTGTATAGCCGGAAAGCAGCATTTCTTTAAACTGATCCGATAAAAGGAAAGAGCAGCTTAATTTCTCCTGCTGCTCCCTTATTTTAACTTTAACTTGTTTCATTAGTTTTCAAACCACTCCTTAACCTTTCCGGCTTTTCGTGCAGCGATAAGCATCTGTTTATCAGCAATCACTGCAGCGTCAAAAAGATCGATGCGCTGATTCGGCATCACTTTTTCAAATCGCACAAAGTCGTCGCTGTCTTCAATCGCTTTCACGTTCATGATGCAGTATTCGAACGCTTTGTTGTGCATGAAATAGAACTTCTTGGCTTTGATTTGTGCTTCGATTGATCGGAACGCTTCTGTTTTTTCAACATAGCGCTGTAACTGATTTCGCATTCGGAATCCTGCTTTTTTCATTTTAAGCACGAATTCGTAACTGTAACGCTGGTCATATCCAACCATCCGAATCCCGAATCCCATTTTTCGCATGGCTAAAAACCATTTAACCACGTCTTCATATTCCACTACCTCACTGTTGCACAAGGTTAACCAGCCCTGATCTTTCCACCAGAAAAACGGAATGTTGTCGTGCTCGGCTTTTTCCTGCGCGGTAGTTACTGGAATGAAAGCGTGGCTGATAACGATATCCACACCGTTGTATTGACCGTAAAGACAAGCGCCGGTCAAGTCGTTGCGTTTCGAAAGATCCGCGCCGCCGTACCATACGATTTTCAACTTTGCCAGATCTTCCAACGTGTAATCATAAGCCGCGTCACTTGTAGTAACCTCTGTTAAACTGAAATATGTATTTATCGCATTGGTCCAGCCGTTCAGCGATTTATTTATAAATTCATTTCGGCTGGACGGATCGTTGAGTGCCTGCAAGGATTCATTTAAGATGTCCGATTTTCGAATCGTAACTCCGTAATTTGGATTTGCTTTCTCATGCTCAACCGGATTTGTAAAATCATCCATGTTATCGGCTTCGCAGATGAAAATGAAATATTCCTCATCTTCGAATTTGCCGTCAAGAACGCCCTTGCAATATTCCTCACGTTTGAAGCAGAACGAATTGGGGTTATTTCCGGCAGACGTTATGCCGATGAGCAGTTTATTTACATATGCTTTCATCGCCTGTTTATAAACGAAATAATCGTTTTCGGATTTATAAGCATGAATCTCATCAAGAATGAAGATATTTCCGTTGATACCATCAGCACGTTTACTGTCCGCTGCCAGCGCCTGAATGCGCATCTCTCCATCGCTGAACTTGCGTGAGATCGAGTGCTCTGCGTTGTTGTCCAAAATTTTGAAATTATCTTCCTCGTCCAGATTCCGAATGTTATCACGAATGTTATTAAACGCTTCCAGAGCGCGGTCAAGTTTTGTGGCAACGATATTGACGTTTGAAAACGTGCGCCGGTCAAGAAACGCAAGCGCCCAAGCGAGCGCACTTGCAAAAAGGGTTTTTGAATTCTTTCTCGGCAAGAAAATAAACGCTTCCTTGAAGCGTCTTTCGTCCGTGCCTTTTAAATAGAATCCGGCAATGTTGTAACAGTTGAAAACTTCCCACATCTCAAGCAGGAACGGCTTTCCGCGTGCCGGTCCTTTTATGTGAACAAAAGTTTTTTCAATAAAATTCACAACAAAAGCGGCCTTGCTTTCTTTGAACTCCCATCTCGGGTCTTTCAGATCGTTCAAAAAGCGCTTAGCCGCCAAAATTCTGTATTTATTTGCTACAATTTTGCCGCGTATAATATCTCGGCACCATTTTTTTAAACCGTTTAAGTCTTTCGAATAGACTGTTGTTCTTCTCACTTTACTTCATATCCTGCTCCATGGCAAGCAACGCCTCATCTAACTTCGATTTTGCCTTTTTCGCTTTTTTGTCCTTGATCTTTTTCAACCCGGCAGGCGTAAGACCCAGCTCGTTGAGGTAGCGAAGTGCCCGATCCGACAGATCTGCGATGATCTGATACTGTGGATTTTTCACAAGATTTTTCCCACCGTTTTTATTTGTGTATTCAACAACATATTGGCGGTCATCCGCTTTGAAATCCTTTCGCGCAAAGTCAAGATCGTTCAAAATATCGTTCAAGATTTCAATCGATTTATCAAATTCTTCATCGTAAATCCCCAAGGATTCCATCGATTTTGTGATTTTAGAAATATAATCTGTTCGATAATATTTTTTTAATCTTATCCCGGTTTCCCCCTTTCTCCAAATGCAGCGCATTTGGAAAAAGTTAATCCCCATCCATTAGAAATTTTTTCAATTTTCTCGATGAACCAGGGGGGGATCTCCTTCTACTTCGGTGCTTTCTTCTTCTTCCCCAAACAGTTTATTTAAAACTTCTTTTGAAATTTTATCGCTGAAATAAAAATTTCCGCCGTAAATTTGAATCGGCACGCTTTCTTTCGATTCCAGTGGAAAGAAGTCGTCTGCTGTTGGTGCAATGGCAGTTGGCATTGCTTTCAAATATTCTATCGTTTCGTTGACCGTGTCCACAAGTTGATCAAGATTTTTTGAAACGAGAATCGATTTCATTTGATTCAGTTTTTCGATAAGTTCCATATGGTTTCTTCCTCCAATCATGATATGGCTTAACCAGCTGCTGAAGTTGCTTTCCAAGCGCTGTCAGCTTCCCTGTCTTTCTGTTTTCAAGTTTATTGTGAGTGATCTCCTTATTCACAGAGATCAGATTCCAAGTTTCATATGCCCATTGCGGATATTCCTCTGCCGGATAGATATGGTGAACCATGTTTGCCTCAAGCGTTTTTCCATACATGGCGGCAACCTGGTCTTTATACCCGTCCAATTTGAGGATTCGCAGCCGCTTCTTCTTCCACTTTGCTTTTCCGTAGTCCATAATTTCTATTTTAATAATAGCACAGATTTAGCGTGCATTGTGTGCAACATACTTTTTTAACTTTCGGCGTACGGTCGTTCTGTGCATGAACATAGCCTCGCCGATCTGTTCATAGGTTTCACCCTTGATACAGCGGCGAATGGCGATCTCACGGCATTCTGGGTCTGCAATGCTGAATATGTATTCCTGTATCTCTTTGATGTCAGAAACCAATTGATCAAATTCAGCTGACAGTTTTTCTTTTAACTCAATAGAACGCAGCGCAAAAACAGCCGTGGGATCGCTTGTCCCCGACTGAACAGACACCTGTGCCGGATCTATGCCTTTCAGATACTCTGCTTTCAATTCTTCTCGGAGTAGATCCAGCTGCCGTGTTTTTGTTATGTACGATTCAAGAAAAAGGATATTCATCTGCGCGCCCTCCTGCTGCTTCGTTTCCCTGCCTTATCCGGCAGCGGTAAGATGATATAACTTTGGTGTTTATATCCATTTATTTTATCATCCCAATTTTGGATGCTGTCTTTCACAACATAGTAACCTTTCGGCGCGCGCGGCTCTTCAGCCCAGTGATCGTTTCCGATTACTTTATACCTTGGTTCAGGAATAATCAGATTGCGGCTGTGCGAATAGTTTTGAATCGTTCTTCCTTTCAATTTCTTCTTTCCGTTATCCTCTTTTCCTTGCTTCTGCGCATAGGATCCGAATGTATGGTTTTCCCGGTCGTCAACCGGTGTGATGTGCATCTTCCCATATGGCCATGCAGGCAGCAAGGAAATATCGATCGCCGAAAACGCAGCGTGTATGTGTGGGTTGTTTTCGTTATCATCGATGCCCTTCTGCCATTTGAACACCTTACCGGCGCGCTTGTATGCTCTGCGGCATTTTCGAATATATTTTTTCCAAAAGTTCTGGAGCTCATCAGAGCTTTTCGGGCGTTTCTCTTTTTCAAAAGTGAAAGTAATCGTTAAATCGCCGGGCTTGAAATTCGCATTGAATATATCGTCTGCTTTCATTTGCGCATAGCGGTTATTGCGGGCTTTGACCGCCTCCGGCGTTTTGCCGTAATTCGAAGCGCGCGTGCATTTGCCCTTGCTTCCGTATCTTGATGTGTAAAACTTCTCAATGCGGATTCGTTCGCCCGCTTTCGTCATCTTTTTAACATATGGCATTTTTTCGCGTCCGCTCCCTCCTGCATTAATTAACTGGTCGTTAAATTAATGCTTTAATCAAGGTTGATACGAGGCTTGCGCCTCGTTCAAATTTCAACCTTATATAATGTAATAAGTAATAAGATTAAGATTGTGTTTCGTTCTTAACCTTTTATGTGTCTGTTCGCTCAATTTCAATTTTTCCGTTTGAATTTAACTTTACACTTGCCTTGATCCCGCCGTCTAACTGGATCGTTACCTTTTTAAAATCTTCATCGGCAATCAAAGGCAGCACACTGATTAAGATATCAATGGTTTTAGCTGGAATATATGATTCGCCGTCATCCGCGAACGTTTCATATATAATTCGCGTTGCCTCATTGATCTTTTTTTGCTTTTTTCTTTCGTCAACAGCCCCGTCGCAAGTGCATTCCTTTCCGTCAAGAATAACTTGTCCGCAAAATTCACAAGTTGTCATTTGTTTTAACCTCCGATTTCATTTGAATAGTTGGCGCATCTTTGACCGCGTATTTGATTTCAGTTGTCAAACAACATGCGCCGCCGTTTTTGTGGCAACCTATTGAATTACCGCAACTTCGTTTGCCATTGCAAAAATGTAGCTTTTCAATTCCTTTCATAAAATTAATCACCTCAATAATCGCTTATAAATTTAATCTTTTTAAATTTGCTTATTTTTAACCGATACAACCAAAAATGATCTAAACTTTGCAAATCTGCATCCGGTTTTAGTTCTCCGATTCGTCATCCAACAACTGTTGAAGTTTGTCGAGATCCACACGCTTGTTCCAAAGTTTGATCGCTTCATCAACAGCACAGTAATCAGTATCTTCAATTATTGACTCAGTTTTTATTTTGCATCCTGAGCATAGTATGTAAGCCGCGTTATTGGAACCGATTGTTTTGTATCTGATTTTTGCTCGATTTCCACAAAACGGGCATGGTAATAATTCTGTATCTTTGTCGTTCATTTTTTCTCCCTCGCATACGCTTCTTCAATAACCTTTTTCAAATGACTGTTTGACCCAAAAACTTTTTTACAAACCGCTGCGCAAAAAGCGCTGTACAGATCCGGATCAGTGTCTGCTGCGCATTTTACCACGGTTTTAGTACCGTCTTTCCAAAATACGATTGTAGCCGGGTAGTTGACTATGATTCTGTGTGGCGTTGTATATTTTTTTAAAGCATAATCTTTTGGAACTGTATCAAAAGCGCTGATATCAATGTTAATATTCTTTGGAATGTAATACGGACAACGTCTGATATCAGATTTCGTACGATGAAAAATACAAACCATTTCGTGTTTACAATTATGACAATTTAACATTTGTTTATACCTCCTTAAAACCAAACGCAACGTAGTCCTGTTCTAAGCCCCACCCGGATAAAACATATGTTATCTCATATTCTTTTTCTTGAACAGGATGATAAATTGGTAACATTATTGGCAGTCCTTTGGAAAATTCAGTAACCGGAATAAATTTAATATGATCGCCTTTCTGGTAACAACGGTCATTCTTGCGGATCTCAAAAGGCTTGTCGCCGAAATACACCGCATCGCAAAATTGCTCTTTCAGTTTGATATGATGTGTTGTCAATTTTATATCTCCTTTTTTATAAATAAATTGAAACACTGTTTCGATTATCACTTATTGTCAAACAGTGATGCTTAATTAAACTCTCAAACACGCAGTCGGTTTCATCATCAAAAATAATTTCTG
>ERZ1090881.372-NODE-374-length-21806-cov-27.222059_pt1 | contig 21806 bp, 33 predicted proteins | sample MGYA00478470_ERZ1090881 | MGnify/ENA primary metagenome ERZ1090881 (study PRJEB33644, sample SAMEA5815736) | chicken gut metagenome | biome: Chicken; feature: Gastrointestinal Tract; material: Caecum | place: Ireland | collected 2019-01-01 | study: A study of the...
ATTAGCTTAACCTCATCCGGTCTTTCCTGTGCATATCGCATCAGTTTACTTTTCAACGCCGTAGCAGACGGAACTGTAACGCCAGCATAATCTCTTCCTTTTATCCACTCAATACAAAATTCATTCATTTTTCTTCATCTCCTCCAATGCTTTCTCTGCTTCTTTCCTGGTAAGAAATACCTTATCTTCATATAAATATCCGCAGTTCGTCGTGCAATAACAAATTCCATTATTTCTAATTTCAATGTGTGATACGGTATCTTTTATAACTCCAATTCCTTTATATCCGTATGGACAATATTTCTCACACCATGAAGGCAAGTAGTTTTCATAATCGTATTCATCACAATCATGTTTTGTTTCGCAAAGCCTGTGGTTTGGAGCAATCACATAAACCACATCTCCAACCTTACACGGCAGCACCACCAATCTTCCCTCTTCCTCGGCGGTTTCGTATTCTTTGAGTTTTTCTATACACTTATTTGACCACAATTGCCTTTTATCACAATTTCCTCTCCATCTACATCCTTCTTTTAATAATTTACATGGATTCTTGTCACTCAACCGTTCTGTCACTCGCTCCACCTCCTAACTAAACTCACCGCTTGCGAACCGATAACCGTTCACATTTTCGCAATACTCAAACATGCCGGGTCTGTTCTCACTCTGCTTCGACTCGATCAACCTCATGAGCCATTCATAATCCACAACCTCATCATATTCGTTCATAATAACGTGTGAACCGTTCTCCGTCTGTTCTTTGAGATAATCTCTCCACGCTTCAAATGTATTCAGCGGGACATCCGTTTCCCATATTGACGGCTTGTTGAAAAGAAATCTCCAACCTCCAGATGATTTACCGATATGCAAACCGCTATCAATGGATGGTCTGTTTTTGACGAGATAATAATTTGTTCCCATGTCATTCCTCCACATATCCTGTTTTGCTTTCAAACAGTTCATCAAAATTTTCCACAACCCTGTATATCCGCTCTTCATCCGGCTCATAGTAATATCCGTCCGGGTTATCATCATAAGCAAACGTGCTTGCAACTACACTGTATGGCCATCTATTCGCCAACGCAAAATCGTTGTATGTAATTGACGGCGGGTCGCAAATTCCGTATACATCACGGTCAAGCTCCCTCGGATAATTCTTCAAAAACTCTATAAACTCCGCTTTTGAAACTTGTTTTTCTTTCGGTTCTGCGGTATAAAATTTATTCTCCATCACTCAAACCTCATCCTCTCCAACTTCTCAATCTGCTTTTTCAGACTGGCGATTTTCTTCTGTCGCATTTCTTCGGCTTTCTGGATTGCACATTCATGCGTATAGCAGAAATCATCACCATCTAAATAGAACTGATCGCCGTCTGAATTTCTACACAAATATCTGCTTTTATATTCAATCGGATTTTCCCGTATCTTATGTTCAGCTATAATCTCTCCCTCTGAAATACCATCCGTCAGCGCATATTTTGTAATCCAGACTTTCATAAGCTACTCCTTCCTAATCATCGGGAAAATCCATCCTGTCTTTTCGTTTGTCATCAATACATCATACCCACTCCCAATTCGATACACTTTCCCGCATTTATCACATGAAAAATTTTCTTTATCTCTCATGCCAATAATTCCACCACAATTACATTTCATATGCGTATAATTTTCATAAATCATAAATCCCTCCTAATCCCACGGATATTTACTCAAAACATATTTATCTCCGGCGTGTGCGACTTCCACATTTACCCACTTCCCAGCAACCGATTGAACTTGGCTTCTGATATTTTCCTCGTCCGTATCTTTTGAAAGATGGACGAGTATCAAATTTCTTAAATCCGGAGTTTTATTTTCTTCCACGAACCGCTTGCAACATTGCAAGGAATGATGTCCAAATCCAACGTGTGACCGCTTAAATTCGTCTATATCCGCAAAGTCTGAAAAGTCATAGTTCGCTTCAATAATCATGTGAGACAAGTGTAGGTTCTTGAAGCTCCAATCAACAGGCTTACCATCTGTCATCTTCAAGCGGTAATTTTCGTCCACCTGTGCAATACGGCTCATATCTGTGGCATATATGATGTTTCCGCACTCTGGATGGCTGATTATGTAGGCGTAGCAGGGACAGCCGTCATGGGGAACATAGAACGGTACAATTCGGAACGATCCAACCTCAAACGGTATCCTCTCCGGTTTCCCTATCATCTTCTCTCCGCTGATGATTTCAAAATGCTCTGCGGTTTCGTCGTTGGTGTAAATCGGTATACCGTTCTGGAAAAGCCAACGATATGCCCTGACGTGATCGCCGTGGGAATGAGTTAGGCACGCTCCACATACATCAGAAATCTTATATCCGATACCTCGCAGTATTTTGTTTGGTTCACACCCAAAATCCAGCAGAAGTATCTCGCCATTATCCGCAATCAGCGCATAGCTGTTTCCGGCTTGTGAGCCTGTGCTTATGATTTTCAAGAGCATATCATCACCTGCCTTTCGCAAATCCCATTCCTATTCCGTCTCTAATTCAAGACAAACGTCTGTGATAAGTCCATCGCCCCACCCATCAAGTTTGGCGCTTGAAACATATCCAATATACTCTCCATTTACTTTTAAACTTAATTCTCTTGGCTTGCCACTTGCACCATATTTATTTGACTCTGTATTCAATAATTTCACCAACTCTGGCACTGTAAGGCTTTTCTGCATTTCATTCCTCCACAGGCTGTTTCAGCCAATCTCCGATAATTGCTTCTGCGTACTCTTTCACGCAAACAAAATGGTTATCTGCTCCGCACCTGTCGAGCCTTTTATCAAACTGTTCGCAAACGTTGCAAGCACTAAATTCTGAAAGAAACTTCGCCAGTTCCCCATCCGCCAGTCTTCTGATTTTGTCGCCATTTGTAATCGCCATAATCTCACATCCTTTGCTCTTCAAATATTCATCTGCCGTCATGTGCTTCACAGTTCATCATCCTGTGGGAAACGGAAGATTCTTTCTCCGGCTGGAAGTTTGTAAGCGTAATCTCCGTTTTCTGATGTCTTATATATTCCAATCGAATTAATAAAACTTTCATCGCCATCAAATCCTGGCATATGCGTTGTATGAATACCTAAGTAACACTCATGAAGTTTCTGCATAGCTTTTTCAGCTTTCTCCTGTGCGGAATACTGCGCCATGATAATTTTCCCCAAGCTAGGAATATTCGCCCAAATTATATTTTCATCTCTCCAAAATACGCTTAATTCATATGGGATGTCATATTCTCCAGATTTACTAATTACCCTCATTCTTCTCTCTCAATATCATCAATCAACTGTTCTGCTTTCTTTGCTATATCGTGCCATTTACACCGCTTCCGACATTTTCCGCACTTGTAAATTGATTTGTCATAGCAGTTATAGTCCTTGTAGTTTTCATAATTTTTTGGAATAAAGATTGCTCCTATAACAGCGATTGCCAAAACAATAATCCATTGCCAATTACTCACTCTTCTCACCCTCTTTCTGGCTGTCGATGAACTTCTGCGCCATAGCTGCTACCTGGATTGCTTCACAGGCAAGGTTGACCGCACTATTTTTTAATTTATTTATGTATGAATACGCTTTAATGCGTTCATTCTGTTTTACCAAATACCATGTGCTAGCAAAATGTCTATTAACTGCTCTCATTTCGCTTTCGGCTTCTTCAATCTCCTCATAAATCACCGCCGCTCCCTCATGGTCTGACCGGAACATCGGAAACCTCTGGTTTGCAGATTCCAATTCTTTCTGGACTAATTTTTCTATATCCTGTTTTACTGCGTTCATATCTTACTCCCATCCATCCTGTACCATTCTTGGTTTATACTCATACTCTGCATATCCTTCACCATGACACAAATCACATTCAATATCTTTATACTTCCAATCCTCTACAAACCCACTGTCTGGAAGCCCAGAAGGATATGCGTTATATCTAACGCTTACCTTTCCACTTCCATTACATTTTGGACACCTATAAATTTTATTCCCTTGAATTTTTCTTACCAAATCTCCCAAAGTGGTGTTTCTTCCATACTTTTCAGCCAACTCAATTGCTACACAAGTTTTCAAAGTCTATTCCTCCCAAATTTCTTTTCTCAAATCCACCACACGATACTTCGCGTGGAACTCCTGCTTTGTCGCCCATATTCCGTTCTTAGGATTAGAACACAGGAAACTCCTACATATTTGCGGTCTCACCTCATAGCACATACATTTCCGTTCTGTGTCATTCCGAAGTGGACAGGTTAAATCCAAAGTTGGTTCAATTGTTGGCGCAAAGTGTTTCTGTGGTTTGATATGATGTTTCTTTACATACCGCTTGATTTCCTTTAATTCCTTTGATGATAAAGGAAGGTAATTACTGCAGCATGAGCCACAGGATGAACACTTCCCATCATTCGTGAAGTCATAAACTCCATGCTCCATGTCCTGTATCATCTGTTCTATTGTGCCGATCATTCTTCCAACTCCTATCCGTCTGAGATGGATGAATACCCAATTTCATTTCTTCCTCTTCTGCCCAATAAGCCGCGTTTACTTCTTTGATATATTCATCCCATTCTTCATCTGTCCAATCTCTCATTCTTCCGCCCTCTCCATCTTCGGCAACGGTTCGCCCGTCAAGCACATAGGCTTCCTCGAATCCACACACCACGAATCTTCGTCTCCATGACGGTCAATCCACAGCTTATGCCGTATCACTTGCCATACGTCCTGCGCCCGTCGCATTTCGATTGTCTGTTCCCGGAATTTATTCCAGCCAAGCCGTATCGGATGCACATTGTTCAGAAGTTTTTCCAGTTCATCCCGGAACATGTCTCTGTTCTCAATGCACTTATTGAATTCCTCGCCTGTGTGGTTTTTCTTCAAATCTTCAAAACACAGACTGTCCGCAAAATCCCATGTCTGATTCATCCGTAGCCGGAAGTATTCTTCCAGTGCAATTTTGATGATTTCAGCTTGCTTTTCAGAAAGTTCAAGAGTATATCTTTTATCCAAATTCGACCGCTCCTCCATCTTTCGCCATCTCGAATGCTTTTTCCCATTCGTGATATTTGTCAAACCACCATTCTGCATCATCAAGTGTCTTTGAAAATTCAAATGCCTTTTCGTGATATTTCTGAAAATCATCGTAAAGTTTCTTGGATAATTCCGATCCAATAACTCCCTCGTTATCGGCGAAATCAATCAGTTCTTGAAAAGCAACATTTCCAGCGAATTCGTTAAGCTTATCCCTCCACCAGTTGTATCCGCTATAACTACCGGCTCTAAAACAATAACAATCTTCCCACTCATACACGCTTTTGGGATTTACTGGTTTCCCTTTTCCCGGCCACATGAATTCAGACCATTCCATACTTGCACCTGGTTTCCATTGATTTTCCCAATCAATTAATTCACCGTATTTGTCAAATTGAGGATTTTTCACCTCTTTAAGCCCTTTGAATGCCCTAATATCTAATCCCATATTGCTCCTTTCAATCCCGGCAGAACCATATCACGTTCACTTACTGGCAAAACTTTCAGCCGCCGGGGATGTTGTTTAATACGTCAAATCAATATATACTTCATCCTCAAAATATTTCTTGTGAATATCATCAAATGTAAGCGTGTCGCTAAAGTCTACTTCGACCGTTACTTCCTGCTCATCGTTCTCGTCGTTTCTATCAAATTCAGCCATAACATCCGCTTCAAAGTTTCCAGAAAATTGAAAAACAACCTCATCATCAGCATTAAATCCTGAGAGTTTCTGTATCATCTCATATACGGTCATTTACATATCCTCCAAATCCTTCATAAACGGCGGAATTTCCTGTTTCTTCTCTTTGGTAGAGACATTTGTGTCCTTACCAACCGCCTCTTTCTCTTTCACTCCGGCGGTCACATCAGCAACGGTTTTCGGAGCGGGTTTTTCCTCGATCTGCGAAGGTTCCTCGACAATAAACTCCTGCTGATTTGCGTGAGTTTCAATATCGTGCTGAACCTGTGCTTCTACATCAAAAGTGTTGTAATCATCAATCGTTTCCGCTTCTTCCTTTGTATAAAGTCCAAGCGTCAGTTCCGGGCAGTTCAAACTTGAGAAGAAGCTTGCCGCCCTGTATCTCAACATCAGAGCTGGCATGGTCTTCCATTTACTACCGTTCTTAGTCAGCCATCCTTCGTCTTTTGCCATCTGCATATCAACGGTCATGCCCTCAACTCTGCGCCCATTCTTTGTTGTCCATGCAAGGCAGGAATACGGTTTCCCATCTTTATCCTTTGTTTCCTCGTACTGTAATTCCATGTCGAATTTTCCACTGCCGTTAATTGCGGCAATCAGGAATTTGGAGCTCCAAGACGGCCTTCCCTGAATAACATATAAGTTCTGCATAACCATCATCGGACTTACTTTCAGCCGGTTTGCCTGCTCAATCGCCACAAGGCAGTTTGAAACATTCCCCTGATACTCTCTCGGTACAATCGTAGAAGAACTCAGTGCCTTTGCCATCTGATTTGCCATAATGAAATTGTCTGATGTTCCAAAAATCCCAAGGCTAAAATCCGTTACCTTGTTTGTGCTTACCTGTGCCTGATTCTGTGTTGCTACCTGTTTGTTTTTGTTCTCTGCCATTTACTTTTCCTCGCTTTCTTTTCTAATCGCTTTCCTAAATGCTCCCATTTCAAGCCACCGCAGAACAATCCGTATCTGCATAGACTTGAAAACCTCAATATGTTTCGTCTGGTGATACCACATCACCCATTCCTGCTGTAATAATTCGGTCAAATCGGTAATCGGTTCGCCTTCAACGAACTTCCTGTGCTCGTCCAGATACGCCACATGCTTTTTCAGATTTTCGCAGTCAACACATTCGTTGTCATGTGACGGCTTGTGTCCATATCTGGTTTTCGTGGATAAAGCACAATATCTACATGGGTTTTGTTTCATTGCTTGCTTTCCTTCACCACATCCTCAATCTCTTTCACCTTATCCGCAAACGCCGCCACGCTTCCCTCTGGCACATTGATTTCTGTCACAACACCATTGCCACCGCCCGGAAGAATAACTTCCTGCTCGACATGGACGGGGAATGTAGCTTTGTAGGTGTATTCTATGCCGTACGGTTCGCCGTTTTTAAGGAATTTTACTTTGATATACATGGGTTACTCCTTTCTGTAATCAGCGGCATACAAAACAGGAAAGCTGTTGTTCACTTAATTGTTTTGTTCTTTACTGAAATATTTTTTGGTTTCCTGTTATAGCCGTTTTCCGGCTTTGTATACCGCTGATATTCCACATATCAACCGCCAATAATCGTTGCGTTTGCGATATGGTATCTTCCATACCCATTCGCTCTCTGCGTCCCAATTCCTATGTATTTCCCGGTTGTGCTGATAATCTGAACCAGTGTATTGAGCGGTAACACAACCTTCGGACAAGACACTGTTATCTCTGTTTTCCATCCGCTGAATACATTGCATCCGCAATATACTGTTGAACCGCCAATTCCTTTTGTCGGAACAATCGCTTCTTCAATGCGAACGGAAGAAAATTCAATGGGAACAATGGTTTCTGCAATGTTCACACCCCTTGTGAAGTCTGTTCCGGCTTTTCCTGTTGAGTCCTTGAAAAACGTGATAAAAGACTCTTTAAAACTCTTTGCAAATGCCATTGTTAAAATTCCCGGACGGTTGTTTTCCATGTAATCTTTCCACTCTTCTTCACTGTAAAGCTGAATATCCTCATCATGAAACTGGATAGGTTTCATCCAGTGAATCGAAGTAATTAACCCTTCCCATTTGTTCTTTCCCTGTTTAAAAATGTTTGGAAGGTCTTCGCCCTTATCGTGCGTCTGTTTCCAGATTTCAGACTGGAGATAATAGCGTGATCTTGGGTGCAAAATTAAATCTGTATCTCCTTCCAACTCCACCTTGACTACATTTTCCTCAAGCGGTTCCAGACTGATTGTTTTTGATTTTGCCATCGTTCATTTCCTCTCTTTTTAAATATTTTTATGGTTACTGTTTGCGCAAACATATAGATGTTTTACCTCACGTTTTATCATGTTCTTTGATATATTTTAATATTTTTATGTTTTTTATTTTAGGTAAAACACCTGTATCTTCACGCAAGCCACTTATGCAGACAGTCAGAGAATCTACTTTTGATATTTTTGTTTTCTATGGTTTGGTTGTGTTTTCTCTAGTTTGATTTTATTTAGTTTACTCTCGTATTATCAAAGGTAAATCCCCTGATTCTCTGCACAAGTTATTTGCTATCGGCTAGAGAGAACCAGAAAAAAGGTGGATGTTCTAATTCTCTCAGCCTTTAGCCGCACACTACAGTATTGTCCTTGCGGACAGTCAGACGCTTTTCCTATCCTTTAATTAAGTAATGTTAATTATTTTGTATTTTTAAAAAGTGCTATAGGCAAAACGCCTGACTCTCAGCACGGCTCAACCGCTTAACCAACAAGACAATCCGTAGTGTCATTCGCTTTAGTTTACTGTCGTTTGCTTTTCTATATTTTGCTACAGGTTATCCTGTTGGCTAAATTGTTGATGTTCTCCTGCTTTTCTGACGATACTAACCGTTTTAGTTTTTTGGTTTCTTATATTTTGTTATCCTATTATTTTGTATTCTTTTCTCGGCTAATACCGCCAGAAAAACACCCGATTTCCGCTCCGCATAGGCGCCCACACTAATCGTGGTTTGTTTTTCTGTCCTTTGGTTTACTAACTTTTTGTTTGTTTTTGTTTCTTCGCCCGACTAATGCAGACGCTTATACGGAGCGGTTTTATATCAGTTAATCAAATCCCAAATCTCTTGATATTCGCTCAGATTTGAATATTTTCGCTTCAGCGCAAGCAGTGCTTCACTGCACTGTCTCAAAAGTGACTGGTATTCGTCCTCGTTCTGAATAATCAAAGAAATAGGCTTGTAATGTCCGTTATCTATTTTATGAAACAGTCTGATTGGTTCCACTTTCTTCTTTTCTCCATCAACTTTTTTAATCACAAGATTGCAAAGCACTTGTCTCGCTTCGTGCACTCTCCACTTTACGGCGGCAATATCATTGTCCCATGTGAAAGATTTGTGAAGTTCTGAGTCTGGATTTTTAGCAAATTCCACAACCTGTTCAGCCGAAACATCATCTCCAATGCTCATAATTTCTTCTGCGCATAATTGGGCATTTCCCTTTCCAACATATCCAGTTTTCCATACTGCTTTAATTTCCATGATTCCTCCCGTTTGCCGGATGCTTGAATGGACACGATAAAAATTCATGTGCTTTGTTGTCCTGTTTTGTAATATGTTGTGGTGTTCTTTCACATAAAGTTCTGAGCTTTTATTTTCTGTCCTTAGGACAATAAGTATTTATCGTCCCCATGCAAACACCCGGCATTTATTATTAGTTAGTTTCTACAGTCAAATCACATTCCGAAGCTCGCAAGAAAACAAGCTGCGTGTCAATCCCATCAAGCATTTTTAAAGTTTTAGAAGTCATTCTCTCACTGTTATCAATCCAGATTGGCACCCGAATATTGTTCGCTCTCTGGAAAGTGAAGCAAATATCTGCATCAATCAGCGCTCTCATCCCGTCATTGAGTCGCCGCCCGTAAGCCGTGCCATGAAAGCAAGGTTCGCAAACTTCCAAATAATCGCCGTTTACCTGTGGCTTGAATAGCTGCCACTTCGTGAACATGAACAGTGAATTGATTTTCTCGGTCAGCATATCGCACTTGGCTTTCTGGAAGGATTTCAGCAAATCCAGCTCCTTTTGTGTGTCTGCAATCCTCTGGGAGAGTTTTTTCTGCTCCTGCTGAAGCTCGGCTACTCTGTCCTGTGCGTCCTGTGACTGTTTAATCAACTGCTGATACCGGGAGATTTCAGAAATAGCCTCGTTCCGTTTGGTGGAAATCTCTCTGCGCTGTTCGGATCCGTTGTTCATTTCCTGCAATGCTTTTTCTGCCAGAATAATCTTCATGGATACAGACTGATATTCCTTGTTGTCGGACAGGTCAACCGACTCCGGCAGTTTGGAAAGTTCATCTTTTTTATCCTCGATTTTAAGAACCAAAGTGAACATTTTCTTTTTGATTTCAAGGATTTTCCTCTCTGCCTCTTCCTTCGCTTTTTTGGCTTCTTTAAGGTCTGCGGCGGCTTTGTTGCCAGACTCAGTAATTTCTGTCAGCTTTTTATCCTTTGCTTCATAAAATGAAGTCTTAACGCTCTCTCCATCTGCAATCCTTTTCGCTTTCTTCTGCTCAAACTCTGAACGGATTTTCTCCGCCTGTTCAACGGGTAAATCCTGTCCGCAAGTCGGGCAAACCAGAAGATTCTCGTCAAGTTCTTCTGCCTTAATTTTTTCAAGGTTTTCATTATTGAATTCTTTGTCGGCATACGATTTCCAATCCCCCTGTGCTTGCTTCAAATCTGCCTCGCGCCGCTGTATTTCCTTTTCTGAGCGATTTAAATCCGTCGTAGCAAGTCTTAGCGCATTCTCTAGCGCGTACTTTTCCATTTGCAAATCAGCAATTTGGTCGTTTAGATCATTTTTTTGCTGAAACAGTCCTTCATTTGCTCCGCGAATAATCTCAGACTCTTCAAATTTAAGGTTAAGAATATCCCGGCTCGCTTTGTCGTAAGCCGCAATGCTGTCATTCAGCGCCTGCTCCTGCTTGTCCAGTTCGGCAATCTGCTCTTTCAGTCCGTTGATCGCCAGTTCATACTCTGCCACATCACAGATTCCTTTGCTAGCCTCGTCAATTCGAGGCTTCATATCATCTAACTGTCCGTTCAAGCCTTTGTCGGTTCTACCACGTCCGTTTAACTGGAAGTTCGCCCGTGCAATCAGTTCTTCAACTGTACCATCTTTGAGCATATTTATAATAGGAAGAAACTCGTCATTCGTGGCAACCACATCATCATCCGAAAACTCCGGAACCATCTCAAAAAGCTTCTGGCGCCGCTTCTTGTTATCCAGTTTCAGAAATGCCGCAGAACTGGTACATAACTGGAAAATTTCATCAGAAGCAACTGTTTCCAGAAATGTCTTGAAATCCTTCTCTTTTTTGGGAATCTCGTTAATCATATAATCGTTGTTATTCCCTTTAAACTCTCCGGTTTTCTTCGCGTACATCTGAGTCTGGGTTTTCTGGATTCTCTTTTCCTCCCCGTCAAAATCCAAAACAGCGGTCACGGTAATATCGGTGCCGTCGAAATCCTTTCCATTCTCATCATGTGGCCGGATTCCGTCAGCTGCATTTCCGTTCATCAGCTTATTGGTCATTGTCCAACTGTAGGCGTCCCCCAGAGTGCTTTTGCCTGATTCATTCCTTCCTTTAATCGTTGTCCGGTTTCCGAATAGCACATCCCGGACAAACCCATATACATTCCCGAAATTCTCCACGTGGAGAGATTTAAGCGTTACTCTTTTCATCTTCTGCCTCCCGCTTTAACATTAAATACATTTTTGACAACGATTTCGAATTTGAGCTGTAGTTAAACCCGATATAATGATCGACCTCTTTTTTGCAAGCATCCGCTTTTCTTGCGCATTCAAAAGCATACCTAATCCCGCGTTCGACCCTGATGCACGTCGTTCCATACTTGTTTGCCGTTTTTTCATACAAATTCATCCATTTTTCTCTTGGATTTGCATCTAACAACAAAAGAATATCCACGATATAATCAAAGCCTTGAATTCCTGCCTGAATACCCATTTTCATTAATGCATTTTCAATGATTACATGCCCCAACATTTTCTACCTCCATTTTTTCGATTGAAACCTCATACGCAATGCGTTTTGAATCAAGTAGGGCTTCCTGTCTTTTTATATACTCTCTGCTCTGAATGCGCCCCCAAACTTTTATTTTACTTCCTACTGGCAGCACGGACGCTAAGCGTGCATTGTTCCCCCAACAAATACATGGTATATAATCTGATTTTCCGTATGGACGGTTGACCGCTATCAGCAAATTAGTGATTTCTCTTCCACGCGAAGTTTTTCGGTATACCGGAGGTTTGCACACATACCCATCCAAAAAAATCTGATTTATTGATATTTCGTACTGTTCTGGAGTCAGAAACCCGATCTTATCCGCCAATACCGATAACATCAATCTATTTCGACCATTTTCTATCTTTCTGCGCGAACGAAAGCTTCCATCAACCTTTATTTTGTCGTGAACGCAAGCAGAAGAAAGATCTACTAATTTGTTCGAAACAATAATAATCGTATCCTGTGTATTGCTTAACCTATTAGTTGACAAGTTAAATTTATAAAATTGATTGTTTCGTAATTGATGTGAATAAGTTGGTTCTGAAACAATTTCTCCAATCAAAACGCATTTATTGTTCATATTGTTCATCTTTTTTCCTCCTTATGAGGTGTGCAATAATACACAAAAACACTTCCTGCTATAATAAGAGACCAAAAAACAATTCCGAGTATGTCGGCCTGAGTTGCAAAATTTAAAATGCTAAATACGGCGATAAAGACAATCGTTTCATATAATATTCCTTTTATGTATCTCATTTTTTCTTCCTCCTTAACGCTGTTCCTTTCACACCTTTCCTATTCTTCTTTCTCCGCATCCTCTGCCCCATTGTTCACATCTCCCTCTACATCTGCGTTGTAGAAGTTATATCCCTCTCCATCCTGCGATGCATAATCGCAACTACCAAATAGCTCTCTCCAATCCCGATCATTGCAGTAATTGATAATCGCCATTCCAATTCCAATAACTACAATTCCTGCCACAAGACAGCCGATAGCAAAATCCTTGGCTTTTGCGATTTTTTTGCTCCACGAAATAACCTCTGACACCAAATGTTCCCGCGATTGCATTTCTACATAATTTTTTTCGATTTCTTCCCATGTGTTTGGTTCTTTTCTGTTTTCGTCCATAAAAAAATCCTCCTGGTAATATTTGCCAATCACAGGGGGATATGATATAATCTCTCTGTAACTGACTAAGGTTGGTTTAGTTGGTTACTCGCCTCGGCAGGTGTTCCTGCACCTCCGGGGCATTTTTTATTCAATTAAAGTGCATACACTTCTCTGGCATCGCTGTCGTATCTTAATGTCATGGTATCTCCATTCATGTCCGTCACAAACGCTTCTCTTGTATCTGTAAATTTGATGTCCAGATTGGTAATCCCGAAGCGACACTCAATCCAATTCAGAATCGCCATCTGTGCTATCGTCTTTGGCAATGTCTTGTACTTCTATTCAAGAAAATACTCAATTGAAACACCGAAGTAATCGGCAAGTATTTTAAGTTTGTCTACTTTCGGTTGGCTTCGTCCATTTTTCCAGTAAGAAAGTACATTCTCGCCAATTCCCGTGTCTTTTGATACCTGATATGCCGTTTTATTGGTTTTCTCTAATAATTCGGCAAATTTTTCGTACATTTTTACGCCTCCTTTCCACAATCGCACTATTGTATCTACTTCACATTTGTGATATACTTCAATTGCAAGTTGAAAGTATTACAATTTAAAACGCATTCTTTTTTGGGATTATTTTTATTTTGTTGCTACCATTTCGTGAAGTATGGTTTTATTATACCACCCTTTTTGAATTAGTCAATAGCATTTAGTCCCATTTTGTGTAGTATTGCGTTTTTTGTGAAAGGAGCACAAAAAATGTATGATGTTTTTGAACAATTATTGCAAAAGTTCGGCGTTACCACCTACCAGGTCTCGAAGGCAACGGGGATACCTCAATCAACACTCAGCAACTGGAAGGCTAGAGGGAATTTAATACGAGGATATAAAGCGCAAAAAATCGCAGACTATTTTGGCGTGTCGGTGGACTACTTAATGACAGGGGAGGAAAAAGAAGGCGGTGAGAAGTATTACCTGAACGATGAAACCGCCGAGATGGCGCAGGCATTGTTCGAAAACCGAGACCTGCGCGTCCTGTTCGATGCGGCAAGAGATGCATCTCCTGAAGATTTGAAAACCACTTACGATATGCTTATGGCATTAAAAAGAAAAGAGCGTGGGGAAAATCATTCCTGGAATGGGGAAGGTTCAGGCTATCGCAGATTATTTTGGAATACTTAAATCTGATCTATTGGAAGAAAAAGAAAATACCGATAGACATGCGTTATCTGAAGAAGACGAGAAATTATTGTCCGACTTCCGTTCTCTTGACCAACAAGGCCAATCAACCGTCCGCTACATCTTGGACAACGAATTGAAGCGCTGCCAAACAGAGCGCGAACTTTCAAATAAAATAACTGAATTAGAAAATGCTCCAAAACCTGTTCCCACAAGAGTATGGGCATATTATGGGAAGATAGCCGCTGCCGGAACCTTTGTTGAGTTTGCAGATATGATTGCCGGAACCAAAGAATATGCTGTTACAGATGAAAACAGAAATGCAGATTATACGATCGGAATTTCTGGTGACTCTATGGAGCCAGTCTATTATGACGGAGACATTGTTTTTGTGAAACATTCAACAAACTTGACTATTGGAGACATTGGAATTTTCCAACACGACAATGGAATTTATATTAAAGAATATGGAGACGGAGAATTGTTATCTAAAAATCCAAAGTATAAACCCATGTGCTATGATGAAGGGTTTCAATGCTTAGGAAAGGTAATTGCAAAAGCAGACGCATAAAAAAATTGCCCCGCGACTCGTTGAATGAATCGCGGGGCACATACTGCCTAAACAATGAGTGATATGTATGTATCTCGTCCGGCAATTCCATCGACAGACAACCCCGAATCTCCTTGATATTCTCGCACCGTAGATTCAAGTCCACTGCCAAACTGTCCCGGACATTCAATTCCATGCGGGTCATATCCTTTAAGCATGAGTAGTATTTCAAGAGCAGTGATCATATACTGACATTCTCCTCTCCTAACTGTATGATTACCTAACGCTTTATTGGATTTTGTGCCCCATATTCCATCTTCGGCCAGACCGGATTCGTAATCGTCGTTCATTGCGCGCTGTAATACCTTTATCCGCGCCTTTCTTGTTTGTGTTCCCACAATCCCATCTTCCAAAAGGCTCAATGATGCGTAGTTATTTGCGTGGTGCTGACCCTGTTCGATCCAATATTCTTTTGTGCTGGTATCTACAGCACTTCCGCTAGAACCGGAATTAGAGCCATTTTCAAGAGCCATTACTACATGAGAACCCTCTTTAAGGTACAGTGCGCCCTCTTCTGCGTATGAATCTGATTTCAGATGCGCGGAATCGGTATATTCCTTAAATTTCCCAGTATTTAACAATGCTTTTCGCATATTCCCGGTGTAGCAATCAGGGGATAACTGCGTTAGTCCGGCAAGAATGTAACAAGACACCGCTAATTGAGAACAATCTGTATTGCCTTTTGCGTTTTTAAATGTGCGCCCGTTTTTGACCGCACTTTCATACGCGGTTCTTCTGTCATTCTGTCCATATCCGATGTTGTTGTTTGCGCATGCGTATCGCATTTCTTGAGCCGCTTTTCTTGCGAGCTCTTTGTCCGTGCATACAAGCATTACATTCCACGGCTTGGAATACCATGATCTAATACACACTTCTTTACCGGTCTGATCTCCCCGCGTTCCATTGATCGTTCCGTGTTCTGATATTGACGCATGTCCAATTAATACTGCCATAATATTATCCTCCTTGTTTTTATTACTTGTCAGATTGAATACTTTGTTTTAAATCAGCGACACACTTCTTCAACTCCTCAAGCTCGCTCTTCAAATCAGAAATTTCTTTCGCTTGCTCTTTGATAATCTTTTTGTTGGATTGAAACCCTTGAATTAAGGCCGGTATAAACTCTTCATATCGAAGGTAATATTCATCGCCACATTGAATGTAGCCGCCAAAATCTTGACTTTCAATCCCGACAGAATCCATATTTTCTTTAATGTCCTGCGCGATCATTCCCCAATGCCTTCTGCCGGAATCACCGTCGTTGTACAAAAACGAATACGCAACAATCTGCTCTAAAAATGCGATTGTGACATTTTCGTCTAGTTCTTGAATATCTGATTTTTTGTTCCTGTCTGATGTAATTGCGGAACCGCTAGAGTTGTACACCGTTGCATGAAATCTCGTATTTACAAAAATCTGATACGGCTGCACGATCATATTGGATAATGTGGTGTTATAAACACTCGAACCCATGCCAAACCTATAACTCGTCGATCCCGCAGATGCGACGTCGGTAAACAAAACAACAGGAATATTTCCAGTAGACTCTTTGGATCTTCCGATTCCAACAAATTGAAACGAGGTAGAGTCTGCATCCGGATCGGAATACATGACAACTCCAGACTGTTGTGAAAATGCTGCGCTTGTGCTTCCTGTAGAATACACTCCAACCCCACCCAAACGATTTGGGTTCTCATCATCCGGTGTAATACCCCAATAAAAAGAAAGCTCCCCGTCTTTGAACGAGGCGCTTTGATTGGTCGCAGCAGTTAATCCTGTTTTTTTACAATATACACTTCCAGAAGCAGACACATCTCCGTTATGCGTCGCCCGAAATCCATTCCCGATAGCAATACCATCGTTCCCAATATAGACACCGTTTCCATCCGTATTTAAAGTAGATTTATTATTTGAATAAAAACTTGTGTTTTTCAGAATGAATCCGGCAATTTTAGCAGCAACTGCACTCAGCTCGTCAACTTGAATTTGATCCGCAGTAACGGTTTTTGCTGTGATCATCCCACCATCAATAGTGGTAGTGCCAGCCGGTCGAAAATCACTTGCCTGTTGCGAGGAGTTTGTGACCTCTTCAACCTGAAATGCATCATAATAAAATGTGGCGTTATCGGTGTCTGTAAAAACATATAATTCGATGAACGGATACGAATCTGCTTCAAAATTGTACTGTAAACGAACCCACCCAGAATTCACATTAATACTCTGATGAGTTTCAAAAACCGGACCCTGAAGCTCGTAATTCATATCCGCATAAAGAGCACCCAAATAAACATTGACATAATTTGTCAAGTTTGTGGCATTCTTTACATAACAAGAGGCCACATACCGTTTTCCCGATTTTACAGGCACAAACCCATCCCCATCGACTCCAAACAAATGTATCGGGGTCGATGATCGAACCGCTAGTGATCTGGTTCCATAAAAACATCCATATACACCATTATTGATTTGCGCACCGTTAAATGGGGTGGCATCCCCTTCGATATAAAGGGTCGATAATATCTGATCGAACGTATCATATCCACCCGTCATTAGGTTGCATCCGCCCTTTATTCGATCAGCAAGCAATGTCCCTGTTTTGATATAATCAGCATTGATATATAACTGATTTCCTTCTTGATAAATTCCTTTCACTTCACCGTTGTTTGTCAGTAGATTAAAAACCTCATCAGATGTAAGAGAATCAACATCCACAACAACTGTAACGGTTTGCTCATCTAAAATGGTTTTTCTGCTCGAATCATAAAGACTACATCGAATATGAGTGATTTCTGGATCGTCAATAGTCCATTCGTAAGATGAAGATGCCGAGCCATACTTTATTGCCCATGAATCTCCGCCATCATCTGAGGCTTGGATCATTAAAAACCCGGTGTATGGCTGCAGAGATTCATCGCCTTCGTTGTAATAAGAACTAAATGTTATGCTATTTGGTGTGAGTTTGTTGTTTTTCGCCTTTTTTATTACCAAAGCAGATGCTCTCAGATAATATACGCGCCCCGGTGCACCATCCTGACCATCATCGCCTTTGATTTTTGTCCAGTTGTATTTTGACGGAGAATTACTATCTGATTTTATAAAGTCAACATATTGCCCTATATAGGTTTTATTTGTACTATTGGTAGTGGAAAAATCCAGCGTACCTGTTGAATTATTTGCATAAGCAATGTGGAGATAACTTGTCTGCCCGTTCTCCCCGTTTGTCCCTGGGATTCCCTGATCTCCCTTTAATCCCTCGAATCTTGCCCAGGTATATTTTGTGTAATTATTGGAGTCCTGTTCTTCAAAATCTACGTATGTACCAATATACGTGGACGGGGTTTCCGACATAGGATTTCCATTAGCATTGGCAGAATATTTAATATGGAAATACGACGTTTTTCCATCTTGACCAGCTGGCCCCTGTGGCCCTTGTGTGCCGTCTTTTCCTGGTGTTCCGGGAATCCCCTGCTCCCCCTTCGGCCCTTGTAATCCTTGTAACCCTTGCGGCCCCTGTTCACCCTTAATTTTGGTCCAGGTGTACTTTTTAGGGTCAGTACTGTCGGCAGCCGTGAAGTCTGTATACTGTCCAATATAAGATTTCCCTGCGCCATCTGATACACTAAAATCCTGTGTACCGTCTGCGCTATTGGCGTATGCAATATGTAGGTAGCTTGTCTGCCCGTTCTCCCCGTTTGTCCCAGGAATGCCGTCTGCGCCATTATCTCCCCTAAATTTCGCCCAGGTGTAATCTGACGGATCATTGCTGTCCGCCTGTGTAAAGTCCACATATGTTCCGATGTAAGCATTCGGGGTTTCTGACATTTGGGAAGAACTTGTGGGATTTGATACCGCACTGTATTTTATATGGAAATAGGATGTTTTTCCATCTTCTCCAGGATCTCCGGGGATGCCCTCTTTGATTTTTTGCACATTAAAGCGTTTTGTAACTGAAAAAAGTCCGAGATATGTCGCTGTAATATCAACCCAGCCCGTATCCGCGGATAATTCGGTCACCGTATAAATTCTCAGAGTGTTATTCCAGTTTCCTGAGACGCTACCAGATTTCGTAATCGTATAAACGCAATCTACACTCACATCATCATGTCCATATAATACTTGGACACCCGTTTGAACCGTCGGAAACACCTTGATGTTGCCTAGATAATCAGACGGGATGCCTTGATACTCGTTATCTAATATCAAGTTTAAGTTTCTGGCTTTTCTAGCTTCCTCTAACGCTTGGTTTGCAACAGTATCGTCTGTGTAAGCATTGAGCTTTTGCCAATCTGTAGAAACATATACACTCCCTTGCGCTCTTGAAACCGCACAAGTTAATATATCCGTCCCGTTTGTCCACAGATCGCCTATATCATATGGGGGCTGTGGTGTAGTTACGAATACCCTTCGTTTACCGTCGGCAGTGTCTTGCGCCTTTTCTGCCGCCGCTAACGCGGATGTAATATCAGTGTCTTGCACAAGTTGCCATTTCCATGTTGCGCCATTTTGGAAAAATCTGTACGCATATCCTTTGGATTTCCAATAAAACAAGTCTCCTTCATGTTTTTTACGTTCTTCTGTTGTTGTCCATTCGTTTGCCGGATAATTTTGCAGAGACGGCTCATAGTCCTCATAGTAGGTTTCGATTTGACCGTCTACCTGAGCCTGTATATTTGCAAGATCTTCGGTGACCGTATCAGCAAAATCAGCAAGTTTTCCGTCGGAATAATCTTTCGATTCCTGCAAAACATCATTGATCGCTGTGGTTGCAGTCTTTCCGCCAATCCGCACAGAATCACCGGATATAATAATCTGTTTGGTATCAATATCTACATAAAAAATAAGGTTGCCATCCTCATCCGCAACCTTAATCGCACCTGTATTAATCCAATCAGCATTAACCCCCGTAGCAGTAAGCAGCCGTACAACCGTATCTCCATCCACCGTCATTCCGGCGTTCCAATCTTCGCCGCCGTTTGTTGAAACTGCCCAAGCTTCTGCGGTCATTTTCCACACAATATCTGACTCGGAAAGGTTTGGTTTATTGTGCAGGTAATAGATATTGCTGCCATCTGGCTGCTCTTCTATAGTCGTAAACACACCAGTAGATGCTTCGATTCGGTTTCCAAGCTCCTCCATGGCCTGTTCACGGTCTGTCCGTTCCTTTCTGATTTCATTTCGATAATCCACATAAACTTGCGTTAATTGACTGTAACGTGTCGCACTCTTTCTTGCAGGAGTCTCCGCGCCTAGGGATGTAGACTGATATGCGCCCGGCTGAAAAACATTATTTGTAATATAGCTTTGATATGAATTCCCCTTGCGGTCAATCAAAACAACCGGATCTCCTGCTTCGATTGTGGGATCGGAAAGACCGCTTGCAGAAAAGGTTCGGAATCTCATTCCGATGATTTTGGTTCCGAGCAATGACGCAATAGTATTTCCGGAATCTCCCTGTATTAATTTATTCTTTGAAACAGTAAGAACATATCCATCGTTTCCGTATTGATAAGAGATTTCCTCTTTTCCGCCGCTTTCTCCATCTACTTCCTGAATTACTTTTATTCCGGTTATTACCACATCATCCAGTCCGGTATTCAGGGAGACAAACGACGCAAGATTATGATGGGGCATTGTTGTTCCGGGATAAATTGCTCCATTTTCAACGAAAGTAAATATTTTATCTTCCTGCGCATCTAAGACAAAATTTCCATCTGAATCCTCAAGGAATATATTATCCGCATCTTCAAACGCCGACAGGTCATACCACTTCATAGAAAGTCTGCCTTGCGAATCCGCATAGAAATAATAGCACGCAATCTGTCCAACCCATTGAAGAACCTGACGGAATGTTATGGAACTGTCGTCTGGCCTTTCCTGCACCACAAAATCGTCCTGATCGAATGTGACAGTTCCCAACGTTACCCCGCAGACAGAGCAGGCGTCCTGAACAATCTGGCGTAGCGTTGCCGGATAAGACAGGTTGCTTTTTGAGTACGGCTGATCGAATTTGTATATGCCGTCATAGAATGTCAGTGTGATAATGGAGCCGTTGTATTTTGCTTCATTGAGATAAAATTTCCCATACGAGAGAGATTCGATGGTTCCATCAGAAAGAGTTATTCCTACTTTTACATTCGAGGCGACGCAATCAGTAAAATCATAGTCAGAATATTCTTCGCTAATATTATTCAGCGTTAAAGTTAGCTGTCCTATAATCACAGAACTTATATCGAAACTATCCATATTCGATACAGAGTCTTCGATCTTCATTCCGTTTTGCCACAGTTTGCTATCGTCAATATGGAGAACTGTTCCGTCTTTCAAAGTAATGTCCGCAGATTTCACATAATTTCGGTTTCCATTGTTTAATTCATTTCGAAAATTTGATGATACATTTTTCACACAATCACCTCTCAATCAAATCAAAGCTGATGGATTCTACTCTTTTGTTCCCTACCCACCAACACTTATAAGGTGCAGTTCTGTCTCCTACATAAAAGGTGCGGGTTTCATTCGTCCCGGACATCGCATCTGGGTATGTGACATTCACGTATTCAGGGTTAAATGCTTTTAAAACTTTTGAGGTGTCAGACCAATCGAGTCCTTTCCACGTCACTCCTAATTTTCTTTTCTGCCCGACACGATTTTTGTGCATAATGGTATCGTCTGTTCGCCCAGATTCAGATGCCGAAATATCCTGTAGACCCCACTGAAACGATGACGGGCATGGCATGTCCATCCCGTCCGCTTGTAAAAATGCCACAACACTCACCTCCAATTTTTGAGGACTGCAACCAGATTTCTGCATTCTGGTCGGAAATTTGCATACAAAAAAACGTCCACCCGATTGGTAGACGTTCTAAAACTTAATATCATTATATTGTATTTTCTGGTACGTGAGAGGTCATATTTTTCTCTTAACACTGAATCGAAAAGTGAATTCCAGTGTGGGACTAATTTTCCATCATGAGTTAGATTGGGGAATTTGCATTTTATTTTAGAATTGATAACCAACAATTTACAAATCCTTGTATTAAACAACATTAAGTGATATAATTATACATTGACACTCCCACAGCTAAAGCAATGGGATTCTTGTTTCTAAGACCGTTACATTG
>ERZ1090881.379-NODE-381-length-21530-cov-12.874272_pt1 | contig 21530 bp, 34 predicted proteins | sample MGYA00478470_ERZ1090881 | MGnify/ENA primary metagenome ERZ1090881 (study PRJEB33644, sample SAMEA5815736) | chicken gut metagenome | biome: Chicken; feature: Gastrointestinal Tract; material: Caecum | place: Ireland | collected 2019-01-01 | study: A study of the...
TGATCCGGGAGAGCGTGTGCTCGCCACAGATGGCATATTTGTGGGTGAGGCATACAGATCAAGCGCCAACAGCTGGTTTCGGCACACCGGATTTCCCTGGAGGGACGGAGTGACGGGCAGGACAGTCAGATTCTGGATGCCCTTGCCCGCACCGCCGACAAATGAGGAGTGAAGATGGATAGAAAAGAGGCAATCCTACGCATCAAAGACCACATGGAACATCACGGAATTGGTAAATATCCGCACTTAAAGTTAAAAGAAGCCCTTGATATGGCTATTGCAGCCCTGTCCCAGCCGAACGAGCCGCTGACGTCGGACGAACTGCGGGAGATGGACGGGCAGCCGGTATATGTAGTGCCGGAAAATGAGTATTCAGAGCTTGGCGGATGGTGTGTTATCAGCGCTGACGATAGCGACGATTACTCTTGCGCGCTTGTGCCAGGAACAGATTGTTGGTGTTGGAGGTTTGAGGCATACGGGGAGCAGTGGCTTGCCTACCGCCGCCCGCCGGAGGGAGAGGAGGACACATGATGGACATTGTTAAAGGCGACATTGTGCGAAACCGATTTGCTGGGGATAGCAACCCGCAACGCTTCCTTCTCTATTTGGGAAAAAGCACAATCCGGCAAGGACGATATTCTCATAAGGGATATGATTGCATTGCCTATGACGGAAGAAAGGTACAACTATTCCGAGAAGATGACCCACTTATTAAAGTCGGCCACATGGACGAGTATGACACCTTTGTGGCAGCATTACGGAGGCTGAAAGATGGACATTGAAAAGCTGATTGAGCAGTTGAAGGATTTAGAAGCCTGCGCCTTTGGCTATCAGATCAACGGGGAAGTCCTTGGTATGGATTGCTCTGACTTTGAACAGGTAATGGTCGACGCCGCCGACGCCCTCGAAGAGATACAGAGTGAGCTGGAACAGGTAAAGCAGGAGCGGGATGCGGCGATAGAGGACATTCGCAAACTGTGTCCCGCATGGAAATGGGATGGGCATAAGGAGGGCTGACATGAGTGATTATATAGACAAGTGGTAGTTAATTGAAAAGTTGGACTGGGATAATGACATTGGCAAATGGACAATCTATGATAATGACTTTGGTAGCATCCCTACCGCTGATGTTGCGCCGATTAGGCATGGATATTGGATGGATAGTTCAAATGGCTGGACATGTTCAGAGTGTTGCAGCGATAATATTCGCGATACTAAATGGTGCCCTAACTGCGGAGCGAAAATGGATAGAAAGGTACCAGATTGATATTATATGAGACATACTCTTGTGTTTCCAGTATATGAGTATTATTGCGATGTTTGCGGGAAATTAATCCCAACTGGGCTTTATGATGAAGAACTAGTAACTCTCACTTTTGACCGTATACACTCCGGCATTGGAGACTATTCAGAAACTATAGAAGCACATATATGTCGAGATTGCTTGAAGCAAGGCGTTGATATTTGGAGACTAAAATGAATTTTGTCCTAAGGTGGATAAGGAGGTTTCGGTTCATGGAAAGATTGATAGAAAAAGATAAAGACGGTTTCATAGATAGTGGGATTGGAGTAAATGAAAGTTGGGATATCTTAGATGTAGAGTGGATAGAAAAATGTCTCAAGCGTTTGGCGGAATATGAAGAAACTAAAATGACCCCAGAAGATATCGCTCAGATAAAGAGAGATTATAACAAGCTTTTAAAGATTGCTTTTGCAGGATGCCGAAACTGTTATCATGCTGATAGTCCTTATTGCTCTCCAAGTAAGTTATCCTGTTATGTTGTTGAAAAGGAAGGTAGATAATATGGACTATCCTAACGATGCTTGGGGACAAGTTAACTGTTGGGGAACAGATTCTTGTAAAAAGGAAGTAGTCGAGAGGATGGCCCTTTGTATGTTCAGAATGTGGTAGAGCGTTTGGACTTGTCAAGATGTTTGCACATTACTGTGAGGCGAGGATGGAAATGAATGAACACAAACCACTGAGCGAGTGGACGCTTGATGAGATTATAGAAGGTGGAGAATAATGATAGTTGAAACTTGCCCTAATTGTGGCGAACCTCTTATGAATATAAGTCTTGATACTTATCCTCCAATTCCTAAAAAAGAGTGTTGGAAGTGTGGATGGAGCTGGACAGGAGAGCCAGAAAGAATAGAGTATAAACCTTTTGAAATAGATGTCTATCAAGAGGAAGATGAAGAGAATGATTGATTATTTTGAGTTAATAGATTATCTAACTAATCCTCTAAATTCTGACAAGGAATCCTATATACCTCTAGCAGCTGACGCAATATCTATCCTTAAAGAAGAGAACGAACGTCTTTATCAATCTTATTGTTATGTTTTAAGTTTATGCCATATCTATGCACCTTGTCAAACTTGTATTCATGGCACTGGCCCTAAACATCGAGATTGTAAACTCGGAGGCTGTAATATAAACATGAAAGCTGACATGTGGGAGCTTGACACTCGTTTGTGGGAGAAATAATAATGAATCCTTGCTATGATTATTGTTTCTTGCACTTTGGGCTAGAATATAGTCCAGAAAGATGTGATGAAACATGTGAATTCGCTAAAGCTATACAAGAAAATAAGCGGCTAAAATCCAAGAAAAAAGCTTACTGGATGTGGAATCCCAATGGCATGGATTGGAACATTGGTGCCTGGGTTTGTAGTAATTGCGGAAATCGAGGTATGCATACGCCAGTGGATAAGAAGCAGAATCCTTTACTTTATGCTGGCTCGCTTTATTGTGAGAATTGCGGAGCGAAAATGATAGGAGCAGATGAAGATAATGTATAAATTTAAAAATAAAAAGACTAAAGAAGTCTTTGACAATATTCTTGATGCTTACAGGTGGTATGAATGTCCCGGCCCATGTGGCGATTGTGGTTTATCCAGAGATTCCATGTGTACGGAAAGTTGGATTCAAGACCATCCTGTTGAAGCCGCAAGAATTATGGGATTTGATATAATAGAGGAAGAGGGAAATCATATCGATGCTCTCCCTAATATTGCTAAACTTCTTGGAGTAAAAACCAGTCAACCTTTTCGCTTTGGCGACTATTTAACTCAATATCGCATAGATAATAGTGGTAGAATAGTTAATGTCAAGAAGGGCGAGTTAATAGAATCAAGTGCTATGATTCTTGAAATGATTAACCATCCAGAAAAAATTTCTCCAGGCTAGATGTGGTCATATGACGATGCACGCGATGCTGATGCGGTACGTAGACTTTTCCCAGAAACAGAAGTAGTAACAAAGCTTATCGATGGGCGTATAAAACTATCATTTTCCGATGGTAGCATATTAATAGTTAAGGGAGACAATAAGTTTCCTTCTGCCTTGCCAGAAGTGGCTTACCAAATAGATGAAATAACGTGTTGAGGAGAGAGTCAAATGTATTATAGAGAACCTTTCTGCTGCCCAGTTTGCGGAGGTAGAGGGATGGTAACTTAGGAATTTTATGAGCCTAGCAGAAAATACTATGAATACACAGAGCTAAACTTTACTACGTATTATGAGATGGTGCCATGTAGAGCTTGTAATGGTACTGGTATAGTTTGGCCTCCAGAAGAAAAATGGGAGATAACTTGCAGCATTGAATAATAAAAAGAAATGTCTTACTTGTAAAGGTAATGGAACAATATTACTATCTTTCTTTAGAGATAAACAATATGAGATAGTCTGTCCCTACTGCGGAGGAACGGGCTATATCAAATCTTTTATTAATTTGAAAAAGGAGGAAAAATGAGATATTATTACCCTAAGACCGGAAAGGTCTATGACGGGATATTCGATCTTTGGAGTGTTTGGGATCCTCCTTGTAAAGAACCTCACTGCAAAGATTGCCCGTGCGCAAATAATATATGCCTGTTAGATTGGGCGATTGAGAATGAAAACAAAGCGGCCGCGATAATTGGAGCAACGCCCTATCATAATATTTTTGACTACCTATTAGTATTGCCTAACCAGAAGTTTGGTTTCTTAGGCGAGGCTTATTACGTAGACGAAGATGGATACGTTCATAATGAAACAAGGAGTAATATGGCTTCTGGAATAGAAATATGCCATATGCTTAACTATCCAGAAGAGATAGAGATAATATGAGAGGTTATATATTTATAGACCATGAACCAATAGATGTTGATATTGCCGCGGAAGCCCTAAAGACAACCGCGGATATGCTCTATCAAGCCATGATGATGAGTGAAGATTTTTGTAAAGAATTGGGGATAACAGGATGGTTGGTGCTACTTGAATAAATATGCTATTTCTGACCTTCATGGTCGTTATGATTTATATGAACAGGTTTGTGCATATCTAAAGCCAGATGACATAGTTTATTTTCTTGGAGATGCTTGCGATAGAGGTCCAGACGGATGGAAACTTCTGAAAGCGATATATAATAATCCACAATGGAACTATCTGATGGGCAATCATGAACATATGCTTATAGAAGCTATGAAAGAGTACCTAGGGATACAAAACTTCTATTATGAAAGTCCAATAGAACTTTGTCTATATAATGGAGGTCTTGAAACTCTTAATGGATGGATAGAAGAGGGTGCCTCGGAAGAATGGATACACAAACTTGGCGCACTTTCTTATCGTGAAGAACTAAGGCCAGCAGAAGATGAGATTATGGTCTTGTGTCACTCCGGCTATACACCCGGGAAAAAGAGCGTTCTCGACATACTCTTTTTGAATGAAGCAGAACAATATCTTTGGAATAGAGAGCATATGTATGATAAATGGCCTGAAAATACCAATATGTACATAATCCACGGGCATACCCCTCTCAAGAAACCAGAAATACTGGTCTATGCAGATGGACATAAGTATGATATTGATTTATCGAGCTATAGTTCAGGAGTAACTTGTTTACTCGACCTTGATACCTTGCTTCCGATATACTTTGAAATATAAAAAATATATGATATAATATATTTATGAAAGTTAAGGAGGTCTTTAAGTGACTTATGCAATAATGATGCTAGTAGGCGTACCGGGAAGCGGCAAATCGACTTATGCACAAGGGGTAATAAAAGAGCTAGAAGCCAAAAATCATACCGTTGCCTATATATCAAGAGACAAGATACGCTTCAACATGCTTGAGTCAGATGACCTCTACTTTGATAAAGAAAAAGCTGTCTTTAACGAGTTTATTCGACAGATTAATCAAGCGATAGAAGATGGATTTGAGTATGTAATTATAGATGCAACTCATGTATCACCAGTATCAAGAGCAAAGGTGCTAAAGCGTGTGCGGGCGCCGAGCTATATAGCTCTCAACATCATGGTTATGGACTGCTCTCTTGAGACTTGTATAGAGCGTAATGAAAAGAGAACTGGCATCTATAAAGTACCGGTTTCCGCGATTGAAAACATGTACAAGAATTTTGTATATCCTACGCCAGAAGAATTCAGGCAGTATGATTATGGGTTTTTGCGGATTATCGAGATTGAAGAGGAGGGAGCCTAATGATATGGTTTAGTTCAGACTTGCATTTTAACCACGATAGAGCTTTCATTTATGAGCCTAGAGGGTGCTCCTCGGTAGAAGAGATGAACGCCAAAATAGTAGATAACTTCAATAGCGTAATTAGGGAAAGTGATACTCTTTATCTTCTCGGAGATAATATGCTTGGCGGAAGCGAGAAGAATGAAGATAGCATGAGACTTCTCAATTCTCTCCATGGAAATAAAATCTTGATATGTGGCAACCACGATGGGCCTTCCCGCAAGCGTTTATACGTACAGAATGGATATCCTATCTATGATGCTCTTGCTGTTGTTTACTACAAAATCCACTTCTATCTATCTCATTACCCTACTATAACAACCAATCTTCAAGAAGAAAGTATCAAGCAAGCAGTTGCCAACCTTCATGGTCATACTCACTCAAAGTCTCGTTTCTATAACGATATACCTCTTATGTATAATGTAGGAGTAGACGCCCATGACCTGATGCCTGTTTCTATTGATACAGTAATTGAAGATATTAAAAATAAAATAAAAGAATGTAAAGGAGAACTATAAGTGCTTATACTCACAATTATTCTGCTACTACTCGCTATTGTTTCATTCTTTATTTTTACAGTGTTGTCTCGTTCTCTTGCTAAAGAGGGCTATGATACTGGTTCAAGACGAGTGAAACGATTCCGCATAGTTATTCCAGTTGTCTTTATTTTGATTCTTGCATGTATACTTATCTTTAGTGGTCTGCACATAATTGATTCAACTGAGATAGGTGTTGTGAGGAATTTTGGTGAGATTGACCGGCAGATTGGCTCTGGCCTTAATATGGTTAATCCGATTTCTGAAACAGTGACCATTTATGACCTGAGAGTCCATGTGGGTAATGAAGCCTTTGCCTCTTATACTCGTGATGCCCAGCCTCTTACCGCTTCAATCGAGTATCAATATTCTCTAAATCCTGCGGAAGTCCTTGATGTAGCGCGCGAGTATGGTTCCTATGAAGTTCTTGAAACCAAGTTGGCAAACGTTGTTCAGGAAAGGGCCAAGATTGTATTTGCTCGTTATAGCGCAATGACTCTTCTTGAGAATCGTTCTAATCTCTCGACCGAAGTAGCAGCAGAAGTTGAAGAGCTGGAAGAACTCTACCATATTACTTTCTCTTCTGTAATCGTACAGGATATTGACTTCTCTGATGCTTTTGAACAGTCCGTCGAACAGAAAATGATTGCTGAACAGGAAGCTCTTCGAGCCGAACAAGAGAAGCAGACCGCAATCATTCAGGCTGAGCGAGATGCGGAAGTCGCGGAAATTGAGGCTCAAGCAGCTATTGCTCAAGCTGAAGGTGAAGCCGAGGCAATGAGAATTACTCGCGAAGCTCTCCAGAATATGCCAGAAGCTTATATTCAGCAGCTCTATCTAGAAAAATGGGACGGCAAGCTCCCTACGGTTATGGCTGGTGATGGCACTGGAATCCTTCTAAACCCTGATATAGCTAATGCAGATGACCTGTCTTAATGACAGGTCTTTTTTTTATTGCCCTCTAGCCTCGCGCCGTCCCGAATTTCAGTTCAAACGCGCGTTGGCAAATTTTTTGGCAAAACCGCAATAGGTGGATTTTTCTATAAAATAATTGTATAATATGGCCATAAGAATTATTAAAGGAGAACAAGATACAATGGGACTAATCAGTAATATATATAATGCCCCTATCGAGCGCTCTGGCTTCTTAAAAGAGCATGAATCATATGTGGTTCTACGATACAAGAATAGAGAATACGTTGGAGCTGCTTTTGTCCATCCTGACGACGAGGATTTCGCTTCTGAAAAGGTCGGTCATGGCATCGCGTTATCTCGCGCCCGCATAGAGATACTTAAAGACGAAAAAGAGCGCCTACGGCAAGAATACATTGACAAAATGCGCATGTATAATGATGTTTTAGGTTATGGGGCCAAAAAGTCAGGAGAGGTCGACCCTACTGGCGCTTTTAAGAAGAGTATAAAAAGAACCTACGACCGTTATCTTACTCTTGTTGAATTCCTTAAAGAGGAAGAAAAGGGACTCGATAATTATCTTAAAGGACAAGATGAAATCGTTACAAGATTAAAGCGCAATAGAAAAAAAGGGCAAAATTGATTAAATTTCTCTTATTATTATTTAAATATATTAAGAGGATGTGATCAACATAATGGTTATCTATATGCTTATAGGATTTATTTTTGGAACTATATTAATATCTTTACTCACTTCTATAAGTGATGTTATTTCTACTTATGGCGAGTTACTAAAATCTAGAATGCTAATTAAAATTTCTGAAAATAATTTAATAATATACTAGAATAATGAGGCCATGGAGAATGTTGCTTCGAAGGAAGTTATTGGCTTTCGCATACCGATAGATGAGGATGAAATAAGTATATGATAGAAGATATTCGTTTTTACGACACTTGCTCTCTCTTGCTTGCGGGAGAAACTCTTTTTGACAAAGACCAGAAATTTCTTATTTCTTCTATTTCTATAAAAGAGCTAGAAAGAATAAAAACTTCTTCTAATAAAGATGCAGACGTGAAGTATTCGGCAAGAATACTCCAACATCTCTTGCAGAAATACCCTAATAAGTATGAAGTTGTTATACATAAAACTAGCCATGAAGCGCAGATAGAAAAGCTTGGGCTGGACATAACAGATGATACTCGCATACTATCTGACGCAATTTGGGCAAATAATATAGAGTATCCTGATGCAATTATCTTTGTAACCAATGACCTTGCGCTATATAATATGGCTAATCTCTATTTTGGCGACCAAAATCTTGAATCAATAGAAGAAGAGCAGGATGATTATCTCGGTTATAAAGAGATTACTCCGACCGATGAAGAGCTAGAAAATTTCTACTAGAATCCAAACTATAACCATTATAATCTCTATGTAGGACAATATCTTATCTTGAGAGATAGCGCAAACTCAATAATAGATGTGCGGGTTTGGACCGGTAAAGAGCATAGATACTTGCGGTTTGGCGACTTTAATTCTCAATGGTTTGGGAAAGTTAAGCCGTATAATGGAGATATTTACCAGAAGCTCTTGTTTGATAGTTTGAGTAATAATAAGATAACTCTCGTCAAGGGCCCTCCCGGTTCCGGCAAGACAATGGTAAGTTTAGCGTTTCTTATGTCAAAAATGGAGCACGGTGAGCTTGATAAAATTATTGTATTTTGTAATACTGTGGCGACAGCTAACAGCGCGAAACTTGGGTTAGATGGGTAAGGCTCAAGTATAAAACCGTGTGAACTGCTAGGACCTCCTTAGAGCCATATAAACTACAACGTAAGAATGAAAGAAGTCTAAGCGTGAATGTTTGAAAATTATATGGATTGGACAACCAGCAGCCAAGCTCCGAAGAGGAGAAGGTTCATCGACTATCGAAAACACATCTTGGTAGATGGAAGTGAGTAGAGTAGGATTAAATCCGAAGCGCACGGAATTTAAACGAAAAATTTTGGACATTTAAAGAATATGTCCAATTAAAAAATAGTTTAAATTAAGATATAGTCAGGTCTATATTGAAAGATATAGAGTTATAGTTTACCCCGGTGACAAGAACTCAAAGCTCCTTGACTCGCAGATAGGCAACTTGCTTATTTCTAAATTTGGCGGAATAGATGGAGTCAATAGACTTATTAGTGAGAATAAATTAATCTTGCTTCCTCTAAGCGATATCCGTGGTTATGACACTTCTGGCATGAGAGCGGGAGTTTATATATCAGAAGCACAAAACCTCGATAGAACTCTCATAAAGCTAGCGCTTCAGCGCATAGGAGAAGATTCTATTTGCATAATAGATGGTGATGAAAAGAGTCAAGTTGATTTACCTGTTTATGCAGGAGTTAATAACGGAATGAGAAGAGCTTCAAGGGTTTTCAGAGGATCTTCAATCTATGGAGAAGTGGCTTTAAAGACAATATATAGATCGGCTATAAGTAGAATAGCTGAGAATATTTGAGAGAGTGACTCATGTTACTCTCTCTCTTTATATAGGTGGTGGAATTATGACAAATGAAAAAATAGTATGGAATTACTTAAAAGAACAAGGATATTCTGATGCTGGGTGTGCAGGGATACTAGGCAATCTGTACGCCGAGAGTAGTCTCAATCCAATAAACTTGTAGAATACTTTTGAGAAGAAATTGGGCATGACTGACCGGCAATATTGTAACGCGGTTGATAATGGCACATACACCAACTTTATACATGACAGTGCAGGATGGGGTTTAGCGCAATGGACCTTCTGGAGCCGCAAACAAAATTTTTATTAGCTGTGTCAAAGCAAAAATAAATCTATAGGTGACTTACTAACTCAATTAGATTTTCTATAGTTGGAATTAACTACAGGTTATCAATCGTTAGTAAATTTATTAAAGACTACAAATTCTGTTTATGAAGCTTCGACCCAGTTCCTGCTGTAGTTTGAGCGGCCAGCAGATTAGAGCGATTCAATGAAGCAAAGAAGAGCTTCATATGCTCAAGGATATTATGATAAGTGCCACGAGGAAAGAAATATGAAATACAATAACTCAAATAGGCCATTAATCTGCATGTTAAGCAATAGCACATGCTATAAAGGAACTCATACCATGCAGCCTGTCGGAATCCTTTGGCATAGTACTGGGGTCAATAACAACACTCTTAAAAGATACGTGCAACCGATAGAAAGCGATCCCAATTATAATTACCTGATGGAGATACTTGGAGATAACAGGTACAACAATGACTATAATCATATTACCATAAATTCAGGACTTAATGCTTTTGTTGGTAAGCTTGCTGATGGGACAGTAGCTGCTGTTCAAACCATGCCCTGGGATTATGCTCCGTGGGGTTGCGGTAGAGGCAACTATGGTTCTTGCAATGACGCATGGATCTAGTTTGAGATTAGTAACATAGTCTCCGTATAAAGAAATTTGTATGTTAAAATATGTGTTTAATTGCTGGGAAACCCTAAAGCCGTATATGCCACAGCGCAAGGATGAAATAAGCCTAAGTGCGAAGGCTATGAAAATAGAAAGAAATATATGGATGGTACAAGGTTAAATCCTAAATACTTTAAAATGGGCAATCAGCAGCCAAGCCCCGAAGAGGGGAAGGTTCAACGACTATCCTATCTAGGAGTAAGCTATAAGTGTTTGATAGCTGAAATGGCACACAACAGCAATGTTGAAGATATAGTCTACGCTTTATAGAAATATAAAGAGCTCATATAGAGCTAATGGCGGGGTAGCGCCCGAAAAAATTTTTACTATTATTAATAAGATATAGAAAGGTAAATAGATGACATATATTGATTTTATAAATAATATCTTAACTACTCGGGGTAGATTTAGCTGTGACGAAAATTCTTACCATGAGAGACATCATATTAAGCCTAAATGCCTCGGTGGGACCAACGATAAAGATAATCTAATAGACTTATATCCTTAGGAGCATTTTATCGCGCACAAATTGCTTGCATAGGAGAATCCCGATAATCCCTCTCTTGTCTCAGCATATGCTATTATGGCATTTACGAAGAATCCCGCGCAAAAAGAACGATATGAACTTACGCCTGATGAATATGCCGAAGCTAGAAGAATATTTTCAGAATCTCGTAAAAAATTATATTCTAATCCGGAAAACCATCCATGCTATGGTACGCACATTAGTGAAGAAAGAAAATAGCTAATAAGCAGGATAAACAAGGGTAATAAATATTGTGTTGGCAGAAAGTATTCTCCTGAAACGCTTGAAAAAATGAGTATATCACATAAAAAAGAAAATCTATCAGAAGAAACAAGGAAGCGTATGAGCGAGGCATAGAAAAAACGAAATTTAAACGGCGGGAATAACCCCAGAGCTAAAAAAGTAATTAGATTGTCTGATGGAAAAATTTACGACTGTGCAAAAGAAGCCGCGATTGATAACAATATAAATTATTCAACCTTTAAGAATTGGCTGCACAGAAAGACTCAAGGATTTCTTTATTATGAAGATTACCAATCCTAAAATAAAAATAATAGTAAAAACCATTAAATATGACGGATGCGAAGATCATCTTACTGATGAGAAGTATTTTAATGAGGCTTATGAAGAAGCTTGCTAGCTAACGGCTTATTTATGCGCTATGTACGGAATTAATCCGCAAGGCTATGTCCAGTTTAATGGCGTAACTGTTCCTACTATTCTTTGCCATGCTGATAGTCACCAATTAGGCTTGGGGTCTAACCACAGCGATATATATAATTGGTTTCCAAAATTTAACAAAGATATGGACGATGTGAGAAGAGATGTCGCGGCCATTATGGCTAGCAATAGCGAACAAATTTACAATGATTAGGATGATGAAGATATGACTCAAGAGAAGTTTAACGAAATGATGCAGAACTATTTAAATGAGCTCTCTGAAGAGCCTGCCACCTGGGAGAACGCTGCTATGCAATGGGCTGTTCAGAATGGATTACTTCAAGGAGACGAGCATGGACGCTTAATGCCTAAGAAATTTATGACTCGTGGAGAGTTTATGACCGTTCTACAACGCTACGATAATCAAAAGTAATGAAACTTTTTGGAAATAAGAAGAAGAAACTGGACTTCTCAAAGCGCTTGATCTTAGATATAAGAATACTATTGTGGATAGTAACAATATCTGCAATAGTTCTGGCGTTTCTTTGCGTAGTTTATGGATATATAGGTTCTTTGCCATGGATAGCTACTCTAGTAGGACTGCCTTGGAGCGCCCACGGAGTAGTTTGTTCGTTCTATCTTAATATGGCAAAAAGCGATCACCGCTAGGGTGGCATAACATATGACATGGCAATGAAATCTATCGAAAATGCTTCTTAGCCAGTTTCAACAGAAATAAATACTGATTATGGCATTTAAGGCTTAATAGTTTATCTATTAAGCCTTTTTATTTATCTGTAGCTTGAATTATTTTAATATATATGGTATAATATACTCATAATAAAATAAGTAAGGAGAAAATTTAATGTGATTGTAATATATACTGATGGAAGTGCTAAAGGAAATGGTAATAAAAACGCGGTTGGCGGCTATGGAGTGATAGTATACCAAGGTTTAGATAGCGACCACTTAAAGATAGTAGATGCCTATCAGGAGCAAGAAATCGGAACTACCAATAATCGAATGGAGATTAAAGCTATCCTCTGGGCAATGAAGAACTACGGTCAACCGGATAATTTCTTTCCTCCTATAGTATATAGTGACTCTATGTATTGTGTTAATAGCTTTACTAACTGGATAAATAGTTGGAGAAGTAATGGGTGGAGGAAGTCTGGAAAGAAAGATATAGAGATAGAAAATAAAGACTTGATTATGGAATATGATAGCTTGTTAAGGAAAGGCTATTCAATAGATTTACAGTATGTTAAAGGACATAATGAAACAATAGGTAACGAGCTTGCGGACGGCCTGGCTACAGGCGCGTTAACCGTGCAGGAGGTTTTAAATGGACAGTTCTAAGAATCTTTATACAGAGGGCAGTATCGCCTCGCTATCTCCCCTTGAATTTACTCGTCTACGACCCTTCGTCTATTGCGGCGACACTACATACTCAACTCAGCTTCTCGTTGAGATTCTTTCTAACTCTATAGACGAAGCTCGACTTGGACATGGCAATCTTATAGAAGTTAGCATAAACAATGAAAATGCTATACGAGTTAGAGACTATGGACAGGGCTTTTTAGTTAATTCTATGAGAGATGATGGTAAAACTGTTCTTGAGGCTGCGTTTAGCGTACTAAATACCTCTGGCAAGTTTACTAGCGATGGAGTTTATGAAGGAACATCTCTCGGTAGCTTTGGTATAGGTTCTAAACTTGCTACTTTCTTGTCCCATTGGCTTGATGTTTATACCTATCGAGATAAGAAGATGGAGCATATACATTTCGTTGAAGGAGTCTTTGATTCAAGAGATATAGCCACTACTGACCTCCCTTCCGGCACTTGCGTTGAATGGCTGCCAAGCGAAGAGTTTTTTACTCACGTAGAGATAGACTTAAACTACTTTAAAAAGCTCTGTGAAGATATAGTTGCGCTAACGCCCGGACTTACCATTGCTCTTGATTATAAGGGACAGAAAGAGACATTTTTTTCTAAAAATGGTCTTATGGATTTGCTCGACAAGGCAGTGCAAGATAAGGAAATTATCAAGAATCGCTTCTCTATGAATTATTCTGACGGGAAGAATAAAATTGATATAGCTATGACCTATACATCTAACTACTCGTCTACTATTGTTCCCTATGTAAATACCGGACTTACTGAATCTGGCCCTCATATAACTCAGATAAAGACTCTTGTAACTAGAGAGATGAATAAATTCTTTAGGGATAGAGGATGGCTTAAAGAAAAAGACGCTAATCTCTCCGGCGATGACTGTCAAGAAGGAATGTATCTTATCTTTAATATAACTACGTCGGGAGTTGCGTACGACGCGCAGGTTAAGGTGCGCATCACGAAGCTTGATATGAAGCCCTTTACATCAGCAATAGCAGAGGAACTTCAGTATTGGTTTGCTGCCAATGAGAAAGATTTAAAGAATATCGCGGATAAGGCTCTTAACGCGCGGAAAGCGAGAGAAGCGGCGCGTAAGGCAAGGGACGCCGCAAGAGGCGTAAAGACTAAAAAAGATAATAGTCTAAAAGCTAAGATGAAACTTAGCGACAAGTTTATAGACTGTACCAATAAGAATCCGAAAGATAAGAACTTGCTCTTGGTTGAGGGTATGAGCGCAGGAAGTGCGGCAGTCGAGGCCCGTAACCCCAAGACAGATTGCATTTATATGCTTAGGGGTAAGTAATTTTGCCCTAATATTCCTAACTGCTAGTCAGCAGGGTCATAACTTGTTATGGCTAACGGGGAAGGCTGACCAATATACTTATATGCTAAAATAAGTTTAGTTGAAGTTAATCCCGTGCTAAATCATTTTATAAAATTTTGGTCATTACTATTTGACATATAAAATATAGAATGATTAAGTGTATCGACTATCCCTGAGGTTGAAATGCTGGGGAGTAGGGTTACTATTGACACGTAGCTGGGTTCTAGGAAACGAAGCCCATGAAAACCGAAATGGAATACTTGATGAAGGAATTGGCAACTCCGAGAGTAAAAGATAGTCAGTGCTATTAGAAATAATAGAGTTCATGAAAATTTTATCTACATTAAAAACAAGCATAGAGAAGATTTTAGCCAATCAAGAGCTTTCTGATATAATTAAAGTTATTGGTGGCGGATTCGGTAAAGATTTTAACGTGAATAATATCAACTTCGATAAAGTTGTTATAACGTCAGATTCGGACAGCGATGGCGCCAACATCGAGCTGTTACTCATTACATTCTTCTATACATATATGCGCCCACTCGTAGAGGCTGGAAAACTTTACCGAGCTGTAACGCCTCTTTATATAGTGCGACAAAAAGGTAAAGAGTATTACTGTTATACTGAGGCAGAGATGGAAGAGTGGAAGAGTAGCCATACAGGAAGCTATGATGTGCTTAGAGCAAAAGGGTAAGAGAGAGTCTGGCCCTTACTTACTTTTCCTGTTACCACAGGGGTTCGATATTTATATCGAGCTAACGAGGGAGTCTAAACAGAAAACCGCATGATAATCTCGTGGCAAGCTGGAATAAATCCAGAAGCTGTATCGACTATCCCCTTTGTCGGGGAGTACTGGTGCTATTGGTACGCACTGGGAAACGGTAAGCTAGCTATTTAGCTAGAAGAAATAGTCAGTACCTATGGAAACATAGGATTAATATGTAGGCGAATTAAACCCTGCTGACTTGCGCAAGGTGTGTTTCGAGAATGAGCGCTATAAAAGAATTACTATATCAGATGCACAGAAAACTACAGAACTGTTAGAAACATTAATGGGTAGTAATGTTGAACCACGTAAGCGTTATATCTATGATAATGCTACTGCGCTGGGATTTAACTTTGATTAAAGGAGTAAGATAATGAGTTTAATTACAGAAGTAGATATACTCGATGAATCAAAAGATTGTTTTTTAATTTACGCTAATGAAACTTTAACAGACAGAGCAATTCCCTCCGCAGAAGATGGCCTACTGAGTGCTCAACGCAAGATACTGTGGACTATGGAAGACTATCTTAAAATGGATAGCAAAAGCAAGACGAAAAAGTGCAACGCGATAGTCGGATCCACGCTCGCGACATCTTACTATCATGGCGATGCTGCTTGTTATGGGGTTCTTTGTAAAATGTCTCAAGACTTCCTAATGCGTTATCCTCTTGTTCAAGGGCAGGGTTCACTCGGCACTCAGGAGAGTAACGATATGGTAGCTTCTTCTCGTTATACAGAAGCTAAGCCCTCTATCTATACTGATCTTATGATGAATGACTTTAAGAAGAATGTTGTCCCTCTTAAAGAAACCTACAATGGTGAGTTTATGGAACCAGTTGTTCTTCCTAGTCTCTTCCCTAATGCCATTTGTAATGGTAGGCAAGCTATTGGCGTCTCTATGGCTCATAATACAGCGCCACACAACTTGACTGAAGTTTGCAACGCCGCAATAGCTTATATCGAAGGCAAGATTAATAGTGTAGACGATTTACTCCAATATATGCCAGGGCCTGACTTTCCTCTTGGTGGTACAATCCTCAACATAAAGGATATACGGAAAGCTTTTGAAACCGGTAAATCTACTGTTTCGCTCAAAATTCAAGGGGACTACGAGATAGATGGACAGACCATTACCTTTACAACCATTCCTTATAGAACTTATAGGAATAAGATAAAGGAACAAATAGAAAAGAATATAGATACTTTCGATGAACTCTTGAGCGATTTCGATGATGAATCTAGTATTGGTAGCAATAAGCTAGTGTTCCACGTTAAGAGTGGAGTTTCTCCTGCTAAAGTTCTTAATAAGCTATTCCTCCTTACTGATTTACAGACTACTCTATCATATAATATGAATTTTATAGTTAATGGTACTCCTAAGCTCTGTTCTATGATAGAATTAATTAATTATTATGTCAAGCATCAAGAGAGTATACTAATCAAGGCTACAGAATACGATAAAGAGAAAGCAGAAGCGCGGGCACATATACTTGAAGGACTTATTATCGCAGTTGATAAAATAGATGAAGTCATTGAGCTTATTAAGAAATCAGTCAATCGTCAAGAAGCAAAAAACAAGCTAATAGACTTTCTTTCCATTGATGAAACGCAGGCAGTCGCCATTCTTGATATGAAGATAGGGCGTCTAACTAGAATAGATAAAGAAGAGTTGGTTAGCGAACTTAAAGAGAAGCAAGAGATAATAGCTAGATGTATAGATATTCTAACTAATCAAGAGACAAGAAACTCCTGTCTCATTAAAGAAATCGCGGAATTGCGAGATAAGTATGGCGATATACGTCGCACGAAGTTGACTAATAGTGAGATTCCTAAGAATGAAAAAGAGCCTACTCCGGTTGAGATAAAAGACTGTATGGTTATTATAACCAACCAGAATAAAATTAAACGGGTAGATATTAAGAACTTCAAACCTCAACGCCGCAATAGTGTAGGAGTAAAAACTAGCGATATAGTTCTCTTTTCTCAAAAGACTAATACACAGGATTACCTACTTGTCTTTACAACAAGAGGAAAGATGTACCGTGTGCTCGTAGACAATATTCCTGAAGGCACAAATACAAGTTCAGGAGCTTTGCTATCTACACTTATAGAAATGGAAGATAATGAATCTCCTGTAGCTTATACTACTTTGACTAGAGATACAGATAAGAAATTCATAGTATTTGCTACGAAAAATGGAATAGTTAAGAAAGTGCCTCTTGAAGAATATGATAAGATGAAGAGAAACGGAGTCCTAGCTATCTCTCTTAAAGAGGGCGATGAAGTAAGAGATGTAATCTTTACAAATCAAGAGGAAATAGTTATTGCCACTAAAGGCGGTCATCTAATACGCTTTGAAACCGCGGAAATGCCGATATCTAGTCGCACAGCTCAAGGCATTAAGGGAATTAGCCTCAATGATGGAGACGAAGTAGTAAGTATTTCCGCAATTACAGACGAGCAGTTCTGCGTTATGGTATGTAAGAATGCACTTGGGAAAAAATTCCCTATAAAAGAAATACCTGTGCAGAAGCGCGGAGGCAAGGGCATGAATTATAGTAAGGAACCTGTTGTGGGGATAGTATTCTCGAATCCCGCGGACAATCTTCTTATCTCCGGTAACATTAGTTCTCTTGTTATTTCTGTAGATGATATTTCTGTTTCTAGCCGCATAGCGCAGGGCTCAATTCTCCTGAAAGGAAACTCAGAAGTCGTTAGTGTGGCAAAGGTTTGACAAATTACTTTAAATTATATATAATAATTTATATATTAAATATATTATAATGGATTATTTTAATAAAGATAATATAAGCGAACTTTATCCTGAAGCTGAGGATATGATGCTCCCCGCCATGCTCATTTGGAAGCTTCCGGCGGGAAAAGAAGATAAGCTTTCTGAGGTTTGCGAAAATGGGGAATACTTCCTTGAAGAGAAAATAGATGGAGCGTTTTATCAGTTTGTTAAGACACAGAACTATTCTTATCTTTTCGGCAGAACAGTAAGCCGCAAGACGGGTCTACTGACTGAGAAAGGTGCCAATGTACCTCACATAATGGACGCTTTGAGCTCCATTCCCGCGGATACAGTAATAGTAGGAGAAATATATGTGCCGGGAGGTACGTCGAAAGACGTAGTCTCCATAATGGGGTGTCTTTCCGAGAAAGCAATCGCTCGACAGAAAAATAACCCAATCCATTTTTATCTTCATGATATTACTTTCTATAATGGTGAAGATGTAACTGCTCTTGGTGCAGAAGATAGATATGACTTGCTTCATAAATTGTGGGACGAGTGCGGGCTTGCGCAGTATGGTTTCCTGAGGCTTGCTGAAAAGGTTACAGAGAACTTGGAGCAGACTATTTCTGATATACTCGCGCGAGGTGGAGAGGGAGCAGTTCTAAAGAAGAAAGACGCTCCTTATACCCCTGATAAACGTCCTGCTTGGAGCACGGTTAAGATTAAACAGATGGACTCTATTGATCTCGTTTGTATGGGTTTTTGCCCTCCGACTAAAGAATATACCGGTAAAGAAATTGAGACTTGGCCATATTGGGTTAAAACGACCGACGACCCAGAATTCGGCGAAGTAGAAGAACTCTCTATGTCTTGTAAGTACGGTGAAGAAGGTTGGCAGCCAGTCACTAAGTATTATGCTTTTAATCAATATTCTGCTATAAAGATAGGAGCATATGACAATAATGGGACTCTCGTTGAGCTGGGCACAGTAAGCTCTGGCCTTACTGACGAAATGAAGCAGAGTATGAGCGAAAATCCTGTTTTCTATCTTGGGATGGTTGTTTCTCTTGATTGCATGAGTATTGACAAGGGGAGTAAAACTCTACGACATCCGGTGTTTAAAGCCTGGAGAGGCGATAAAAATCCTGAAGACTGCAAGATCGGTGAAGTATTTGCATAAAGACAACATATATAAATCTTGATTTAATTAAAATATTTTATTATAATATTAGTGTAATCTGAATAAAGGATAGATAAACATGACTCGTAAGTAGATGAAGAAGCTTGCTAAATAGCTTTATGAACAAGAGCTGATTCATCAAAATCCAGATTCCTCTAAGGAGGAAAAGAATAAGGCAGAAGATAAAATTATGTAGCTTACTAACTACGTAATGTGCTTGCCTGATGGGTTTAATATCTTCTGCGAAATTGATATTATAATTCAAGATTTTATGACTAAAGGAGAAAAATAATACTATGAAGCCTAGTACAGCACAAGTAATCAAGTATCTACAGCAGCACAATGGTGAGAATCTGACCTCTGATGACGTTGCCGAAGCTCTCGGTATGACAAAGAAGCAGGTTGATGGCGCTTTTACCATGTCTATATAGAAGCAGCTCTATGGAGAGAGAGTTCCTGAAGAGATTGTCCTTGAAGATGGTTCTAAGAAAACTGTCAAGTGGCTGCGTCTCAATGATGAAGGGATGAAGCTCTCTGTAGATGAAGCCGAGAAGTAATTCTTCTCGGCTTTTACCTCAGTTATGGTAATAGCTTTAACGCTACTATTAGTAGTCAGTATCGGGTTATGTATCTACTTTTATTCAATTTCTTGTAAGACAATAGAAGTTAACTAGCATAATATAAAAATAAATCAAGAGCTAGAGAAGGATATTGAGCTTAATCGTAAGCAATTACTAGTTGTGAATGATTAGATAGCTCAACAAAAGCAAGTAGTCGATTCATTAAATGAAGCTGCAAAGAAAATGCGGGAAGGCGCTATCGAGCGCGCGTAGGAAGTCTACAAAGAGCAAACAGCTCAATTACAATCTTAGTATTTAGAAGATTAGAAGAAAATAGAGCTTCAAAAGAACGCTATATTAAAAGATATAGAGCGTGAAAAAAAGAAACTCGCAGATTTAGAGGCGAAGCAACTCGCCTATATTCAAGCTAAATAGCGCGAGGAGGCTATTTCCGCAAACATGGACTACTATAGGCTTGCTCTTGATTAGTTAGATATTAATGATATTGAGCTTCTAAGAGAACTCTAGCCTCGTTTCGTAAAGAAAGAAACAATAGACAAGATAATTTGGGACGCCTACTATAAGCCTGCTTTTGATATACTTTCCGCGCATTTGTTTCAGAACGCGGGAACCAAGGTCTGTGGTATCTATAAGCTCACTGATTAGATTACGGGATAGAGCTATGTGGGGCAATCGGTGGACGCGCGCGAGCGCTTTCGCAGTCACATTAAAACTGCACTCACATATGGTAAAGCATCAAATAAACTTTATCAGGCTATGCAGAAAGACGGCCTATATAACTTTACCTTTGAGATACTAGAAGAAGTACCTCGAAGTGATTTGAATGATAGAGAAGCCTACTGGATAGGCTTTTATAAGACTAAAGAATTTGGATTAAATGGTACGAAAGGTAATATGACATGAAGATAATAAATCCTAGCGTAGAGATAATGACTCCTATTGATGGAGATTTCGTACTTAAACACCTTGAAGCATGTGGTCGCACGTGCTACCGCTCGGAAGACAAAGCCACGGATACAAGCGCAGAGAAATTCCTCTCTAATATTCTTAAACGTGGACACGAAGCAGTAATTGAACATTATGCAATAACCGTAAGATTTACTTGCGATAGAGGTGTAACTCATGAGGTAGTACGTCATAGACTTGCTTCGTATAGTCAAGAATCTACTCGTTATTGTAATTATTCACAAGATAAGTTCGATAACAGTGTAACTTATATTGACCTTGAAGGTGGCATGGAGCTAGATCCAGTTTGCTCTAAGATGGACGCAGATACTATTAGCGCTATCCTTGCTGAGTGGTGGGGTGCTTGCGCAGATGCGGAACGCCATTATTTTAATATGCTAGAACTTGGAGCGCCTCCGCAGATTGCGCGTTCCGTTCTTAATAACTCTACTAAGACTGAGCTTGTGATGACTGCGAATATTCGTGAGTGGCGTCACTTCTTCAAGTTGCGTTGCGATAGAGCTGCCCATCCGCAAATGCGGGAAGTGGCTATTATGCTTCTTAATCAGTTTAAGGAGAAGATCCCCATTCTCTTTGATGATATTGAGGTAGAGCTATGAAGATTCATGGCATTATTTGGGGAATTACTTTAGAAGAGGCAAAAGAAGAACTAACAAGGCTTAAACATAGTTATATAGCTTACCATCAAGGAATAATTCATGAAGTAGATAGTCCTCTTGCTGGAGTTGTCGAATTTGAGTGTGGAGATTTGTGGGAGGCTAAAGCGGTCGATGGAAAGCATAGAGGAATAAGGTGTAATATTTCTTATATAAGTTCTAATATAGATAAAGAGCTTGTTGATACTATTATAATGCCATGCACAACTGCTCCTCCCTGCCGAGGTATTTACTACTATTGCTGTCTCTTATACACATCTGACGCTGCCGACGATCTTACGCGTGTAG
>ERZ1090881.384-NODE-386-length-21347-cov-87.452376_pt1 | contig 21347 bp, 13 predicted proteins | sample MGYA00478470_ERZ1090881 | MGnify/ENA primary metagenome ERZ1090881 (study PRJEB33644, sample SAMEA5815736) | chicken gut metagenome | biome: Chicken; feature: Gastrointestinal Tract; material: Caecum | place: Ireland | collected 2019-01-01 | study: A study of the...
AACAGTCAGCCTTGCAGAACTCGAAAGTTCAACCTTGTTTTCACGCGGGGCACCAAAAAAGTGAGAGCAATTTATTAAATTGCTCCCGCTTTTCTGTCTTTTTTATTTCTATTGAGAGCTGATCGGGAAGTAAAATCCGTAATTATTGCAAAATTAAGCGTGTTTAATTAAAGACATTAAATTAAGCGTGCATTTTGTATTTATTTACTGTTGACAGCGGAAAATTTTATGATACAATAAAATCATGTTTAATAACGGCGGCATTCATGTCGAGGGGGGAAATATATGAAGATCATCGTTCTTGAAGATGAAAAGGCTGTGGCCGATAAGCTGTGCGACTATATCGGGAGATATTGTTCGGAGAGCAATGTGCCCGTAGAGGTACAGGTGTTCCCCGACGCCTTCGAGCTGCTTGAAAATTATCATGCGGACGCCGATATTTTGTTTATGGACATTCAGCTGCCCGTGATGAACGGCATGGAGGCGGCCAAAAAGATAAGGGAGAAGGACGAAAAGGTCCTGATAGTGTTTGTTACCAACCTTGCCCAGTATGCCGTGGAGGGGTACGAGGTAAACGCCTTCGATTTTATTTTAAAGCCCGTGGAATACGACGGCTTCCGCATGCGTTTCGGCAGGGTGCTCAAAGAGCTTGAACATCGAAGTCCGGACAGTTTTATCAATATCAATTCAAAGAGCGGTTTCCGCAGAATAAGTTTTTCTGATCTTCTGTATGTGGAAGTTATAAATCATGATCTGATTTTTCATTGCAGGGAAGAGGGGGAGGTGCAGACGCGCGGCACAATGAAAAGGCTTGCGGAAGAACTCAAGGACGAATATTTTGTGCAGTGTTCTAATTGTTACCTTGTCAATCTGGCGCATGTGAAACAGGCAGACAGGATGGTGGTGCTTTCTGACGGAACCGAACTTGCCATAAGTCGCAATGCCCGCAAAAACTTTTTTGCCGAACTTGCCAAATACCTTGGGGGAACTATATGATTGTGCTGCTTGCCGCGACGGGTGCGGCGGCCGATTACGAGATGTTCGTATCGTTTATGATGACGCCGCTGATGGCTATGGAGATACTTGCCGCTGAATTTCTATTGGCAAAAACATTTAAGCGACGTATGTATTTTTATATTCGTTTCTTCGGCAGCGGGCTCGCGTGCGTGCTTATGACTATGCTCATAGAGATAACTTTTTCGCTTGCCACGGGCCAAAGTTTTATATACGGGGGAACGGACAACGTTGTAAATACCGTATTTAAAATTTTTTATTATATAGTAATACTCGGTATGACATACCTGTGCCTGTTCTTTTCGTATAATGAATCGCCTACGTTCCTTGCCACGGCGTGCGCCGTGGGCTATGCCGTGCAGTTTTTGGCTGCAAATGCCGCCCAGCTTTTGCAGATAGCTTCAGATTATATGCAGCAGCCGTGGAATTATGTATACGACGCTGTTATATATTGGTTTACGAGGGTGGCGGTCTATATTCCGCTCTATTTCCTGCTCATACGCAAACGCTTTAAAACGGCGCTGTATAGCGGCAACAACAGCGCAAAATTGCTGCTTTTAATAATAACGGTGGTGGTTTGCATATTTCTTTCGCGCCTTTCGGTAGACGATACCGGCCGCACGCTGCTTGCCATGATAGTGCAGCCGCTGTATTCTATAATGTGCGGAGTGCTAATAATATTCGTGCATTTCGGTCTTACCGCCAACGACATCATGCATGATACCGTAGCGCAGATATCTGAGCTTCTGCATCAGGAGCGGAAGCAGTACCGCCTTACCAAAGAGAGCATAGAGATAATAAACGAAAAATGCCACGACCTGAAGCATCAGGTGGCGCGGCTGAGGGAAGGCGGCTCCGAAAAGCAAATAGCAGAAATAGAAAACGCCATAATGATATATGATACCAATTTTAAAACGGGCAACGATACGCTTGACGTGCTTTTAACGCAGAAAAAACTGCAGTGTGAGGCAAACAAAATAACGTTCACCTGTATGGTAAACGGTGAAGCTATTTCGTTTATGGACGAGATGGATATATTTTCGCTGTTCGGCAACGCTATTTCCAATGCCATTGAAAACGTTAGCAAAATAGCCGACCCCAAGCGCAGACAGGTATCCTTAAAGGTAAGGCGCATGGGCAATGTCTGCGCCATTCACGTAGAAAACTATTATACAGGCAAAATAAATATACAGGATGGTCTGCCCGTTACCGATAAAGACGAAAACTATCACGGCTTCGGCATGCGCAGTATGAAGAGGATAGTTGAAAGTTACGGAGGGGCAATCACCGTTACCGTTACAGACGAGCTGTTCATTCTTGATATGGCAATGCCGTGCAGCGGCAAAAAAGACGGTATTCTGCCTATACGCCGTTTCGACTAAACGGACGGAATGAGTTTATATGTCTGTGGCTAAGGGTGAAGCCGCATTTTTAAGGTAAAAATCGGATAAATAAGGGGCAATTTTGGCGTGGTACGACTTTTGCGTTACCACTTACGCCATTATTGCTCCGTTTTTTGCTTTATGTGATATTATGCGTATAAAATGTGCGAAAGGCACAAAAAAAATCAAGGAGAAATTTTTATGAGACTCAAAAAACTGGCAAAAATTTTTACTGTTGCAATGGTAACGGCACTTGCAGCGGCCGTCTGCGTTGCTATGAGCGCCTGCAGCGGCTCAAGCAAAACGCTCACAGGCTCTTATTCAAAACATTCTATCAAAGTTATACAATAGGCGTAGAGTGGCATTTTGTAACAAGTTATCAGCTTGACCTCTTTTCGGATGACACTTATGTGCTGACATATAAAATGGATTTCTTCGGAACGGACTATGAGGGCCGCGGATATGAAGAGGTCGTAACTTCCGGCTCCTATACTTCGGCCGAGTCGTCAGACGGCAGTGTATCTCATCTTGACGTTACTCTTGAGCAGGCAGATACGGTAATATATAATATCAATGGCAAACTTGCAACTTTGGCCAATATGATGATCGGAAAGACGGGCGGCAACGCTTTTGTTCTTAATTCCGGAAAGTGGAATGCCACAATGGCGTCAAACTATGCGCTGATGCAAGGTGAGGGGACTTCATTCGATTCCGACGATGCGGCAAAGGAAGATTTTCTTTCAAAATATGGCATAGGATATACCGTAACTATTGAAGAACCCGCGCTTGAAGAAGAAAATCCCTCGCTCAACGCTCAGATAGTAACTATAGCTACCAGCGAAGATACTACATTGCTGCTGATGGATGCCATAATTGATCAGTACGCACAGTATATGTAATGCGCATTGCCGCAATTCTGATAAGTGAGTGTGCTAAGTTATGTTCAATAAAAAGCGAAAAGTTTTATATATGGTCCTGACCATTGTTTTTGCGGTATTGTTTGCAGTGTTTATTGCCGGCACCATAGTGTGCAATGCTTTTGCTCCGGCGGTGCACGCATTTTTCAATACCGAACAGTCCACTACTTCGGGCGAAAAGGGCGAGGACTTCTTTAAAAAGGACGCAGCCTCTTCCGCCGAGCAGCAGACTAATGCCCAGGCCGTAGTTGAAGAGATAGGCGCCGAAGGTTCGGCTCTGCTGAAAAACGACGGCGGCGCGCTTCCGCTTGCAGACGGGGCTAAAGTTACGCTTTTGGGCAATACTTCCGCTGATATCATTTACGGCGGTACAGGCTCCGGCTCTGTTTCGGTGACGGGCAAAAACAATATGAAAACGGCTATGGAACAGGCCGGTTTTCAAATCAACCCCACAATGTGGGACTTCTACACTTCGGGTGCGGGTAGTCAGTACAGGCGTGAGTCTGGCTCGGGTTCGCTCAACAACGCAATTCCCGATTTTACCACGTTCAGCATAAACGAAGTGCCCCAGAGCGCATATTCGGATACGGAGTGGAACTCTGTGAGCGAATATGGCGACGCGGCGATAGTCGTGCTCGGCAGGGTGTGCGGCGAGGGCTTCGACGTGCCTTACTTCAACTCGGGCGACGGCACGGGCAACCTTCTCGAACTCACCGCCGAAGAGCAGGCTCTGCTCGCCAAGGCCAAGGAGCTGAAGGATGCGGGCGACATAAAAAAGATAGTCGTAATACTCAACACCAGCTATGCGCTCGAACTTGATTTCCTCAGGCCCGATTTGTGCGGCACAGATTACGGTATAGACGCCTGCATGTGGATAGGGCTTCCCGGCGAGAGCGGGTTAAACGGCGTTGCGGATATACTTGCAGGCAAGGTCAATCCCAGCGGCAAGCTCGTATCCACTTATACTTATGACAATTTCTCTGCACCTGCAATGCAGAATATGTGGGTAACGCCCTACGCCAACGCGGCCGAACAGGAACTTTCATACGGCGGCAACGGCAGCCTTTACAACAAATACTATATCGCTTATCAGGAGGGCATATATGTCGGTTACAGATATTATGAGACCAGATACGAAGACTATGTTCTCGGCAATGCAAATGTAGGCGATTATAGTTACGAAGACACGGTGGCGTATCCGTTCGGATTCGGCCTGTCGTACAGCGAGTTCAGCTATTCAGATTTTGAAATGACGGAAAACGAGGACTCCTTCACGTTCACTGTGACGGTGAATAACAATTCTGATGTGGCCGGCAAAGATGTAGTTGCAATATATATGCAGTCGCCCTACACTGAATACGACAGGACGCACGGCATTGAAAAGGCTGCCGTGGAACTTGTGGGCTACACCAAGGTTGAAGTTCCCGCAAATGGCCGGGTGGAAAATGTAACCGTCACCGTAGATAAGACCGAACTCCGCACTTACGATGCGGATGGTGCAGGCACATATATTCTCGATAAGGGCAACTATTATTTCGCCCTCGGCAACGGCTCGCACGAGGCGCTCAACAATATCCTCGCCAAAAAGGCGGATATCGCCGATACCTCCAACGGCACCGTGAACAAAGAGCGCATGACTTCCGCAGGAAATGCCGGGCTTGTTGAACAATATACGGTGGCGGAACAAGATAACGAAATATTTGCAACTTCGGTCACCGGCGAAGAGATAACCAATCAGTTCGACAGTGCCGACCTCAACCGCAGGGACGACGATACTTCCAACGACATAGTTTATCTTTCGCGCAGCGACTGGGCAGGCACTATGCCCAAAGCAACGTTTGTCGCCAAATCATATACTGCGGCGTTCAGCAATCTATCTGCCAACGACGAAATGGTTGCCGAACTCAGTAATACATATAAGTCGTCTTCAGGCGGCACAATGCCAACTATGGGCGCGGACAACGGCCTCAAGCTCATCCAGTTCCGCGGAGTGGAGATGAATGAAAGCATTGAGTGGAATGGGCAGACTTATACCTGGGACGACCTTCTCGACCAGCTTACCTTTGCAGAAATGGCTCGCCTTGTAGGACAGGGTTATCACAATACAGCATATATAAGTTCGGTAAGTAAACCTGAAACAAAGGACGAAAACGGCCCCGCCGGCATAACCACATCGCTTACCGGCGGTTCGGCAAGGGGTACTTGTTACCCTTCCGCCGACCTTCGCGCGGCAACGTTTAACGATGAACTCGTAAAGGAAATGGGCGTAATGCTCGGCAATGATGCTCTTTGGTCTTCACCCAAGGTTTATTCAGGCCTCTACGGCCCCGGCGGAAACATCCAGCGTACTCCCTACGGCGGCAGGAATTTTGAATATTATTCGGAAGACCCCTTCATAGGCGGCAATATATGCGCCAATGAAGTTGAGGGAATACAATCCAAGGGTATGTTCGTATACCTCAAGCATTTTGCGCTGAACGACCAGGAATCGGGCCGCGACGGTATAAGCGTATGGGCTAACGAACAGGCGATACGCGAAATATATCTGCAGCAGTTTGAGACGTCTATAGTAAAGGGTGGTGCGCACTGCGTTATGTCCTCATTCAACCGTGTAGGTGCTACATGGTCGGGCGCAAACAAAAATCTCATGACGAATGTGTTGCGCGGCGAATGGGGTATGGACGGCCAGGCTGTTACCGATTATTCCGGCAACGACTTTATGGATGTTGCATTGGGCCTCATGGCCGGACAGGATATCTGGGATTATTCGGGCACCAAGTGGGTAGATAAGCTCAATACTCTCAAAAACGACGCCAATATCGTCAATGCCATGAGGCAGGCTTCGGCGCGTATCCTTTACACCGTTGCAAATTCAAACGCCATGAACGGCTACACTGTGGAAACGGTGGTGGAGGGCGGCCTCGCCTGGTGGCAGTCGACTCTCATTGCGGCGGATGTGATCTTCGGCGTTCTTACGGCTGCTGCTGCGGCAATGTTTGTTCTGTCCATCGTTAAAATTAAAAAGCAGGCAAACACCTGAAACGTTGCCGGTCAACCTCAGTAGTTCGTGTTTCTCCTCCTTGAAATCGCCGTGCGGCAAAATAATGCCGCACGGCAAGGAGAGGGGAATGAACGGAACGTGGCAAAGAATATTTTTAATATCGTTTATATCCGCATACCGTGGTGGTATGCGGATATTTTTGATGCATGATTGCGGCATTTCGTTTCCGGCTGCGGCAGGCGGCAGGGCGGCGAAGTTAATAAAACTATTCAGATTTTTAACAATATGTGGTACGATTTACCAAAAAACGCGCGGCATTTGATGTTTTTTCGCGCAAGACTATTTACAAATCGATAAAAAGGTGTTAAAATTAGACTATGCATAAATAATGCGTCATTGTAACATCTGCGCGCCGATGCAGGGCTTTGTGCGCGGATTGGCCGATACATGTATGCGTTTTATAAAAAAATTTACTGACAAAAACGGAATTTTTCCGTTGATATATATTCTTCATACCCGGGCGCAGGCGCGGAAAACCTGCGCGGCGCTCACCAGGCGGAGGCTTAATGCGCCTCTGTCCGACATTTCCAAATTTTTATAGGGGGATCTATGCAAAATAAACAGTTCAAAAGGTATGCGGCCGTAGTGCTGTTCGCCATAGTTGCGACGGCATGCGTTATTGTCGCATTCATCTTTTCGCAACTGCGCGCCTACCCTATTCGCGCCGATACTGCGGGGAATGTCTTAGCTTCGTTCGCGGAGGAGTCTGCGGGCGAAGCGAAAGAACATTACTCTATATCGGATTACAGCGAAAAGGAGAGCGGGCAGTCCGGTGCGGCCGTGCTTGCCGCCGCGGAATACGCCGAGGAGATGTTTGTCTATTCTCCGCCCGAAGACCTCGTCTACGACGGAACGGCAAAACAGGCGAGCGTTGAAGCGGCTGGCGAATACAGCGGCTATGACGTAAGCGTGTTCTATTCCAGCAGACCGTGGGGTTATATTCCCGCCGAACCTGTAGACGCGGGCACCTACTATGTGTTTGCGTCGGCAACCGACGGCGAACACTCCACGGAAATGGTCTTCGTCGGAGATTTTACCATCGAAAAGCGCGTCATAACTCCCGTCGTTTATATGGACGGGGAGGCCGTATCTTCGGTAGTTTATAACGGCGAAGCGCACACCGTCACTCTCTCGGCGGATACGGGAATAGACGGCGAAAGCGTGACTCTCGGCATAAGATACCGCGGCGAAACGTTAGAGGAGCTGGAACTCACCGATGCGGGCGGATTCCATCTCGGCGTGAGACTGATATCGGTCGAAGGCGGTTCTCGCGGCAACTATAGGCTTGCCGGAGATGTCGTTCACTTCAGCATAGAACGCGCCGTCTTGCCGATACCCGTAATTGAGGGCAGTTTTAACGATGACGGCGAAGAACACACGGTCATACCCGAAGGGTTCGACAGCTCTCTGATGAGCATACAGAACAATACATACAGTTCGGAAGGCAGATATTTGGTCACTGTGTCGATCAACGACATATACAACTATGTCTGGGAAGACGGCACGGTCACCGACAAGCGCATTTCATTCAATGTAACGTTGAAGATGCCTGTGGTGCGGATACCGGATATGCTTGACTTAACATGGCTGATAGTTGTGCTCAGCGTAGTGATCGTGGCGGAGGCGGTCGGGATTGTCCCTCTCAACAAGCGCCGCAAACGCAACGCCGGGCAGGATAATGAAGGCGCGGACAATTCTGTGAACGGCACGTCTGTCATGGCGATTGCGCCGCTCGCCCTGCTCGCTGCGAATTTGCCTTCAGGGCAGCTCGGCGCGCTCATAGGTCTCGGCGTGGCAGCCGTCGGCCTTGCGGCGGCGGACGTGGTGCTCGGCGTAAAGGGCAACAAAAAGAAGGCCGCATCCGGTGCGGATGCTGCTGAAGAAGCGGCTGCAGCCGAGCCTGAGCCTCAGCCCGAGCCTGTATACGAACCGGAGCCTGAACCTCAGCCCGAGCCTGTAAGCGAGCCGGAGCCTGAACCTCAGCCCGAGCCTGTATGCGAGCCGGAGCCCGAACCTCAGCCCGAGCCTTCATATGAGCCGGAGCCCGAACCTCAGCCCGAGCCTTCATATGAGCCGGAGCCCGAACTTGTGTATGATTCCGGCACGGAATCCCAAAGCGCTGAACCTGCATACGACCGCGGCCCCGACCCCGAGCTTGTGTACGACTCCGACGCCGTAAGGCAGCCCGAGCCTCAGCCCGAGCCCGAGGATGACCGCGAATACGCTACAAAGGTTCTATACGAAACCAAGCCCGACTTTGTGGTTGCGCCCGCGCCCGTGTTTGTGCCCGTAAAGGAGCCCGAACCCGAGCCCGAGGCAAAGGCTGCGCCCGAGGTGCTTCCCGTCATACTTCCCGATTCCGACGGAATGTACACGGTGCGCTATCTGTACAGCTTCCTGGCTAAGCTCATACAGTCCTCGCCCGAAGTTCAGCAGCGCTACTGCAATATAATCGACCTTGTAGATTCTTACGAAGGCGTGAAGGCTGTAATGAGCTGGAAGCACGTGCGTATATACAGCGGCAGGAAGATACTGTCATACATGGTGTTCAAGGGCAAAAAGCTGTGCATAACTTTCGCCCTCGATCCCGCCGAATTTGCCGATACAAAGTACCGCGGCATAGACGTGTCCGGCGTAAAGCGCTATGCAAAGACGCCCATGATGCTCAAACTCACGTCCGACAGGCGCGGCAAATACTCCGAATATCTTCTTTCGCTCCTTCTGGACCGCGAAGGATTCGAACACGGCGAAGTAAATCACACGCAGATATATCTTCCCTACGAAACGCGCGAGCAGCTTATACGCCGCGGCCTCGTAAAAATGGTTGCGCCCGGCTCAGGACAGGGCGAGAAGGAGCGTATCGACCGCGACACCTTCCTGAGGGAGATGCAGGCCATGCGCGAAACGGCGGAAGAGGTGATGTCTCTTGCCGACGAGAGCGGCATGGTAATCACCCGCTACAACTACAGTTTCAAGGCCAAGCTCATCCAGTCTGCGCCCGAGGTGCAGAGGCGCTACGGAGCGCTCGTCGACTTCATGCGCTCATACAAAAAGGTCAAGGCGGCCGAAAGCTGGAAGCAGGTGCGCGTATATTCGGGCAGAACATTGTATGCGTTGTTCACTTTCCGCGGCAAAAAGCTGTGCGTAAGTTTCGCGCTCGACCCCGAAGAGTTCGCGGGAACAAAGTACCGCGGCACGGATATGTCGAGGGTTAAAAAGTACAGCCGCACGCCGATGATGCTCAAGCTCACTTCCGAGCGCAGAGCGCGCTATGCCGAATATCTGTTCACCCTCCTGATGGAGAGGGCGGGCGTTCCCCTCGGCAAGCAGCCGGCGGAACCCACGCAGTGCGAATTTGAATTTGTGCCGCGCGAGCAGCTCATTCAGGAAAAGCAGATAAAGATGATAAGCGTGGGCGTTAAGGGCGGCGCCGGCGAGGCTGAAAAGGTCGACGTTGCGACTGCCATACGCGAGCGCATAGCCATGCACAGGGCGGAGGCGGCCGAGCGGGCCGCGCGCGAAAAGGCCGAAAAGGAGGCCGCCGAAAAGGCGGCGGGAGAGGCCGCAGCCGCGCAGGACGGAGATAATGCGCCCGGTGCTGCCGAAGCGCAGGCAGAGGGCGTTCCCGAGGCAGACCCCGCAAAGGCGTGATTTGTCTGCATGCAAGAAAGCCGCTTGCAGGACCCGTTGTAAAACGATATAGCGGATGCACAAAAATTTATGTGCATCAGAACGGTAAAAATTAAAAAGCTGCGCTTTCAGCGCAGTTCTTCTGCGGCGCCGATGTATGTCGGCGCCGCAGTTTTTTAAGTTAAAGCCAAAGAGGAAACGTGAGCAGACGGTGCGATTGCCGCCATAAAAAGTCTAATATAACCAAATTGCTATTGCATTTTTCACTTTACTGTGCTAAAATATTTGTGTAATGTGTGAAAGTCGGGTGAAAACCTCTTGTTGCGCTTACAAATCAAATATATACGGAGGTTTTTATGTCTGATCAGACACAGCAGACCGAGGTCGAACAGCCTGTGTCAAGCGAACAGTCCGCGGCGGCGGAGCAGTCTTCCGCGCCCGTGCAGCCGCAGAAGAACGGCTTCTGGGACAAGGTGGACAGGTGGTTCGGCATCACGAAGAGCGGTTCAAATTACCGCACGGAGATCGTAGCCGGCCTCACCACATTCATGGCCATGGTTTACATCCTCATGGTAAACGCCGGATTTTTCCAGGGCGTCATAGGCAGCGGCGGCGACGAAGGTTACGGTGCGGCCTACATAGCCACGGCAATGGGCGCAATAGTGGGCACCATGCTCATGGCGTTTATGGCAAAGATGCCGCTCGCGCAGGCTTCGGGTATGGGCATAAACGCGTTTATAGCGTTCACCCTTCTGGATGTATCCACCGGCCTCACCTACGCCAATACGATGGTATTCGTTCTTCTTGACGGCGTGATATTCCTGCTTCTCACCGTCACGGGTCTGCGCAAAAAGATTTTTGAAGCCATCCCCGCGGGAGTTCGCCACGCCATTCCCGTCGGCATAGGCCTGTTCATCGCCTTCATCGGCATGCAGCAGGCGGGAATAATAGTTGATAACAGCAGCACGCTTACGGGCTTCATATCCTTCAACGTGCTCGGTTCGGGCGCGTTCATGACTTATGAAGCCGGCACCGTCGGCGGCATGATGCCCGCTATAGTCGCGATTGCAGGCGTGATAGCCATTGCCGTGCTCTCCAAAAAGAACGTAAAGGGCGCGGTATTGTGGGGTCTTCTCGGCTCTGCGGTGCTCTATTATGTGCTCGCCGGCATAGCTTACGCGGCAAATGTCGCGGCGGCAGAGGCAATGTTTATCGATATAGATATCGCCGACCCCTTCGACGCTTTCGTTTCCTGGGGCAACAACTCCGTGGGCGCGGTATTCTATGAGGGCTTCGATTTCTCGCACTATCTCGGAACCGATGGCAACTCAGTCGGCTCGCTCGTGGTCGTGCTCATAACTTCGGCCATCTCGCTGTGCATGATAGATATGTTCGATACCATAGGCACGCTGTACGGCGCCTGCTCCAAGGGCAACCTGCTCGATGAAAACGGCACGCCCGTACGCATGGAAAAGATGATGCTTGCCGACGCGATCGCAACCTGCACGGGCGCTATTGCCGGCACCTCCACCGTCACCACGTTCGTAGAATCCTCTTCCGGCGTTGTGGCGGGCGGCAGGACGGGCTTCACCTCGCTCATAACCGGCCTCTGCTTTATCGTGGCAATGTTCCTCTCTCCCATCGCCCAGCTCATTCCCCGCTGCGCAACGGCAACGGCTCTCATCTGGGTGGGCGTTCTGATGATGAGCTCGGTGACCAGGATCGACTGGAACGACGCCGCCGATTCTATCGTCGCGTTCATGACGTTCATGGTAATGCTCCTTGGCTATTCGATATCCAAGGGCATAGGCATGGGCATAATCACATTTATAATCGTAAGATTGTGCACGGGCAAAGTGAAGGAGATATCTGTTGCCACTTGGGTCATCGGCATAATCTTCCTTGCAACTTTCCTCATAAGTTCGGTATAACGGGCAGATTCTGATTGTATTAATATTATCCGGATTGCGGCGCGCAGAAAGTTTCTGCGCGCCGCAGTTTTCTTATTATTATAATTAAACACATTTTTTGTCGCAGATGTTGTAAATATTGCGCCGGTGTGGTATAATTGTGTATGAAAAAATGCGCCGCAAGGCGCTAAAAGGAGTAATGATTTTATGAAGATGGAAGATTTCAGGCTCGACGGCAAGGTGGCGCTTGTCACGGGCGGCACTTACGGCATAGGCTACGCAATTGCCAAGGGGCTTGCGGCAGCCGGCGCGGTCATCACTTTCTGCGATCTGAAACAGGAGCTTGTTGATAAGGGGCTTGCGGCGTATGAGGCCGACGGCATAAAAGCCTACGGCTATGTGTGCAACGTATGCGACGAGCCGGCCGTTCAGGAGATGGTAAAGAAGATAGAGGAAGAGGTGGGCGTGATCGATATTCTCGTGAACAATGCGGGCATAATCAAGCGTATCCCCATGCTTGAGATGAGCGCCGCCGATTTCAGACAGGTCATCGACGTCGATCTCAACGCGCCGTTCATCGTTGCAAAGGCCGTGCTCCCCTCTATGATCAAAAAAGGTCACGGCAAGATAATCAACATCTGCTCCATGATGAGCGAACTCGGCCGTGAAACTGTGTCGGCATATGCGGCGGCGAAGGGCGGCCTCAAGATGCTCACCCGCAACATCTGCTCGGAGTACGGCGGCTATAACATCCAGTGCAACGCCATAGGCCCCGGCTATATAGCAACTCCCCAGACGGCGCCTCTGCGCGAGCGTCAGCCCGACGGTTCCCGTCACCCGTTTGATTCGTTCATCTGCGCCAAGACGCCCGCAGGCCGCTGGCTCGAAGCGGACGAGCTCGCGGGTCCCGCCGTGTTCCTCGCCTCCGACGCCTCCAACGCCGTTAACGGGCATATACTCTATGTCGACGGCGGTATACTCGCGTATATAGGTAAACAGCCGCAGTAAATGGTTAACGCAAATCTTTTTGCTGAAGCAAAAATCTTTGCCGTGAGGTTTTACGGTAAGCCGTAAAAACACTTAACGCCCGAACTAAATTCGGGCTTGTGTTTTTTCGGCGTAAGTTATTTAGGAAAGGGTTCACGAATTTCTCGCGCTGGTGACGCACGCGCGAGCTTAACGACACTCTGCCGAGGCTCCCGAAGGGAAACGGCAGACAAATTCCGTGAGTTTTGGGGAGCCGGCTCCTCCTTGCCCTGACCTTAAAATGCTCTCATATTATATAGTCAGGGCAATTCCCCCTTTGGTGAGCTCGCTTCGCGACAAATTGTGTCGCGCTGGCGCAGGGAAACCCTGCTTGCGCAGAGTATTATTTTAAAACAGTTCATACAAATGCCGCACGGGGCGCCGTGCGGCATTTGTGCTGTGATCGGGGCAAAATTTTCGGCGGGTTACACAAATTTTGTCGTCCTGGGCAAAAACGTGGTAAAATTTACAATATCTTGCAGGCAAATCGGAAATTGGTTTTTCACACATGATAATATATAATGGTGATATAAATCAAAAATAGTTATTTTGTCACATAATCTTTTTTATATTTCGTCTGCTTGATCGGCGGCATTATTGCCGGCGGTCAGGCGTGTTTATGTTTAAGAGCGCCCGCGGGCGCTCTGCGTGTGCGCGATATCGCACACGGATAAACATTTCTTTATGAGTCAGAAACGGCGATGGTAACTTCGGGCAGCACAGGCGAGTACTTTCAGCCGACTGAAATATAATAATTCCTCGCATTGAGGAGAAGGAGATAAGGTGAAACGAACTACTAAAACTATACTTATGCTTGCTTCATGCATGGCTGTAGCAGTTTCGGTGGCCGGTCTTTCCGCGTGCAGTCTGATGACTTACATTCTCGACGGAAATACGTCGGGCGGCGGTGGCGGCGGCGACGATCCCGGCACCGATCCCGGCGGTTCCGGCACTTACACGCTCGACGTCGCTGCTATGGATCCTGCCTGGAGCGACAACGTTGTGGACAGCTCGCTGTGGAGGACGACGGCAAATATCGACGCATATGCCATAGATACGCTCGTTCTGAATGAAGACGGCACTTATGAGCTGACCAAGGATATGGGCGCGGGCCCCGCGGCGATCGACCGCTGGAGCTCCGACGGCGGCGTTGAAGACAACAACTTCTGCCGCTATACCTACTACGGCACATATGAGATCGCCTCCGACGGCGTGACGGTGACTCTCTCCGAGTGTACAAGCATTGCCGCCGAAGTGGACGTATTCGAGATGTCTTTGGGCTACGACCTCGGCAACTATGTAATAGAGTATACCGAAACGGACGACCTCACCTTCGGCGCGGGCACATGCGGCGATGAGACTGTCGTAGACCTCATGTACGGCCCCTACATCGCCGACAGCGGCCGCGGCAACTGCTCGCAGACGGTGAAGCTCGGCACATATGACTACGGCACGTTCACCTTTGTCGAGGAGGAAGATCCCGGTGAGGATCCCGGCGAAGACCCCGACGAACCCGGCGGCGAAGTGGATACCCGTCCTTCATACACATTCACTTCGGGCACCAATTCCGAAATAACGTTCACCGTATATGCCGACGGCACATATACCTTTGCATGGGATGCCAACAGCGTGACGGAGAGCGGCGCCTTTACCTGGGACCGAATCAGCCAGACGCTCACCATAACCGATCCTGCCGGCAATGAGCAGGAGGTGGTCGCTGAAAACGGCGAACTTGCCTTCACCTATGTATATTCCGTGAGCGACCAGCTCACGCAGGATTACACGGGCAGCGTTGAAGAGCTGGAGGCGGCCGTCTGCGAAGTGGCCTATTCCATGATACCTTCCGCCGACGGCGACATCTCTCTCGATCTGTACTCCGACGGCACATATACCTATGCCGATCCCGCAAACAGCGTGCGCGAAACGGGCGCATATAAATGGGACAACGACGGCGTTCTCACGGTCACAAAGCCCGACGGCACGGAGCTGACGTCTGAGCTCAGCGGCAATCTTGTGACGCTGGCATATTCGTCTGGCTCCTCCTCTGAAACGTTCATAGGCTCATATGCCGCCATGAATGCGGCGATGGAGAGTGCGGAGGTGATTTATTCGTTCACTCCCGCGTCCAACCCCGCGATAATATTCGAACTTTACAGCGACGGCGCGTACAGGTTTGCCTTCACGACGTATAATACCGAAGAATTCGGCACCTGGACTTTTGAAAGCGGCGTGCTTACAATAACCGACGCAAACGGCAAAGTCACCGTTTCCGAACTTGACGGCGACGCAATATCATTCACTTACGTGTCGGCGGCGAGCGAACTTCTGAACCAGAGCTATACGGGCAGCGCCGCGGCTCTTGCTCAGGCAATGATCGAAGCGGGCGTGACCGAGGAGATATATTCCTTCACCCCCGGCTCGGGCAATACGGCCATATCGCTCAAGTTCTACGATAACGGCAGCTACGAGTTCGGTTTTGCGACATACAGCCTCACCGATTACGGCACATGGTCTTATGAAGGCGGAACGCTCGTAGTTACGAGGGCGAGCGGCGAGCAGTTCACCGCCACGGTAACGGGCGATGAGATAAGCCTCTATTATAACTACGGCGGCGGGCTCGACCAGACCTTTACGGGCAGCGTCTCCGGGCTTTCAAACGCCATGCTCGAGAGCGGAATGACCGAGGAGGTATATTCCTTCACCCCCGGTTCGGGCAATACGGCCATATCTCTCAAGTTCTACGATAACGGCAGCTACGAGTTCGGTTTTGCGACATACAGCCTCACCGATTACGGCACATGGTCTTATGAAGGCGGAACGCTCGTAGTTACGAGGGCGAGCGGCGAGCAGTTCACCGCCACGGTAACGGGCGATGAGATAAGCCTCTATTATAACTACGGCGGCGGGCTCGACCAGACCTTTACGGGAAGCTTATCCGCTCTTCTGGGCGCCATGATAGAGCACGGCGTGACTGAGGAGATATATTCCTTCACTCCCGGTTCGGGCAATACGGCAATATCGCTCAAATTCTACGATAACGGCGCTTACGAGTTTGCGTTTGCAACATACGGCCTCACCGCTTACGGCACATGGGAGTATTCCGACGGCGCGCTCAGCGTCACCAAGGCCGACGGCACTGTGTTCACTGCGACTATAACGGGCGACGAGATAAGTCTGTATTACGACCACGGCAGCGGCCTCAACCAGACGTTTGAAGGCAGCGTTGAAGCCCTCACGGCCGCAATAGCCGGCGAAACCCAGACTGAAGGAGGTGCGGCAGCATGAAACTTACCCAGAAAACTTTAGACACGATGCGCAAGGCGGGCAGGATAGTATCCGTCGCGTTTGCGCTTGTTATAGCGGCGGGCTGTGCCGCGGGCAGCATGCTCGAGGCCAATGCCGACCAGGTAAATAACTTTTTGCACACCCAGACCACCACAACGACGGGCGGCGGCGATTACGACAGCTTCACTCCCGACGAAGAATATCTTAACAGCAACGGCTCTGCCAATACCGACGCGCTCGTTCAGGCGCACATCGATATGGGCACCCGCCTTGCCGAAGAGGGCAGCGTGCTCCTCAAAAACAGCAGCAGCGCGCTTCCCCTTGCAGGCACCGAAAAGGTCACCCTCATGGGTTACCGCAGTACGCCCAATAACGCCATATACGGCATGGACATAGGTTCCCCCGAAGAGGCCAGCCAGAACGTAAGCTTCCACGACGCGCTCGAGGCCGCCGGTTTCGACGTGAACGAGACGGTGTGCGACGCCTATGCCACAGTTTCGGCGACGACAACCTATACCGCCAGCGGCGTTAACAGGCTGGGCGGCACAGGCTACTATGTTGAAGAGATAACCGAGGCCAACCGCTACAACGTGGCCGAACCTTCGATAGACGAGATCCGCACCCAGGCCGGGGAGTCGGCTTTCGACAGCAGTATCGAGGAGTACAGCGACGCCGCCATAATCGTGCTCGGCAGACCTTCGTCCGAGCAGGGCGACTATTACGCGGGCTCCACGGGCGCCGACGCGAGCAATCACTCAACGTCCGGTTCGGGCAATTCTCTGAGCCTTTCAAACGGCGAGTGGGATCTTATAAACTTCGCCAAAGAGAATTTCGATAAAGTGGTGGTAGTCATAACCACGGCAAACGCCATGGAGCTTGAAGAGCTCGAGGCCGACGAGGGAGTGGACGCCATACTTTGGGCGGGTTATCCCGGCAACTACGGTTTCTACGGCGTTGCCAACATACTCGCAGGCAAGGCAAATCCTTCGGGCAGACTCGCCGACACCTATGCAAGCGACTCGGCCTCCTCGCCCGCGATGGTAAACTACGGACTCTATCTCTACTCCAACCAGTCGCAGTACGGCCTTAACTCCAACGATTATTACGGCGGCGCCTATATAGTCCAGGCGGAGGGCATATACACCGGCTACAAGTACTACGAAACGCGCTATGAAGACACTGTAATGAACCAGGGCAACGCGTCCTCTTCTACGGGCGTCGGCTACTACAACGATACGGGCGCATGGAATTACGGCGAAGAAGTGACATATTCGTTCGGTTACGGACTCTCATATACCACCTTCTCGCAGGAGATAACGAACGTAGAGTTTTCAAGCGACTACAGAACGGCGGCAGTCACAGTATCCGTTACCAACGAGGGCGACGTCGACGGCAAGAGCGTAGTTCAGGTATACGGCCAGGCTCCCTACACCGAGGGCGGCGTAGAGAAGGCATCCGTCGTGCTCCTTGCATATGAAAAGGCCGATGTGGCCGCAGGCGAAACCGTCACCGTAACGGTGGAGGTGGATATGCAGTATCTCGCCTCTTACGACAGCACCGCAAACGGCGGCGAGGGCACCTATATTATGGATGCGGGCGACGGTTACTACTTTGCGCTTGGCTGCAACTCAAGTTCCGAGGGCGCGCACGCGGCCGTAAACAACATACTTGCCGCCAAGGGATATACCACGGCAGACGGCATGGATGAGAGCGGCAACGAAGACGCAGTTTACGAATTTTCGTGGAGCGAGGCAAATTCCGGCCTGTTCTCCACTTCCAAGTCGGGCACGGAGGTCACCAACCAGCTCGAGGATATGGATTATAACCATTTCCAGGACGGTACAGTGACATACCTTTCGCGCAGCAACTGGTCGGGAACATGGCCCAGCGAATACACGGGCCTCTCCATAACGCAGGATATGTTGTCATATCTTCAGAACTCCTTCCATGAGACTACCGATACCGACGTGAGCGATATCGTATTCGGCTCGGAGGAGTATGAGACGAGCTTCCCCGATATGTTCGGCTCCGATTTCGATGACGAGCGCTGGGCGGAGGTCATCGATCAGATAACGCTTGAAAATGCCGTATATTTCACTGCGAGCGGCAACAGAACTTTCCAGACCATGGACGAGATATCGTTCATTGCGGGTTTCTCGTTCGTTGAAAACGGTTCAGTCGGCATTCAGAAGACGCTTTCGCAGCAGTCGGATGCAAACGCCCCCTGGTATGTGTCCTCGGGCGACAGCAATTCGAGCTATTACACCAACTCCTTCGGCGGCGCGACGCTCATGGCGTCTACCTGGAACAAAGATCTGATGGAAGAGATGGGCGTGCTCTGGGGCAATGACGCGCTGTTCATAAACATACCCATGGTATGGGCTCCCAGCATAAACACCCACCGCACCCCCTATAACGGGCGCAACGGCGAATATTACTCCGAAGACGGCGTCTTAAGCGGCTACACGGCGCTTTCCGTGGGCAAGGGCGCCATCTCCAAGGGCCTCATCACATCTATAAAGCACTTTGCCTTCAACCAGCAGGAGACGGCGCGCAACGGCATATCCACGTTCATGAACGAGCAGTCCGCGCGCGAAGGCGAGCTCCGCGGCTTCCAGATAGCCTTGGAGGGCTATTATAACGAAGACGGCACCCGCACCTCAGTGCTCGGCATAATGACGGCATACAACCGCGCAGGCAGTGTATATGTCGGCGCGCACGAAGGCCTCATGCAGGGAATACTCCGTGACGAGTGGGATTTCAACGGCTACGCCACGTCCGACCTCGCGCAGTCGCGAAGCACTTACATGCCCTATATAGAGAGCATGCTTGCAGGCACGACAAACTTCGATACGGCCATAAACAACGGCAACACCGTATGGGGCATGGATAACGGCTCGGGCAGCTATGTGTCTATGCCGGTGGCAACGCTCATCTCCGAGATACAGAACGATGCGGAGGTGCTCACCGCAATAAAAGAAAACCTGCATTATTCCCTCTGGGCGTTCTCTCAGAGCAATCTTGCAAACTGGATGACCGATACCACCCGTACCGTGTGGGTACTCAACTGGTGGCGTGCGCTCTATCTCGGCTGCGAGATTGTGGGCGGCATTGCGGTCGCCGGCGGCGTCGCGATGTATGTAGTATCCTATGTTTTCTCAAACAAGGGTAAAAAGCAGACCGCTGAAGCTGAAGCGGAAAGGAGTGAAGAGTGATGAAAGCCAGGTATGCTATAAAAAGGAATAATTTGGCAACGTTGGTTATACTTCTTGCCATAGTGGCGGGTATAGCCGCAGAATTTCTGGCGCTTTTAAGCTCGCGCGCAAACAGCACCTACGCCATAACCGCTCTGTACGACGTGATGATCATGACGGAAGTTGCCGTCGCCGTGCTGATAATAATTTATGCGTTAAGTTTCTTTGCACGCGGCAACATCGCCATGATAGTGTTCGACGTATTGCGCCTTGCGGCGGTAGCTCTTCTGTGCGTTTGCCTGTTCATCGTGCTTGACGAGCGCGCAACGCTCATGGGCTATGTATGGTTCTCCGACCTTGAAAGCGGCAACGCAAATTCGGTTAACGCACTCAACTACGGAGTTGCCTCGGCCGCGTGCTATGCCTTCACGATAATAGTGCTTGCAGTTTCCGGCGCTGTGGAGTTCATCAACGCCAAAAAGCTCAAAAGAACGCGTGAAGAGATCATTGCCGACATCGAAGTGCTCAACAAAGAACTTGCCGAAGCCGAAGAATAAATCGTGCATTCCTTGTTTCTTTTTCCCCTTAAAACGGGGAAGCAGGATTGCGGAACTAAAACTTTTTCGTGCATAAAAGTTGCGTTGAAAAATGCATAAAAATATTGCACTAAAATGCAAAAATATAAGCCGCGGAGCTTTTCAGCTCCGCGGCTTATATCATAATTTGAAATGCGGCTTAAAATAAATTATAAAACATCACGGCGGTGCGGGACAACTTGCCCCGCACCGCCGTGACTTTTTTCTGAGGTATGCGTATAAACTTAATTCTTCCTTTCATTTTCGCGCTGCTGCCTTTCCTTTTCGGCGCGCTCGTTCTGCCTTGTCATAACGTCGGAGATAATCGAAAGGTGGTAAACTATTATACTTCCGAACAAAAACAAAAATTCAAGTGCTGCGCAGGCTATAAAGCCGGTAAGGATTTCTCCCGATGCCCAAAAAGATATAAACAATAAAATCAGTAGTGCAAATATAACTATATTCACAACATATAAAAATATCTTTTTGCCAGGAACATAATGATTATTCTGATTTTTTTCCATTAAAAACAGCTCCTCGATTATTAATATAATATATCTGGTATCTCCAATTCAATTTGCCATAGTCCCGAACCTGTTACGCCGATTGATGCGGCGATTCCGGGGTCTTTTATTGATGCTCATAATTTTCCTCCGTTATCATTTTATTTTGGGTTGCAACCTACGATAACAATGTAGCACCAAAGGGGCGGTTTGTCAATGGCAAAGGGCGCAAATTGCGTCCCGCTTTTGTCCCGATTTGCGTTTGCGGCAATTCTACTTTGGCGCTACACGGCAAATTCTGTCCCGAATGTGTCCCGCCGGGCTGCGCAAAAATATATAAAAAATGCAAAAAAGTGCGCGTAATTTATTTTCAATTTATGCGGCGGGTGATATAATAAACTTATGAACAGGATCGACGGCAAATATTTAAAGGAACTGCGCGAAGGGCGCGGGCTCTCCATTCGCGAGCTGGCTGAAAAGATATACGTTTCAAAATCGTCGGTGCAGCGGTGGGAACAGTCTGTAGTGCCGGAAAACAGGGATATACTCAATAAAATTTCCGAAGTTTTCGGCCTTTCGGTGGAGGATATGCGCGCGCAGTCGGCAGAAAAATACGGCGTGGATCATCTCAAGGGCAAGACGGCGCCCGAGGACGACGAGCTTTCTCCCGACGAGCGTGCCGAGGCCAAGTTCGGCATAAAGGGGCTGGGTATAGCGCTTGCGGCGGTATGCATAGCCATCGCTTTCGCCGTGGTCCTGCCGATAGTGCTGTAACAAAATAAATAATAAATTAAAAATTAAAATCTGTCTCTTATACACATCTGACGCTGCCGACGATCTTACGCGTGTA
>ERZ1090881.387-NODE-389-length-21220-cov-78.898417_pt1 | contig 21220 bp, 15 predicted proteins | sample MGYA00478470_ERZ1090881 | MGnify/ENA primary metagenome ERZ1090881 (study PRJEB33644, sample SAMEA5815736) | chicken gut metagenome | biome: Chicken; feature: Gastrointestinal Tract; material: Caecum | place: Ireland | collected 2019-01-01 | study: A study of the...
GCAATAGCCTATTCCTGAACCCCCGGACTATCCGGGGGTTTTCTTTATACAAAAAGCCCGTCGGGCGCCTGAAACGGCGCCAGACGGGCTTTAGCATTAAAATTTTAATTGCATACGCATTTAAAAAATTATTTGAACAGCGAAATAAATTCGCGCAGGGCAAACGGTACGGGCACGTTTTTGGGAAGCGCAAGTCCCACTCCGCGCACCGGCAGCGACGGCGTAATGTTGACCTCGAAAATCTCGCCGCTGTCAAGCCGTTTTTTGCAATACTCGCGGGGAACACAGCCTATGCCCATGCCCTTTACCGCGAGCTTTAACATGAGGTCCCAGTTAGCCACTTCTATATCCGGCTGGAGAGTAAGTCCGAGCGTGGCGAGATACCCGTCTACCGCGCGGCGGGCTACCGTATTCTGCTCCATCATCAGGAGAGGATATTCCTGCAGCGTCTTTATGGAGACGGCGCGGCCCTTGAGTTCGGAATATCTGTCGCTTGCAACAAAGATATCGGACAAAAGGCTTACGCTGCCGGAGAGCATTACCTCCTTGTCGTCTACAGGGAGATTGAGAAACACGATGTCGCACTTGTTGTCCTTGAGCTGCGCTATAGTGTCGAGCGTGGTGCCCGTTATAAGGTCAAACTTGACGGCGGGATACTTATCGTGGTATTCTGCTATCTTATCGGCAAGGATATTCGAAAAGATAGAATCGGTCGCGCCGACGCGGATCGTGCCCGTGGCGGTGGTCTTGAGCTCGATAAGCGTATTTTCGGCGCTGTCTAAAAGCGAGAGGGCTTCTTCCACCTTCGGAAATATTATCTTGCCGCCATGCACGGAGAGCTCCATGCCCCTGTGCGTGCGGTTGAAGAGCGTGACGCCGAGCTGATTTTCGAGCTGTTTTATCGCCTGCGAAACCGCCGGCTGGGATATGTAAAGCTCCTCTGCCGCCTTGGTCAGGCTGCCGCACTTAGCCACGGTGTAAAATACCCTGTATAATTCCAGATTTACCATTTGTTGTTCCTCACAGATACATAGATATACAAAATAGATATACAAAGCGGAATAGATTTCTCCGTTCTGCCTTAGGCTCCGGTCGAAATGACAATTATTATTATTTTATAATTAATTATTCTGAAACAAATTATGTCGCAAGGCGGGTTTCCCGCCGCAGCAGGGCGAGTAACGCATTTCTGCAAACAGCACATATGCGCTGTTTGCGCGTTGCGAGGTGAGCGAGGGCAAATGTATGCCCGAGCGGTGACCGAGTGCGGTGATTTATTACCGCGCACCGCACGAGAACAATTTGCGCATACCTGCGCATCTGCCGTTTCCCTTCGGGAGCCTCGGCAGAGCAGCGAGCAAAGCTCTCGCGCAGCAGGGTGAATTTGCGCAATTATACGCTCCGTGGGCCCTTATGATTGCGCAAAGAGGGACGAACATTGCAGTTCTACAAACAGCGGATACCCGCTGTTTGTGCAATGTGAGATGAGCAAGGGCAAATCATAGCCCGAGCGGTGACCGAGCGCGGCGGCTACATCACCGCGCGCCGCGCGAGAAGGCCCCTCAAATCACGGAATTTTTCGTTCTCGGCCAGGACGAAAAATTCGTGAACTCACTTACCCACGCAGAATTTGGAGAAAATAGTATCGATAATCTCCTCCGTAGCCGTTGCTCCCGTTATCTCGCCGAGAGCATCCCAAGCCTCTTTTATGTCTACAGAGACGATATCGGCAGGGAACGCGCCTATGGCATCGGCAGCGCTTCCGAGCGAACCCGAAGCGCGTGAGAGCGCGTTATAGTGCCGTTCCTCTATCAGAAAGGCTTCATCGGCTGCGCCCGAAGGAAGGGCTCGCGCGCTCATTATGGACTTGAGAGCCTCCACCCCCTCGCCCGTGAGAGCGGATACTGAGATATCTTCCGCCCCGTCAGGGTTATCCGAAATGTCGCGCTTATTGCGCACCTTTATCACGGGGCAGGCACAGTCCTCTTCAAGCTCGCGCTCGTCCATGCCGTACTCGCCCTCATACACGATGAGCGCAAGGTCCGCCGACTTCAGCGCCTGTTTTGCACGCTCAATTCCGAGCTGCTCTATCTCTCCCGCGCTCTCGCGCACGCCTGCGGTATCGAACAGGTTGAACCGCACGCCGCCGAGCTCTAAGGACCCCTCCACCACGTCGCGCGTGGTGCCGGCGGAGGGCGAAACTATGGCCTTGTCGTAACCAAGCATGGCGTTTAAAAGCGAGCTCTTGCCGGCGTTGGGTTTGCCGCAGATGGCAACGGATACGCCGTTTTTTATCTTTTTGCCCCCGTCATATGTGGCGATGAGTTTATCGAGATCTCTCTTTATATTTAAAATTACGCATTTTATGTCGGAAAGTTCGGTGCGCTCTATATCCTCCTCGGGATAGTCGATATCGGCGCCGATTTTAGCGAGCACGTCGGTGAGTCTGTCCTGCGCCTCTTCAGCGGCAGTCGTGAGCCTGCCCGAATATAACAGGCTGCCCGCGCGCACTTCGGCTGCGCTCTGACCGTTTATCATATCGGCCATGCCCTCGGCGGCGGAGAGCGAAATTTTGCCGTTTACAAAGGCGCGCATGGTGAACTCTCCCGCCTTCGCGGGGCGCGCGCCTGCCGCAAGCACACTTTTAAGCACCGCGCGCGAGAGCTCCACCCCGCCGTGGCAGTGAAGCTCCACAACGTCCTCGCCCGTGAACGAATGAGGCGCCCTGAAATACACGCACATGCCGAAGTCGGAGATGTTGCCCGCGGCCTTTATATTGCCCGCGTACATATAGCGCGGCCTGAAGTTCTTTACCGCCGTTTTTCCGCGGGGCGCAAACACACTTTCCGCGATGTCGAGCGCGCCCGCGCCGCTTATTCTTATTATCGCCACTCCGCCCACGGCGGGAGCTGTGGAGATGGCGGCAATGCATTGCTCCCTCATATCAAGCCTTTCAGTACCCAAAAAATTGACTTGCGATATAATTATTGGTTATACGTATAAACAAACATTATATCTTGAGGCTATTATAACACAATAATATAATCTGTGCAAATAAATAGCGGGGTCACAAAAGGCAAAATTGCCTTTTGTGACCCCGCTATAACAGCATGAAAAAAATTGTCGATAATCAGTTGAATTCGTCGAACGGCGAACCGCCGTCGTCCTTCGGGCCGCCGGAATTTGCGCCCGAACCGGAATTTGAACCGCCCGACGCACCGTATTCGCCGTCAAAAGGATCCGGAGCCGAACCGCCGGAACCGCCCTGGGTGCCGTTCTGCCCGTTATATCCGCCGCCGTATCCGCCGCTGTACGGATTCTGGTTGTATGGGTTGCCGTACTGCTGCTGATACATGCGGTAATTGCGCTCGCGCACCTTTCTGATGTAATCCTCGTAACGCATGCCGCTGTTGTTGCGCACAACGTAGATGAGAATGCCGGTGAGAGGCAGAAGGGCGCCCGCTATAGAGAACCATATATACTGCCTTGCGGCGTAAGTGCGGAAGAACGAGGTGAGAAGCAGAAGCTTTACGACGATGAACACGAGCTCCACCCACGAGAGAATGGCGCCGAGGTGCATGAACGACCAGCCCATCCACTCCATGCCCGCGGGAAGGCCCTCTACAGCGCCGGGATAATAGTATAATATCGTACCCGTATCGTTGCCCGCATAATAGGGATCCCATCTTATATAGTCCCAAACGGCGAATGCCGAGACGTAGTAGATAATATATCCCGCCACGAGCAGAGCCTCGAGCGCGGCTACTATTACGGCGAAGTGCTGCGTCTTCATGCCGTAAACTTTATTTTTCTGCGCGCATACGCCTATATAATAGACGTTTAAAAAGGGCACAAAGGCCATCCAGCTGTTTTTTATCTTTTCGCGCTTTGCTATGGTGAGAAGACCGAACGCCTGGAACACATATACGATCAAAAAACACAATCCGCCGACCAACAGGCATATCCACAACCTGTTCGGCACGTTATTGTTCTCGTCCATGCTCATCGTCACAAACATTTCGGCATAGCTTGCAAACTGAAAGAAATCCATACATTCACCTTAAAAGGCATTTCAAAAATTCCGCAACCCGCGGCACGTTTGACCGTCAAAAGCGGACTTTGGCATTTTTGCACAAATTATTATATTCGAATATAATGTATTTAGTAAAAAAGAATTGTGAAAACGAAGTAAAATTAACGGCAGGCATAAACGTTATTCCGCCCCGAAAAGGTCAAAGCCATAGTCAACGCTCTCCAAAGTCAGTCCCTTTGCCGGCATCGTCTTGCCGACGAGCGACCGGTTCCCCGTATCGAGCGAAGCTTTTACATCGTCTAAAGTCAGCCTGCCCTGACCCAAAAACAGCAGCGTTCCCGCCATGGTGCGCACCATATTGTATAAAAAGCCGCCTCCGCACACCTCTATTTCAATATCTTCGCTCCCGCGCGTGAGACCGCTCTTCACGTACACTGAATATACATTGCGCACGGTCGTCTTTGCGGAAGACCCGCTGGCACAGTATGCGGCGAAATCGTGCTCGCCGCAAAAGAGGCGCGCCCCCTCCTCCATCAGCTTTAGGCCGGGGCGGGGATGCACGGCGACGGCATAGCGCGACTTTAAAGGGTGTTCCCTGCGCGCAACATACATGCGGTAGCAATATGTCTTTTTCCTGGCCGAGCGGTTTGAATCGAACTCATCGGGCGCGGCGGCAGACTTCAGCACGCAGATATCGGGCGGCAGGCGGAAATTGAGAGCGTCGGCAATCTTTTCAGCGGGGACCGAGATGTCGGCCGAAAAGTGGCAGACCTGCCCCGCCGCGTGCACGCCGCTGTCGGTGCGGCCGCTGGCGGTTATATTTACTTTTTTGCCGAAGGCGGCATACGCCGCGCCCTCTAAAACGCTCTGCACGGAGATACCGTTCTTCTGCGTCTGCCAGCCGCGGTAGTGCGTGCCGTCGTAAGCAACTTTTATTGCAAATTTCATAAATAATTAACGTGCGCAAGCAGGGACAATCCCCCACCCCGCATGGATAACCCTTGGAGATGCGAGCAGTACGCGGAGCGTGCGGAAGTTGCGAAGGTGCTTACTTGGAGGTAAGTGACTGAGCAAACCCGTAAACGCGACAATGTAATGCGACGCATATACAAGGGAAAGCGATTAAGAAATTATTATATACTCGTAAATTTCGGGCCAGATCTGCGCGCCATACACATTGAACAGCACGACGCCCGCAATGAGCGCGGCAGTAAGCACCGCGCCGATGAGATCGCGCCAGCCGAAGGTGAGTTTTTTATATTTGGTGCGGTTTTTGCTCCCCGAGTAGCAGCGCGCGTCCATGGCGTCGCCCAGCTCCTCAGCGCGGCGGAAGGCGCTTATCAGAAGGGGGATGAGTATGGGCACCACCGCCTTTATGCGCTTGAAGATGTTGCCGCTTTCAAAGTCGGCTCCGCGCGCCTTCTGCGCGGCGATTATCCTGTTTGTTTCGTCTATCAGCGTGGGAATAAAGCGCAGAGCTATGCTCATTATGAGCGCCAGCTCGTGAACGGGAAACTTTATCCATTTCAAGGGAGTGAGCAGGCTCTCTATACCGTCGGTGAGGCGCACGGGCGTGGTAGTGAGAGTGAGCACCGCCGAGGCCATGACAAGAAGGAACAGCCTAAGCAGCAGAAATACCGTGAACACTATCGATTCGCGCGTGATGCTTGCGACTCCCCAGTCGACGAGCACATGTTCGCCGCCGTGGAAAAACAGATTGAGGACAGACGTGAGCACTAAAATGAAGAGTATGCCCTTGACCGAGCGAAGTACCGAGCCGAAAGGCACGCGCGCGGCGATGACGGCGGCTATCAGAAATATAGTGCACAGTATCATGCCGTAAAACGTCTGCGCGATAAAAATGGCCACTATAAAAGCAATGAGCGCAAGCAGTTTTGTGCGCGGGTCCATAGAGTGGACGAAAGATTTTGCGGGGTAATATTGCCCGAACGTTACGTCGTTAAGCATTTTCCCCTCCCGTGAACAGACTTATCACCTTTCCGGCGAAGTCATCGCAGGTGAAATCGGTATCTATCTCTATTCCAAGCTCTTCAAGACGGGCGCATGCCTTTGCGGTGAGAGGCACGTCCAGTCCGAGAGAAGTGAGCTCCGCCGCCCTCTTAAACAATTTGCGCGGGGGCGCGCAGTCGGCGACGGCGCCTTCGGATATCACGGCGGCGCGGGTACAGTTGTCGGCGATCTCGTCCATGTCGTGCGAGACGACTATGACCGAGGAACACCACTCGCGGTGTATTTTGTGCAGAAGTTCCATTATCTCCTGCTTGCCCAGAGGGTCGAGTCCCGCGGCGGGTTCGTCCAATACCAGTATGTGGGGGCGTGTGACTATTACGCCCGCAATGGCCACGCGCCTCTTTTGGCCGCCCGATAAATCGAAGGGCGACTTGTCCTTTATCTCCTCATACGAAAGGCCCACCATCTCCAGAGCGTCGCGCACGGCGGCCTCGGTCTCCTGCTGGGTTATGCCCTTGCGGAAGTTTTTGAGGCCGAAAGCCACATCGGCAAAAACCGTTTCGGCAAAAAGCTGGTATTCGGGATACTGGAACACCATTCCCACGCTTTCGCGCAGTTTTACGAACGGGCACTTTTTATCGGCGAGGTTGAACGGCCCCACCGTTATCTGAGGCAGAGCGGGGGCAGGCTGCCCTTTTTTTGGCTTTTTCGGGCGATATTTTTTCTGTGCCTGCGGCAATTTTATGAGCGCATTCAGATGTTGCACGAGCGTGGACTTACCGCTGCCCGTGTGGCCGATTATGCCGAAAAATTCGCCCTCGTCTATATGCAGATTTATGCCGTTAAGCGCCTTAGAGGCAAACGGCGATTTGGCAGAATATGTGAACGTTAAATCCTTTATATCTATATCCCACCCGTGCGGGCTCTCGATTGTGGGCTCGGGCGAGGAGCGCACGGCTCTTTGCGTTATGCCGCGCTCCTCTGCGGCCGCGGCTATCTCCTCGGCGAGCGTTTCGGGAGTCAGGCAGTCGGCGACGGCTATGCCGGCCCTCTGCAACGCCTTGCATATCCTGCCTATCCTCGGCAGACTCAGGTTATAGGCCTCCAGCCGCTCGCTGTGCAAAAATATCTCGGCGGGGGTGCCCTGCATTACTACCTCGCCCTTGTTAAGGACTATAGTACGGTCTGCAAGCAGCGCCTCCTCCATGAAGTGGGTGATGAGAATTACAGTAAGGCCCTCTTCGCGGTTGAGGCGTGAGACGACCTGCATGACCTCGCGGCGGCCGCGCGGATCGAGCATGGCGGTGCTCTCGTCGAGTATTATAATGTCGGGCTTTATGGCGAGCACGCCGGCAATGGCTATTCTCTGCTTCTGCCCGCCGGAAAGACGGGACGGCGTGCCCGTGCGATACTTTTCCATGCCGACCGCCTTTAGAGCCCAATCTATGCGGCGGCCTATCTCTTCGCGCTCCACGCCAAGATTTTCGGGACCGAATGCCACGTCGTCCTCGATGATGGACGCGACCATCTGGTTGTCGGGATTCTGAAAGACTATTCCCGCCCTCTTTCTTATCTCGATGGGGTTCTTGCCCTCGGCAGTGTTCAGTCCGAACACCGAAACTTTGCCCTTATCCGGCAGCAGAAGGCCGTTTATCAGACGCGCCATTGTGGACTTGCCGCTGCCGTTGTGGCCGATCACGGCCAAAAATTCGCCCCGCTTTACCGTTAAAGAAACATTGTTCAAAGCGGGCGACGTCTGATCGCTGTATGAAAAAGTTACGCCGTCGAACACGACCGCGTCATCGTTTTGTGCGTTCTGTTGAGCGTTGCCCTCCTCTGCGGGGACTGGTTGCGGCAGGGCATTTGCCGCGTTTTTAACTTCTTCGACCATTTTTTGCCTTTTCAATATTCTCGATTATACCAAAAACGGCAGATTTTAACAACAATTTGCGGCGCAATTTTTATTAAAGTGAGATAAAAAGTTTGTGAACGGCGGCGGCCGCGCGCATTTTGCCGCGGCCGCCGCCGCAAGATATGCGCCGCGATTGCGGGCATGGCATAAATTTGTAACTGCCCGTACGAGAAATTTTGCGTACTGTATTGACTTTTACAACCGTTTGATTTATAATGATTTTGTATGAAAAATACACAAAGTTATTGATTTAAACATTGATTTAAACAATTATTTCTAACGGAGGTTTTATTGATGAAAAAGTTGACTATCGACGGTAATACCGCCGCCAGCCACGTTGCGTACGCCTTTTCGGAAGTAGCGGCCATTTATCCCATAACGCCCTCTTCCCCCATGGCGGAAGTTGCCGACGAATGGGCAACCGCAGGCAGGACCAATATGTGGGGGCAGAAAGTTAAGATCGCCGAGATGCAGTCAGAGGGCGGCGCCGCAGGCGCAGTTCACGGCTCTCTCTCCGCAGGCGCGCTTACCACAACTTTCACCGCTTCACAGGGACTTCTCTTGATGATCCCCAACATGTACAAGATCTCGGGCGAGCTGCTGCCTATGGTTATGCACGTTTCCGCACGCGCACTGGCCGCTCACTCGCTCAACATATTCGGCGACCATGCCGACGTTATGGCATGCCGCCAGACGGGTTTCGCCATGCTGTGCGATTCGTCCGTGCAGGAAGTTATGGACCTCGCGCTTGTTGCGCACCTCTCCACACTCAAGTCCAAAGTTCCGTTCATTAATTTCTTCGACGGCTTCAGAACTTCACACGAAGTTGCCAAGATCGACGTCTGGGACGAAGCAGACGACTATGCCGAGATAAGGGCAATCTGCGACGAAGCCGGCATTGCGGCCGACGTTGCTGATTTCAAGAGCCGCTCGCTCAACCCCGAACACCCCATCCAGAAGGGCACCGCGCAGAACGGCGACACCTATTTCCAGAACAGGGAGACGGCAAACAGCTACTACGTTGCCACCCCCGGCATTGTGCAGAAGATGATGGACCTCGTTTCCTCCAAGTGCGGAAGAAGCTACCACCTCTTCGACTACGTGGGCGCACCCGATGCTACCGAAGTTATCGTTGCAATGGGCTCGGCATGCGAGACCATTGAAGAATCTATAAACAAACTCAACGCCATGGGCAAGAAATACGGCCTTGTAAAGGTACGCCTCTACCGTCCCTTCGTTGCAGACGCGTTCATCGCCGCCCTTCCCAAGACGGCAAAAAAGATCGCAGTTCTCGACAGGACCAAGGAGCCCGGCTCGCTCGGCGAACCTTTATACCTCGACGTATGCTCGGCCCTTTTGGAAAAGGGCGTGACCTCGGCAAAGGTAGTCGGCGGCCGCTACGGCCTCGGTTCCAAGGAATTCACCCCCTCGATGGTGCTTGCCGTTTACAAGAACCTCGAGCAGGATGCGCCTAAGAACCACTTCACTATCGGTATCTACGAGGACATTACCAACAGCTCGCTCGATTTCTCAGAAAAGTTCGACGCCGCTCCCGCAGGTTCGACTTCCTGCAAATTCTACGGCCTCGGCTCCGACGGTACCGTTGGCGCCAACAAGAACTCCATAAAGATAATCGGCGACCACACCGACAAGCACGCGCAGGCATACTTCTTCTATGACTCCAAGAAGTCGGGCGGCATAACCGTATCCCACCTTCGTTTCGGCGATACGCCCATACAATCCGAGTACCTCATCGACTCGGCTGACTTCGTTCAGTGCTCCAACCCCTCGTACGTCACCCGTTACGACATGACGAGCGACATCAAAGAGGGCGGTACCTTCCTCATCAACACCGATGCAACCACCGTTGAAAAGCTCGAGGAGTTCCTGCCCGCAAAGGTTAAGCAGGATATCGCCAAAAAGCACATCAACCTGTACGTCATCGACGCCATTCACATCGCAGGCAAACTTGGCCTCAAGGGCAGAACGAACACCATACTCCAGTCGGCGTTCTTCCGCGTTAATCCCCAGATAATGCCCTACGACAAAGCCATTGAATACATGAAGTACATGGCCAAGAAGTCCTTCGGCCGCAAGGGCGACGCGGTAGTTCAGATGAACTACGACGCCATCGATTCCGCCGCAGGCGACAACCTCATCAAGATCGACGTTCCCGCGGAGTGGGCAAACGCCACCACAGGCGCCGATATGGTCGAGGGCCATGCCGACAAGTATTATCAGGAGATAATCAAACCCATACTCTATCTGCAGGGCGACAAGTTGAAGTCCTCGCAGTTCAACGCAGACGGCCACGTTCCCACAGGCACGACCAAATTTGAAAAGCGCGGCGTTGCCGTTACCGTGCCCGAGATAATTCAGGACAAGTGCATACAGTGCGGCACATGCTCGTTCGTATGCCCTCACGCCTGCCTCCGTCCCGCACTGGTAAGTAACGACGCGACGGACAAGCCCGAGACCCTCACCTTAAAGCCCGCTATCGGTATCCCCGGCTACGGCTACAAGATGCAGGTATCTCCCCTCGACTGCATGGGCTGCGGCGTGTGCGCTACAGTCTGCCCCGTAAAAGACGGCGGCGCCATCAAGATGGTTCCCCTTGCAGAAGCACTCGAAAAGGGCGAAGAGAAGAACTGGGACTATGCAGTCGATCTTCCCCCTGTCGATACTTCCAAGTTCAAGAAAGAGACCGTTAAGGGCTGCCAGTTCTGCACTCCTCTGTTTGAGTTCTCCGGCGCATGCGCAGGCTGCGGCGAGACCCCTTACGTTAAGGTTATAACCCAGCTCTTCGGCGAAGACATGATAATCGCCAACGCCACGGGCTGCTCCTCCATTTACGGCGGTTCGTCGCCCACATGTCCCTACTCCAAGAACAAAGAAGGCCGCGGTCCCGCATGGGCAAACTCGCTGTTTGAAGACAACGCGGAATTCGGCTACGGCATGAATCTTGCATACAGCGCAAGGCGCGCTGCCATAAAGGGCAAAGTTGAAAAGCTTGCCGCAATGTGGGACGGCGAAGGCAAGGCAGCATGCGAAGCTTACCTCGCCGCATTCGACGAGAGGGAGCCCTCCAAGAAGGCTACCAAAGAGCTCGTTAAATACCTCGAGGGCTGCAAGGACTGCGGCTGCGAGGCAGATACTCTCGTAAAAGAGATACTTGCAGATAAAGACTGCCTTGCCAAGAAGTCGATATGGATCTTCGGCGGCGACGGCTGGGCATACGACATCGGTTACGGCGGACTTGACCACGTTATAGCCGAGGGCGAGGACGTGAACATCCTCGTGCTCGACACCGAAGTTTACTCCAACACCGGCGGCCAGGCCTCCAAGTCGACCAATATCGGCGCGGTTGCCAAGTTCGCTTCCGCAGGTAAGAGGGTAAAGAAGAAGGACCTCGGCATGATAGCAAAGACGTACGGCTACGTTTACGTTGCACAGTGCTCGATGGGCGCCAACCCCGCGCAGTTCTTAAAGGCCATTTCCGAGGCCGAGGCTTACCACGGACCTTCGCTTATAATCTGCTACGCACCCTGCATCAACCACGGCATCAACATGACCAAGAGCCAGCTCGAAGAGAAGGCGGCCGTTGACTGCGGTTACTGGCAGCTGTACAGGTACAACCCCGAAGGCGAGGTATTCACGCTCGACAGCAAGGCCGACCCCAACTTCGATGGTTACCAGTCCTTCCTCGCTGGCGAGACGAGGTACTCTTCGCTCGTCAAGACCCAGGGCGCAGAAGTTGCCAACGAGCTCTTCAAGAAGACCGAGGAATCGGCTAAGGAGAGGCTCGAAGGCTACAAGAAACTTGCAGGCAAAGAATAATCAATAACCACTTCCGTTTAGTATAGAATAAGCCGCCGCGGCTCTGCCGCGGCGGCTTATTTTTGTATGTTGAAAAACTTAAATTAATTTACTTCTCCTTATTGCTGAACAGACCTTCAAACAAGTCGTCAGGCGTTATATCAAAAAGTTTGCACAAAAAAACTATCTTTTCATAGTCAAGCTCAAGCATACCGCTTTCATACTTGAAATAATCGGTCTGATCTTTGCCAAGCGCTGTGGCTACCTGTTGCTGCGTCATACCCATAGCTAAACGTGCAGCTTTTAAATTTTTTCCGACTACTTCCCTCAGATTTTTAACTTCATTCTTATCCATGCAATTGATTATATGCTTGTTGAGGCGACGGACAGCAGAGAATGTTAATTGTTACTCAACTACCGCATGCTGTCTGCCGCTATGCGGCAAGATCCATTCGACTCCGCCTACGGCTCCGCTCAGAATGACAGCAGGCATAAATCTGTGACTTTAAACTCTTGTAATGGTATAATCAGGTCACAATAACGGTCGGGGATACTATGAAAATATACCTGTAAGCGAAGGCTATAAAAAGCAGATAAAAAAGTGCGCAGATTTAAGCGACGAACTGAGCAAGGGGCTGAATGACGAGCAGAAGAAACTGCTGACTGAACTGATAAGCGGACAGGGCGGCCAGGAAGCCGAAAGCGGTATTACACACTTTGCCGAAGGGTTTAAGCTGGGACTTGCCCTTGCCGCGGAGAGCTTTTTGTTGAAATGACCCGCACATATGCCGCAACTAACGCACTGCCAAACAAATATGCGGAAAATATAGGGCGGCGGGCGCACCGTTTAAGGCGCACCCGCCGCCCTTTGTTTTTTGTCAATAATTCTAATCTTTGTTTATAGCCAGCGTATAGCTGAACGTACTGCCCCCGCCCCGTTCAAAATTGACGTAGGGCTTTAATGAAAATTCGCGCGGGAACGCGGGGTTATCGTTTATGCCCCACCACGGCTCCACGCACACATAGTCGCCGCCGTTCTCGTTCGACCAGAAGGCAACCACGGGGCAATCTGACCTGTATGTATAGGTATAGCCGTCCTGCGTGCGCGCATATATGGCGCCGCCCGAAAGCCCGCCGAGCTGGAAGGTTTTGCACTCTTTAAAAAACGCCTTGTCGGCCACGAACCTTTTAAGGTGAGGCAGCGCCGCCGCGCCCCCTTCGAGCGGGTATATCACGGGGTGCTCCTCGTTTTCAAATTCTATAACGGCGCTGCCGCCGGGCGCATACATGCCGGGGTGGCCGCCCACATAGAAGGGCATGACCCCGCCCTTTGAGCGCACATGGTATGTAACTTTGAGCGTGTTTTTATCGAGTTCGTAGCTTATGGCAAAGTCGAATTCGAACGGGTAGCGCTCCAATGTCTGACTGTCGGATGAGAATGAGAGCGTTATTTTGTCGCCCCTCTCCCTTTCGGCGGCAAGGCGGGTATAGCGCGCCAGGCCGTGCGACTTCAGTTCATAGGTCTTGCCGCACACCTCAAAGGGCGCGGCGTGGCCGACGATAGGAAAGATGACTATGTCGCGGCTGGACCACGCCTCGCCGCCCTGCCACAGCCTCTCTTCGTCTGCGGGTTTGTACACAAGGGAGTGCATGGAGCCGCCCTCGTCGTTCACGGTAAGTTTCAAAAATTCGTTTTCAATGCAATGTAACATCTTTTCCCCCTTCAAGGCGCAACGCGCCTTAACTTTGCGCCCCGCGCAAATCATCACTAGTGCCGCAGGTCGAATTTATTTTAGCCGCTTGCATACAGAATATCGCGTATCGCGATAGCCGAAAAATGCAAGGCTGAATTTAGTTCAGCCGTTAAGCATTTTTACGACCATATCATATCCTCGCCCAAAAGAAAGCTTTTGGGCGAAACACTTTTTTACTCCCAGGGCAAAGTCTCACCGCCGAGAATGTGAATGTGCAGGTGGAATACCGATTGCCCTGCGTCCTCGCCCTGGTTGATAACAAGGCGGTAGCCCTTTTCACAGCCGTTTTGCGCGGCGATTTGCGGTATCTTGGTGAGCATGTACTTCACAAGTTCTGCGCGCTCCTCGTCCATCTCGGAGAGCAGTTTGAAGTGCTCCTTGGGCACGGCTAAAAGGTGCACCTTTGCCTTGGGTTCGATATCCTTGAACACAAGCATCCTGTCATCCTCATACACCTTTGCCGAGGGGATCTCACCCCTTATTATCTTACAAAAAATGCAGTCGTCTTTAAGCATAGTTATCTCCTCTATTTGCACGGAAAAATGCATTAGTTGCGGCATATCCCCGCACCAATTTAATTTTTTTGCTGAATTTTAAGCAAGGGCCGCAAGCGCGCCGCCCTCGCGCGGTCCGGTCAGGACCACGCTTAAAATTTCGCCCGAATGGTCGCCGCGCAGCCACACCTTTATGTAGTTAGGAGTGTAGCCGACGGTGTATTCCCCCTCCATATCCTCGAATATCACGCTCTGCGTGCTTCCGATAAACTTTGTAACATAGCTCTCCTCCGCTCGTCTTGCGGCGGCAAGCAGCCTGTGCAGGCGCTCCTCCTTTACCGCATGCGGGGTATCCTTCATTTTAAAGGCCACCGTGCCCTCGCGCGGGGAGAAGGCAAAGGCATGCACGCGGGCAAGGCCTGCCTCCTCGATTATGGAGAGGCTATCTTCAAAGTCTTTCTCCGTCTCTGCGGGAAAGCCCGCGATTATGTCGGTAGTTATGGCCGCTTCGGGGAAGTATTTATATATCAGCGCGCACTTTTCAAGGTACTGCGCGCGCGTGTAGCGGCGATTCATGGCCCTGAGCACCTCGTCGCTGCCGCTCTGGAGCGACAGGTGGAACTGCGGCGCAAAGTCTTTTAAAATCCTGCACGCCTCAAGAAAGCGTTCATCTATCACGCCGCACTCGATGGAGCCGAGGCGTATGCGCTTATCTGCGCCCGCAAGCGCGGATATCAGCCCCGCAAGGTCAGTCCCGCCATAGTTGTAGGCAGAGATATTTATGCCCGTGAGCACGACTTCGGGGCAAGCGGTGTTTTTAACCTCGCACAGGATCTCCTCTGCGGCGCGGCTGCGCACCCTGCCGCGCATATAGGGGATCACGCAATAGCTGCAGAAATTGTTGCAGCCGTCCTCTATCTTTATAAACGCGCGCGTGCGCATCTGCACGGGTTCAGGCAGAATCTCATAGCCCTGTTCGTTGTTCGTTGCGGCATATTCCCGCCCCAATTGATTTGCAAGGGCGGAGATCAGCTCGTTCTTCCTGCGTGCGCCGCCCACATAGAACACGCCCTTCTCTTCAAAGGCGGCGCCGTTCTTCTGCGAGGCGCAGCCGACCACAAATATCTTGCCCTGCGCGTTGAATTTGCGCGCGCGGGCGATGAGCTGGCGGCTCTTTTTTTCGGCCTCACGCGTGACGGCGCAGGTGTTTAAAACGTATATATCCGCAGGGCAAAGGCGCTCTTCAACCTCCACGCCCCAGCTTTTGAGCGCGGCGGCGACGGAGGCAGACTCTACCTCGTTCACCTTACAGCCGAGGGTAAAAACGCACGCCTTCATTGCAGTTCCCCCAGCCGGAACAAGACTATCGCACACAGCGAAACAGCCGCCGTTTCGGCGCGCAGTATGCGCTTGCCGAGCGTTATGCCCGAAAAGCCGTATTTCTCGCGCGCGAGCGCGTACTCCTCCTCGGCAAAGCCGCCCTCACTGCCAACGACGAGCGCCGTAGAGCCCGTTAATTCGCGCATATCTGCGGTCGAATTATGCTCAAATTCGCAAGCAAACAGTTTATTTTTATAGCCCTCGGCCGAGGCTAAAGCGTCCTCGAACTTCTCGAAAAACTCGACTTTCGGCGCAACCGAGCGCATGCACTGCTTTGTAGCCTCGCGCGCGACCTTGTTCAGCCGCTCGAGCTTTGAAGGCGTTAAATAGGCGGCGCAGTACTTCGAACCGAACACTCCTATCGACGACACGCCAAGCTCCGTGGCCTTCTGAACGATAAGTTCGGTCTTGTCGCCCTTTAAAGCGCCGCACAAAAGCCGCACCCGCTCCTTCGGCTCCTTGTCGCCGACATTAAAGCCCGTTATATGCGCCGTCATGTCGCGCTTGCCACAGGCGGCAATAATTGCCGAATACTCTCTGCCGCTGCCGTCTAAAAGCGTTATTTCGGCGCCCGCGGCAAGGCGTAGCACATTCTTTGCATGGTTGAACTGCTCGCCCTCGAGTTTGACCTCGCTCACCGCGGGATAATCTATTAAATTTTCAGTCAGAAATCGCTTCGGTGCCGACATTTTTTATCCTGTAAACTTAAATTGCCCCGCATATATGCGGCAACTATTGCACTTTTTGCTAAAATTAATTATGCCTTTTTCGTGAAAGATTTGATTCTTTATATATTAATTTTCTTCAAAGCTAATCGTGCGCAAGGCGGGTTTCCCGCCGTTAGCGCGACTCAATTTGTCGCGCAAGCGAGCTCACCGGGGTGAATTGTTGCGATTATATAATGAGAGAGCCCCTAAATATCGCAACAAGAGGGGCTGGCCCCTTAAAATCACGGAAAAAGATTTGCGTCACCAGCAAAGCTTTTTCGTGAACGCTACCGCGTACCACTCGCCTTTATTTATAGTTTTAATATGATTAAAACCGACGGCGGCAAAAGCCTGCAAAACGCCTTCAAGCTTTTCCTTTATGATACCTGAAAGTATCAGCGTGCCGCCCGACTTTACGTGCGCAGGCAGGGTGGGTGCAAGGCGGCACAGAACTTCCGCCGTGATGTTTGCAAGCGCGATATCGGCCGCGATCTCAGTCTCGCCGACGAGGTCGGTGCGCTTTACGGTACACCTGTCGGCAACGCCGTTAAGCACGCAGTTGTGCTCGGCGCTGTCCGTCGCAACGGGGTCGATATCAGTCAGGTATGCGCTCTCTGCACCCAAAAGGACGGCAGATATGCCCAAAATACCGCTTCCGCAGCCCACATCGAGGCAGACGCACTCGGGCGTGAGATACTCCTGCAACAGCTCCAGGCACATAGAAGTAGTCTCGTGCTCACCCGTGCCGAACGCCATATTGCTGTCCAGCCGGACGGTCACCTCCTGAGGCTGTTTTTCATACTTTATCCACTCGGGCACTACCACCACGCGGCTGCCGATGTGAATGGGACGGAAGTGTTTGCGCCATATCTCTATCCAGTCGTCGCCCTCTACCGTGCGCGTAGTTATCTCGAGCGAGCCGAGCGGCATACAGCCTGCGCAATTTTCTTTCATTTCCTCGATATCGGCGCGTATCTGCGGCATATATGCGGGCGTATCCTCGACGGTGACGAAGGCCTTTACGAGCGCCTCGCCCGTGTCATGCGTGAGATCCTCGTCCATATAGTCCCAATACATGACCTTGTCGCGCTGCAAAGCGATGACGTCCTTCACGTCGGAGATGGCCACGCCGTAATTTGAATAGCGCCATAGAATATCGGCAACGAGCTCGCTGCCCTCGCTTGTGGTGTGAACAGTGACTTCTGTAAACTTCATTTTTGTTTTCCTATATTCTTCGGTGCGGCCGCATACGGACGTATGCGCGCCGCCAATTGAATACGCCGCAGAGCGGCTACAATTTTATACTGATAATATTGTAACACTAAGCCGCCCGTTTTGCAAGCATTTGCAAAACGGGCGGCTTTCAGTTCTGAATATTGATCATAATTCCGACAAAAAATGTATAATTTTTAATATAACCGTATTTTCATCAAACCTCAATTTCATCAGGCCGGTTACAAATCGCTATTGACACGATACATAAACTGCGCTATAATAGAAACAAGACATATTTGCTTGTAAAAAATAAGGAGAGCAAAATAATGAAAAGCATAGTTCATGACGAGCAGTACGGCGAAATTGTATTGGAGGAGAGCTTCTGGACGGGGAAAAAGCAATTGACTATAGGCAATATAAAGCCGGAAAAACTCTCAAAAAATACTTTTTCGTTCAACGACGGAGAAAAATTTGTATCGGTTACATTAAAAGGGAACAGCATGACCGGCGTTAAAATGATTGTCGGAGAAAGAACCATACAACTGACGCCGCCGCTGAAATGGTATGATATAGTGCTTGCATTGCCAGGATTTATTCTGATACTTGTATGGGGAAACAGCGTATCTTTGTGCAGCATCCTTCCCGTCGTCGGCGGCGCCATAGGCGGCGGCTTAAGCGCCGTACTGGCCTTTATTACCTTCATTGCGATAAAGAGTACCAACAAAATCTGGCTGAAAATACTCATCGCTCTGGCCGGAGCAGCCGTCACCTTCCTCATCTGCTGGGGCATAGGCGAAGCGATAGTTGCGGCTTTGACCGCGTAGACAACGATTTTGCAACTTTAAAACAGACCGACAAACAGCCGTCTGCCCGACAAAAAAGTCGCGCAGACGGCTGTTCACATTTCATATTAAGATCGTCTTTAACATGCAAAATTAACCTTTCCCGCCGTTTTCGGCAAGGTAATCAACGGCGGCGTGGGCGGCGACGTTGCCCTCGCCCGCGGCCTTCACATACTGATAGGGCCTGCCCGTGCAGTCGCCCGCGGCGAACACGCCGGCAAGGTTTGTGCGGCACTGCCTGTCCACGACTATATGCCCGCCCTCCGTTTCAAGGCCGCGGAGAAGCGTTGCAGGGGATATCGACGAGCGCAGGATGAATATGCCGTCCGCGCACAATTCGCCGTCAGAAAAGACCAGCCGCCCGGCCTTCATGCCGCCCGCGATCTCTTTGGGCATCTTCATGACTATCTCAACATTTTCGGCCTTTACCTCGCAGTTTTTATACATGGGCATGAGGTACACCTTTTGCGCGATCGTTGCCAGATATTCGGCCTCGTGCTCAAACGACTTATCAAACAGCAGCACGGCGATAGTTTTGCCCTTGTATAAAAAGCCGTCGCAGGTGGCGCAGTAGCTCACTCCGCGGCCGAGATAATTTTCCTCCCCCGCAATGGGTTTTGCCGTCACCACGCCCGTGCATAAAATTATAGTTCTGCTCTCAAACATCTCGTCGCCCGCCTGCACGGCATAGCGGCCGGAGAGGTCATATATGGCGGTGACGACCTTGTGTTCGGGAGCAATGCCCATCTTCTGCGCGTGCGCTATAAAAGCCTCGGCGAGCCCGGCGCCAGAGATATCGGGAAGGCCCGGGTAGTTGCGGACGAGTTCTGCCGCCTCCACCTTTTTTGAGGTTGCGCCGCTACCGAACCAAAGAAAATTTTTGCCCAAAATTTTGAGGTTGAGCGCCGCGGAGACGCCTGCGGGCCCCGTGCCTATGATTATTGAATCGTAGAGCATTTTCACAAATTCCTGATTTTTTATTTTATATTTTAATTCTAAACCACATTGACATTAAATAAACGCCGCGAAAGGCTGTGCCTTTCGCGGCAGTTATCAATTTTTACCTTATTCCCCGTCAATAATAACTTCATAGTTGCGAGCACCGCCACATCCATACTCCTTACCTGTCCATTACGGGTTCAGAGAAACGAGCAAGACAAGGCGAACGCGGACTTGACCGCAGGAAGCTTACAAAGATGTAAGTGACCAAGGCAAACCGCAAGTTCAACGCAGTATTGCGAAGTTTATATGAAGCCGGGCGGCCCACAATTATTCAGGCTGCTTGGGAGGGGACATGCGAGTAAGCCTCGCGCCCTCCTCCTCCAGCGCCTTATCGGGCACGGCGCGGTCGCTGGACTTTACCATCTGCTCGACAGTGACTTTGGCGCGCTCTACGGGGATGATGGTACCGACGCCGGCAACGCAGCCGCCGGGGCATCCCATGCCCTCTATCATATAGCCGTTGAGTTTGCCCGCCTTGCAAAGCGTAAGCATCTTCTTGCACTCGGCAAGGCCCTCGGCGTGCTGTATCTTCACCTCGGTGCCGGGATAGTATTCGTTTATGCACTTTTCTATAGCGCTGGCAACGCCTCCCGCTACCGCATAGCCGCGCCCCGCACCCGTTGCGGTGAATTCGATAGGACTCTCTTCAAGCTCCTCGAGATTGATATCGAGCGCGTCGAACATACCCACAAGCTCTTCAAAAGTTATAACAAAGTCGACATAGCTCCTTATATACGTGCGCGAAGCCTCGAGCTTTTTGGCGGCGCACGGACCTATGAACACTACGCGCGCTTCGGGGTCATGTTCCTTTATATGACGGGCAGTTGCTACCATGGGCGTAAGCTCCTGCGAGATCTCGGGAGCGAGGTCGGGGAACTGCCTGCGCGTAAGCTCTACCCAGGCGGGGCAGCAGCTCGTGAAGAGGAAGGGCTGCTCGCCCGTCGCTATCGACTTCACATAGTGGTGCGCCTCGGTTATGCAGCCCATGTCGGCGCCGTAAGCGACTTCATAGATATCTTTGAAACCGAGCTTTAAAAGCGCCGTCTTTGTCTTACCCGGGGTGACCTTGGGGCCGAACTGGCCGATTATTGCGGGCGCCACGGCGGCGACCACCTTATCGCCCTTCTTTATGGCCTGAATGAGCTGGAATATCTGCGATTTATCGGCGATGGCGCCGAAGGGGCAGGCCGCCATGCACTGGCCGCACGCCACGCACTTGTCGTTATCTATCTTGGCCCTGCCGAACTCGTCGGAGGAGATGCACTTAATGCCGCAGGCATTTGCGCAGGGGCGCACATGGTGTGCGATCGCGTCGTAAGGGCAGGCCGCCTTGCACCTGCCGCACTTTATGCACTTTGACTGATCGATAAAGGCATGGCCCTTTACGATAGACACCGCGCCTTTGGGGCAGGCCTTTATACATGCGTGAGATACGCAGTTGCGGCACTGGTCGCTCACGACATACTCGTTGTCGGGGCACTTGTCGCATGCAGACGGAATCACCTGCATGAGGGGAGGTTCGTAATACTTGTCGGCAATGTTGCTGGCGTCGAGACCCTCGGTGATATGCACGGGCTTGTTTGCGGGACGGAGCGAGAGGCCCATTGCAAGGCGCACGCGCTCGGCCGCTATCTGGCGTTCACGATAAATATTCTCTCTGTACCTGGGTTCTTCGTCGGGCGTGATGATATAGGGTATCGCCTCGATATCGCCGGCGACCGACTCTGACTTATAGGCCACCCTTGCGACTTCGGCAAAAACTTTGCGCCTTAAATCGGTTACTACGCTCTGACTCTTCATATAAACCACCTTTTTGTTTAGTATGTTTCAACGGCACGCCGCAGGCGGGCGCCGATAGCCTGAACAGGCCGGCGCGCCCGGACGAGATGCCGCTGCGCGCAAAAATTATAGCACAAACAATATCCGTTTGCAATATATATTTGCAATAATATTGTAACAAATTATGCCTTTAATTAAATATTCCGCGCCGCCGCCCCCCGGGAAAACACCGCGCCGCGGCCGCAATCGTTAAATACGCTTGGAAATAAACGCCCCCGCGGAATAAGCCCCCACCGGATATTAATAATTCGCCAG
>ERZ1090881.388-NODE-390-length-21202-cov-6.344210_pt1 | contig 21202 bp, 23 predicted proteins | sample MGYA00478470_ERZ1090881 | MGnify/ENA primary metagenome ERZ1090881 (study PRJEB33644, sample SAMEA5815736) | chicken gut metagenome | biome: Chicken; feature: Gastrointestinal Tract; material: Caecum | place: Ireland | collected 2019-01-01 | study: A study of the...
TCATCATGCTTAAAATGAATGTGAAATTTGAAGATTGATATAATCCAAAAGAAGTGATGCAGGAAGTACGAAAGAACTGCAAAAAAGTAGAAGATGACTGTGAAATTTATCTTTGAGAAAGAAATGGAAAGAAGAAAAGAGCCCCGGTGACAGCATAAAAAAGAGAAGGGGTTTTTATTTTGAACAACGATTAAATAAATAAGCAAATATTTAATTGAAAGAAAAAGGCGGTGACAATATGAATAAAAAACAAAGAAAAATGCTGTTTCGTATTATAATTGCAGCGGTCTTTCTCGTCCTGTTGAATTTCATTCCGGTTACAGGAACGGCAGGATTTCTGCTGTATTTGATTCCGTATCTGGTGGTCGGATATGACATCTTATGGAAGGCGCTGAAAGGAATCAAAAACCATCAGGTATTTGATGAAAATTTTCTGATGGCCGTGGCAACCATAGGAGCCATTGCGCTGGCATTGTATGAAAAAAGCAGTGATTATACGGAAGCCATTGCGGTTATGCTGTTTTATCAGATCGGAGAGTGGTTCCAGAGCTATGCAGTGGGAAAAAGCCGCAGAAATATCAGTGAATTGATGGATATCCGTCCGGATTATGCCAACATTGAGAAAGATGGAAGACTGGAAAAAACAGATCCGGATGAAGTGGAGACCGGCAGTGTGATCGTAGTGCAGCCAGGAGAGAAAGTGCCGATTGATGGAATCGTAGAGGAAGGGGAATCCAGCCTGAATACAAGCGCGCTGACGGGAGAAAGTCTTCCGAGAGATGTGGAAAAGGGGGATGAGATCATCAGCGGATGCATCAACATGACGGGAGTCCTGAAAATCCGGACCACAAAGGAATTTGGGGAATCTACGGTATCTAAGATTCTGGATCTTGTGGAAAATGCCAGCTCCCGCAAATCGAAATCAGAAGATTTTATTTCAAGATTTGCCCGTATTTATACGCCGGCAGTCTGTTGCGCAGCGCTGGCGCTGGCATTTCTGCCGCCGCTGGTGCGGATGCTGGGAATGGGGATGGCAGCAGAGTGGGGGACCTGGATTTACAGGGCATTAACATTCCTGGTTATCAGCTGTCCATGCGCTCTGGTGATCAGTATTCCATTGAGCTTTTTCGCAGGAATCGGAGGAGCCGGCAATGCCGGAGTTTTGGTGAAAGGATCCAATTATCTGGAAACTCTTTCTCAGACGAAAATTATGGTGTTTGATAAAACAGGCACACTGACGCAGGGAGTTTTTGAAGTCAATGGAATCCATCACAGTGAAATGGAGAATGAGAAGCTGATTGAATATGCGGCTCTTGCGGAGAGCGCTTCTTCCCATCCTATCAGTAAGAGTCTGCAGCGGGCTTATGGAAAAGAAATTGACCGAAGCCGTGTCAGTGATATCCGTGAGATCAGCGGAAATGGTATAATTGCGAAGGTTGACGGGCGTGAAATTGCTATAGGCAATGATAAACTGATGAAACATATGGGAATTTCATTTATTAACTGTCATTCCGTGGGAACCATTCTTCATATGGCGGTGGATCATAAATATGCCGGTCACATTGTAATCTCTGATGTGGTAAAGACCCATTCAAAAGAAGCAGTTCAGGAATTAAAGAAAGCGGGAATCAGGAAAACAGTGATGCTTACCGGAGATGCAAAAAAAGTGGCAGAGCAGGTGGCAGAAGATCTTGGTTTGGATGGAGTATACAGTGAACTCCTTCCGGCAGATAAAGTGGAGAAAGTAGAAGAACTGATGAAGAACAAGCCGGAAAAAGAGAAACTGGCCTTTGTGGGAGACGGAATGAATGACGCGCCGGTTCTGCGTCGTGCGGATATCGGAATTGCCATGGGAGCCATGGGATCCGATGCGGCCATTGAAGCGGCAGATGTTGTACTGATGGATGATGATCCAATGCAGATTTCCAAAGCCATTAAAATTTCACGGAAATGTCTTAGAATTGTCTATCAGAATATTGTGTTTGCTATTGGAATCAAAGTGATTTGTCTCGTTCTGGGGGCTGTCGGAATTGCCAGTATGTGGCTGGCAATTTTTGCGGATGTAGGTGTTATGATCCTTGCGGTTCTGAATGCCATTCGGGCTCTTTTTGTAAAAAAACTATGACAGGATCAACAATAGATCGTGCATTCATTTGCGGATGCACGATCTATCTGTCAGAAAAGCCAGGGAAGCAGTTCAGCCTGCCTCATTAGATTTTCTGTGTCCTGATAGTCGGAAATATAACAATCTGCATGGTTATAGCGTTCGGAATGTTTCATGGAAAGTACCTGGATGATTTTTCCCGCACCAGCGCGTTTAGCAGATTCAATTCCTGAAAAGGCGTCTTCGAAGACAACGCATTGGTGAATGTCCGTATGAAGTTTTTCGGCGGCTTTCAGATACAGATCGGGTTCAGGTTTTCCGGGGATGGTTCCATCGTTATATACAATATTGCGGATATCGAACCAGTGATCCAGGTTTAAATGCTCGAAGAAGAACTTCACGTTGTTCCAGCCGGATGCTGTTGCGATTGTCATAGGGATTTTGTGTTCTTTTAATAGATCCAGAAAATCCGTAAGGCCGTCAGCAAGTTTGAAGTCTTTGCTTTTCAGGCAGAGATTCCGGTATATGGCTTCTTTTTCTTCTTCAAATGCATCCATGAGATCACGGGAAACCGGATGTCCCAGAAAATATTCCAGGGAATCAGCCGAGTTCCTCCCGTGAATGCAGTGCTGAAATTCTTCATGAGAAATATCATGACCGGTTTTTTGGCGGATGTAATTTTTCCAGGATATTTCCTGAAAATCCTCGTCAAAAAACATAGTGCCGTTAAAATCAAAAATAACTCCTAACATCTGGTGAGACCTCCTTTTTATAAAAATTATAACGGATGGAGAGGATTTATCCTATCAGAAACTTGTTATTTTATGTCAGGTTTTCCGGAGCGTATCCGCACAAAGTTTTGGCGGACAGAGCATCGTTCCAGTAATATAATCCCGGAGTCTCGCATACACGGAACATCGGGAAAAGATCCTTCATGTCCGGACATATTTTCGGGAAAATATTTTCCAGATCTTCCAGGAAATCTTCATTATAGCAGAGAGTCCGGTGGTCATTCCAAATGGCATTATAGGAAATATTGGCTTCTACAAGATCCTGGAACATGTGACTTCCGCAGCTTAGTTCCGGCATGTAGCCGGCCCGGTTGTCAGATACTTCACAGATGCAGCAGAAGCCGGAGATATTGGCAAAACTTACCGGGACGCCCGGTTCCGGAGAAGAAGTGCCCAGTCTGCCCGGAGCCATCAGAAGCAGATTGGCATGCCTGCCCTGATAATAACGGTTAATCCGTCCGACAGCTTCTGCGGCTTTCGGTTTGGACGTATAAGGGTAATTATAGTACTGCACCGGATCAATCTGAACGACAGCAGTAATTGGTTTTTTCGCAGAACTTCCCATGGAAGAATCTTTCAGATGGAAAAATGTCTGTTCCTGCGGAAGTTCAGGAATGGAAATTCTTTTTCCTTCTTCTCCGGTGTACAAAGGACGGCACTGCACCAGATTTAGAACAAAATCCCCATTTTCATCTAAATTTACAGTATATTCAATATCCACAGGATTCTGATAAGCCTCTTCCAGGGTTTTTAGAATTCTCTGGATAAAATTTGTAAAGATTTCATTTTCCAGCAGTTTCTGGCAGGTGACGAACCACACTTCGCGCCATCTTCCCATCCGCTTCAGAGAATTTTCAGCTTCATAGTCCCGTTCCATGACGGCTTTTTTGAACCAGAGAGGAAGCTGATCCAGGATGCTGTCAACCGGAATGGTGCGCAGAGTATTGTTTTCAATATCCAGAACATCCATGTTTCGCTGGGAGAATCGGTGCCGTTCTGCCAGGCTTCCATACATGGAAACAGATGGACGGTCCAGATTAACAAGCCGCGGATAATCATTTTCTGTGCGGTCTACGGCGCGGGTTCCAAGTCCGGTTACGATACGGAGAAGTCCGGCAGAAGGATCCATATTTTTATCCAGTTTATAGAAACTGCGGCTGTAGCCAACGCCTGCCGCTGACGGGAAGAAATAGCTGCCGTGATAAGAACCGGAAACTCTCTGCGCCAGAACCGTCATCTGTTCATCATGGTGATCCAGTCCCTGAATCTTGCGGTATTCCAGGGCGGAAATATCCATAGTGCTGGCGTAGACCGTGCGGACGGCATCTTCAAAAGCATGCAGCCGTTCATCCGGCGTTCCCTGATTGACACAGAAAACAGATTCATATTTGCCGGCGAAAGCATTTCCAAAACCATCTTCCAGAAAACTGGAGGAACGGACGATCACCGGGCTCTGACCATAATATTCCAGAAGAGTGCGGAATTGTTCCCGTATGTTGGAAGGAAATTCCCCGGAAAGGAGAGCTTCCTTCAAAGCCTCCCCCGCTTGAAATATCCTTCGTCTGTGCGCTGGGAGATACGGGTTTCCCAGCAGTTATTGGAAACGATATAAGTATAGAATACGTCGGAGCCGATGTAATAAGAATCATGAGGTTCATGATACTGCATATATTCAGGAATGTGTGAATGAATGATTTTCCGGGCAAGGAGCATGCCGCAGGCCTTGCCCCCGATTGCGCCGCTTCCGATCATGCGGTCCCGCAGTTTAAAATAGTCCCTGGGTTTGAAATACTGTTTTACCATTTTCTGAAGATGAGGGTCTTTGGTCATAGTGCTTTCAAGGATCTGCTGTTCCGTTTCCTCACTGAAATTACCGTGCTGATATTCCAGTTTCGCCAGGGAAAAGAAGCGGTCATAGCTGTCATAGTTCTGATCCTGAAGCGTATCATTTTCTTTTTCCAGAAGCTGATAATATCTGCTCATGGCCACACCGCCGGTGATGGGCTGGAATTCCTTATTCTGCCGGCCGCAGGTATGTACCATAAACATTTTGGAGGAGTAGCGGTTCCACACCTTCAAAGGGTGGAGATAAACCTGGTCGCCGCTGTAAACGTCCAGAAAGAGCTGGGTAGTGTCCCGGATTTTGGCGATGGCGTCCAGGGAATGACGGCCGCGGATAACAGGAAAATAGGCCGCGGTATTTAATTTGAACAAATAAGGGCATGTAACGCGGAAGAAATTTCCCATCATAAGATCTGTATACCAGACAGATTGGAGAGAGGACAGGCTGTCAAATATATAAAATGCGTCCCGGCCTTCTTCTGTGATCCTGTTGTAAATGTCAACAGTTAAAGGCTTCGAATCCTTTGTCTGGATCAAATTCAAAGATTTTTCGGCATGTCCGGAATTCTGGCTGTATTTTGGATCAGACTCTGGGCGGCACGAGGCAGGGTGGCAGTCTGATGACAGAGGGATTATAATAAAGATTACAGTATTTTATACTGGTTTGCAGCCATGCATGACGGATATGCAGCGGCTGTATTCTGGTAATTCAGGTTTTTTATCTGAGATTTTGGGAAAAGAGAAAGAAGGAGTGATATATGTGGCTTATGTATGCGGCGGGTTCCGCGTTCTTTGCGGGCATTACGTCAATTCTTGCCAAATGCGGGATACGGAAAACAGATTCTACAGTGGCGACAGCGGTGCGGACTGTGGTGGTGCTGATTTTTTCCTGGCTGATTGCCGGGGCTGCGGGATCTGTGGATCAGGTCAGATCAGTTGACGGGAAGACTCTGTGGTTTCTGATTTTATCAGGACTTGCGACAGGGGCTTCCTGGCTGTGCTATTACCGTGCTCTTCAGGAAGGTCCGGCCAGTGTGGTGGCGCCGGTTGACAAGCTGAGTGTGCTGGTGACGGCAGTATTTTCTTATTTTGTGTTTGGGGAGACTTTAAGCAGGAAAGCCGGTATAGGGCTGATTCTTTTGACGGCAGGAACAGCGGCGATGGCGTTCATTTCATAGAACCCTGCAGGGCGGGATTCTTTTAAGCGAAGCAGATATCTGGTAGAAAGAAGAAATCCATTGTGCTAGAATAAGAAAACAGATAAAAATAATCAAATGGAAAGGGAAAAGGTATGAAAAGGAAACATCAAATCCTGACGATTCCTAATCTGATGTCATTGTTTCGATTATGCCTGATTCCGCTGATCGTGTGGCTGTACCATAAAAAGGAAATGTACGGTCTTGCGGCTTTTACTCTTGTGGTTTCAGGAATAACAGACGTTGCAGATGGGATTGTTGCACGGCGTTTTAATATGGTAAGTGATTTTGGAAAGGCATTTGATCCGGTGGCGGACAAACTGACACAGTTTGCCATGCTGGTCTGTCTGGCAGTGAGATTTCACTGGATCCTGGTACCAATGTGCCTGATCCTGGTCAAAGAGATCCTTACGGGTATTTTGAAGATGGCGGTCATTCGGAAAACCGGAATCGTAGAAGGCGCTGACTGGCATGGAAAAGTAACGACAGTACTGTTGTACATAACGATTTTTCTGCATCTGGCATGGTATGAGATTCCGGATGTATGGTCCATCGCACTGACGGCGCTTTGTACGGCAATGATGCTGATTTCTTTTATCCTGTATGGAATAAGAAATCTGAAACTGTTAAAAAACAGGAAATATTGAATACAATAAAAAAATCCAGAAATACTTGACAAAAGCATATTGGTACGTTATAGTCATAACTAAATTAAAACATAGTTCAATTGTGGCTGTTACGAAAGGCAAGACCAAAGTTGAAGGAGTGCAGGTGAAGTGCATGACTTTCAGTTTTGGTCTTTTTTAATTTTTTTGAAAAGGAGAGAGGAGAACATTGACCCTGGTAGTAAAAAAACGGTTAAATAACAGCGCGGTCACTGCGGCAGATGAAAACGGAGCAGAATGCGTTGTATTTGGAAAGGGAATTGCATTTCAGGTAAAGGAAAAAGAAATCATTCCTGAAGAAAAGATCGAGAGAGTCTTCTATCAAAAAGAAAAGACATTGCTGTGGCAGCTGATTGAAGATATCCCGCAGAGATATTTTGATATATCCTGTGAGATCATAGAATATATACAGGGAAATCTTAAAGTAGAACTTGGAAATTCCATTTATCTGACTTTGATGGATCATATTTCTTTCATCAAGGAAAGAGCGGAAAAAGGAATGCTTCCGAAAAACACAATGAAATGGGAGATCAGCCGCTATTATCAGGAAGAATACAGACTGAGTAAAAAAGTGGTGGAATTGCTGGAAGACGAATTCGAGATCGAGCTAAATGATGACGAGGCGGCGTCGATCGCACTCCATATTGTAAATGCGGAGATTGGCGGACAGTCGGTACATCAGGGAATGGAATCGATCCATCTGGTAGACGATATTCTGCAGATCATTTGTTTTCAGACCGGTTCGAAACAGGATGAAGATAATCTGAACTATCAAAGACTTGTCACTCATGTAAAATTTTTTGTACAGAGATTATATAAAAAGGAAAAGCAGAAAACGAAAAATCCGCTGTATGATATTGTGGTAAAACAGTATCCACAGGCATATGAGATTGCGGAAAAAGTGAAGAAATTTGTGGAAAAGAAACTCAACTGTAAGATTGACGATGAGGAAATTACCTATCTGATCGTACATATACAGCTGATTCTGAACCCTTAAATAAAATATGGAGCATAGATAAACAGAATTGTTACTCTTTAGAAAGAGGCAGGATCTGACTATGAAAGACAGAAATGTCATTTTGTGGTCAGGTCCGTTTTTTTTCGGATTTTGGCAGAAAGCGTACGGTTTTGCGGATAAATCCAGAGATACAGGCAATGTAAAAAGAAAAAGGAGGATAAGACGTATTATGACACACAAAGAACTGGCAAAGACCATTGTAGAAAAAATAGGAGGCAGTGAAAATGTAACCTTATATACACACTGCATCACCAGACTTCGCTTTATCCTGAAAGATAAGAGCAAGGTAGACGAAGACGGGCTGAGAGAATTAAAGGAAGTTATGGGCATTGTTGACCGTGGAGGACAATATCAGATTGTCATCGGAAGCGATGTAGAGAGAGTTTTTAATGAGCTTGCCCCGTTTTTACCGAATGTAGAGCAGGATAATCCGGAAGGAGAAAAAGAGGAAGCCAAAGAAAGTACAGAGGAAAAGAAAAGTCCGCTGCAGACAGTCATGAGTTATGTTTCTGCCAGCATTGCGCCAACGATCACCGTCATCGTGGCAGCAGGACTGATCAATGCGGTTCTTGCGATCGCAGTCCAGTTTGGACTGGATAATCAGGGAAGCACGTATACCGTCTGGAATTCTTTCGCACAGCTGGCATTTAGTTATCTTCCGGTATGGCTTGCATTTTCTGCTGCAAAATATTTGAAAACGGATGGATATGTGGCAGCTTTTATTACGGCAGCAACGATTACCTTGTTTAGCAGCGCGAAAAATATGTCCGTTTTTGGAATTTCAATCCCAGAAGTAAATTATTCCGGAGCGATCGTTCCTGTTTTGCTGATGGTTCCGGTGCTTGCGGTTTTGGATAAATTTCTGACAAATCATCTGCATAAAAATCTGGTTTATATGTTTAAACCTTTGATCTGCGCGGCTGTTATGCTTCCGCTGGTATTGTTTGTTTTTGGTCCGATTGGAGCATTTGTAGGAACTCTGCTTGTAGACGCATGTATCGCATTGATGAAGGTTGGCCCGATTTCCATGGCAATTTTGGCAGCACTGCATCCGATCACTGTTATTTTTGGAATGCATTCTCTGTTTACGCCAATCCTGGTCAACGAGCTGACAACCAGTGGAATGACCCATGTATTATGCCGTGCGCTGGCTGCTAACTTTGCGATGGCCGGAGCAGCAGTTGCGGTTGGAGTAAAAGCCAAAAAAGTATCTACAAAATCAGTTGGATTTTCAGCCGGAGTTACAGCGCTGCTGGCAGCGACAGAACCGGCACTGTATGGTGTCCTGCTTCCGCTGAAACGGCCGTTGATCGCTGCATGCGGAGCGGCAGGAGTAGCAGGAGCTGTCATCGGACTGCTTGGAATCCATGCATATTCTATGGGATCTTTTAACTTATTTACATTAAGCTTTACCATTGGCGGAGATGCAATGACAAACTTTTACATGGCATGTGGATGTGCGGCACTGGCATTTGTTCTTGGATTTGCATTCACGTGGCTGTTAGGATTCAAAGAAGATTAAGATGGAAGGATAACAGGAGGTTAAAATGGGTTTTAGAAGTGATTTTTTATGGGGCGGCGCAACGGCAGCCAATCAGTATGAAGGCGGATGGAACGAAGGAGGAAGAGGTCCGGCGAACACGGATGTGATGACGAAAGGTTCTAAGGATCAGGCAAGAGGCGCAACCTATACGCTTCCGGATGGAAGCAGACATCTGACCAAAGGCGTGGCAGTAAAGAATCTCCCGGAAGGAGCCAGATTTGAGGTTTTGGACGGATACGAATATCCATGCCATGATGCCGTGGATTTCTATCATCACTATAAAGAGGATATCGCACTGTTTGCGGAACTTGGATTCAAGACATATCGGATGTCCATTTCCTGGCCAAGGATTTTTCCGACCGGAATGGAAAAAGAACCTAATGAAGAAGGACTGAAATTTTATGACAATGTGTTCGATGAATTGCTGAAATATGGAATCGAGCCTATGGTAACGCTGCATCATTTTGAGGTGCCGCTGGAATTAACAAATCAGTGGGGGTCATGGGCAGACCGGCGTACGATTGACTGTTTTATCAGATTTTGCAGGACGGTATTTGAACGTTATAAAAACAAAGTAAAATACTGGATGACATTTAATGAAATCAATAACATTTACTTTGGATTTTTATCATCCGGAGTTCCGGGAGATGATCTTCAGACGGTAATGCAGGCAGCCCATCATCAGTTTGTAGCCAGTGCCATGGCAGTGAAGATCGGGCATGAGATCAATCCGGATTTTAAGATCGGATGTATGCTGGCAGCCTCCCGCTGCACAGTATATCCGGAGACCTGTAATCCGGCGGATGTGCAGAAAGCCTGGGAACAGGCAAGCCGTCAGTACTTCTTTGCGGATGTACAGTGCAGAGGATACTATCCGTCTTATCAGCTGAAATATTTCGAGAGAAATGGGATCCATATCCAGAAAGAGTCCGGAGATGATGAAATCCTGAAAGAGGGAACAGTAGATTATATAGCAATCAGCTACTACCGGTCTATGATTACGGCAGCTCCGAAACAGGAGGGAAGCGATCCGCTGCTTCTGGGAGTGATCAATCCGTATCTGGAAGCAACCGAATGGGGAATTGCGATCGATCCTATGGGATTCCGCATTACCCTGCACAATCTTTATGACCGTTATCAGCTTCCGGTGATGATCGTGGAAAATGGAATTGGCGCGGCGGATGAAGTGGCAGAAGACGGACAGATCCATGATCCTTACAGAGTGGATTTCTTCCGGAGCCATATTCAGGCAATGAAAGACGCGGTGGATATCGATGGAGTCGACGTTATGGGATACACGACATGGGCGCCGATTGATATTGTATCAGCCGGCACAGGAGAGATGCGGAAACGATATGGATTTGTGTATGTAGATAAAGACGATGAAGGAAACGGCTCTCTGAAAAGAAGCAAAAAAGACAGTTTTGCATGGTATCAGAAAGTAATTGCATCCAATGGAGAAGATTTGGAATAATGGAGGAAAAAGCATGAGATTATTTGGAAGAAAGAAAAAAGAAAAAAAGGTTTTTAATGAAAACTGCGTGTATGCGCCGGTCAATGGGAAGACTGCATCCCTGGAATCTTTGGAAGATGGGATGTTTTCTGAGAAAATAATGGGAGATGGGATTGTTGTAGTTCCATCTGATGGTAATTTTAAATCTCCTGTAGCAGGAACTGTGAAAGCTGCATTTCCGACAGGTCATGCATATGGTTTTCTGACAGATGACGGCAAAGAGGTGCTGCTGCATATCGGCATTGATACAGTAGAACTCAATGGAAAAGGATTCCGCCCTCATGTAAAACAGGGGCAGAAAGTATCCGTCGGGGACAAGCTGGTGACCGTGGATCTGGATGTGATAAAGGAAGGCGGATATCCTTCAGAAGCGATTTTAATCGTAACCAGTGGAAATTCTATTAAAAACCGCATTCCGGAGAACACGGAAGTACAGGCGGAAGATTCATTAATGGAGCTGGAATAGAGAATATCTGAGAATTTACCATACTGATATTTAAGATTTGACGCTGAAAACCATAGGGCAGCCTGTTACCATTTAAATTGTAACAGGAAACAGACAGAAAGGATGTTTACTATGAAACAATGGGCAGCGAAAGTTTATAATATTTATTTTCAGGCGGTACAGATCAATCTTTTGAACTGGATTGAAGTGGAAACCAATGCAAAATGCCGGAAGGCATACAGAAAACATTTGCAGGCGGTAATCTCAGCGTAGAAAAAATAATAGAAAGACAGGAAACAACGGTCAGGATGCAGGGCAAAACCCGGCAGATGGACCGTTGTTTTTTCTTTTATTATACAAAATCCTTTGAAAATGGTATCATCAAATAGAAGGAGTGAATCTATGGAGTTAAGAGTTTTAAGATATTTTTTGATGGCAGCAAGAGAAGAAAATATTACCAAAGCGGCAAAACTTCTGCACATTACACAGCCGACTCTTTCCAGACAGCTGATGCAGCTGGAGGAAGAACTGGGCGTGAAGCTGTTTCACCGGGGGAAATATCACATTGTCCTGACGGAGGAAGGAATGCTGCTTCGGCGGCGCGCTCAGGAAATGATCGAACTGGAGGAGAAAACGAAAAGGGAATTTTCAAAAGAGGAAGCCGAACTTGCCGGAGAGATTGCCATAGGATGCGGGGAGACGAGGAATATGACATTTCTTTCTCAAAAAATGGCACAGTTTCGGCAGGAACATCCACTGATCCGTTATGATGTGTACAGTGCGATTGCAGATGATATCAAAGAACGGATGGAAAAAGGAATTTTGGATCTGGCACTTTTGATGGAACCAGTGGATATTGCGAAATACGAATTTGTGCGTATGCCGGAGAAAGAGCAGTGGGGAGTTCTCGTCCGGGAAGATTCGCCGCTGGCATCTCTGGAAGCAGTATCTCCGGAAGATCTGATCGGACAGCCGATCTTAAATGCCAAACGGGAAATCGTACAGAATGAACTGGCCAACTGGTTTGGGGATGCTTATGATAAAATTGAGATTGCCGCTACCTATAATCTGATTCTCAATGCTTCCAACATGGTTCGAAATGGCGTCGGAGCGGCACTTTGTTTCCGACTGGACAATCAGTATGACGGACTTCGGTTTGTGCCGCTGGAGCCAAAACTTGAGACAGGAGCAGTTCTTGCATGGAAGAAAAACCAGACATTCTCCGAGACATCATCCAGATTTATTGATTTTATTAAACATTCTTTTTAGGCATTTTCAAAGATTCTGACAGGGTATTAGACATGATCCGGCCTGAGGGGGTACAATAATCACAGAAAGAACATAAGGACAAAGATAAGGAAAGGACGGAGCAATGACAATCCATGAAGCCAGTGAGCGGTATCAGATTCCCATGAAGATTTTAAAAGAGTATGAAGCATGGGGACTGTGCAAAGCGGTGAAAAAAGTAATGGGAGCCTGGCAGTATGATGATTCAGATCTGGAAAGGCTGAGCCTGATTATGACACTCCATGATGTGGGATTTACCAGTCAGGAGGTAGAAGCATATATGAGGCTGCTCCTGGATGAACAGGAGACAAAGGGTCAGCGGATGCAGATGCTGTGCAGACAGAGAAATGCCGTGCTGGATGAGATCCATTTTAAGGAAAAACAGCTGGAACGGCTGGATTATCTTCGTCATGAAATCCGAAAAGAAATGAGCAGTGAAAATCAGGATAATTAGAAGGGAGAATCAGATATGAAGTATACAAAACTTGGGAATTCAGATTTGAATGTATCCAGAATCTGCATGGGATGTATGGGATTCGGAGATGCCCAGCATGGACAGCACACATGGACAATTGATGAGGAACATTCCAGAGAGATCATTAAGAGAGGACTGGAATTAGGCGTTAATTTCTTTGATACGGCAATTGCGTACCAGAGCGGTACCAGCGAGCAGTATTTAGGCAGAGCACTGAAAGATTTTGCCAAACGGGATGATGTAGTCGTAGCAACTAAATTTCTGCCGAGAACACCGGAGGAAATAGAAGAAGGAATCAGCGGACAGCAGCATATTGAGCGGATGCTGAATCAGAGCCTCAGCAATCTTGGTATGGATCATGTGGATCTGTATATTTACCATATGTGGGATTATGAAACGCCGCTTTATGAGATTATGGATGGATTGAACCGAATGGTAGAAGCAGGAAAAACCAGATACATTGGAATTTCCAATTGTTTTGCATGGCAGCTGGCAAAGGCAAATGCGCTGGCAGAAAAAGAAGGATTCGCTAAGTTCGTTTCCATTCAGGGACATTATAATCTGATTTTCAGGGAAGAAGAAAGAGAAATGGTGCCTTACTGCAGAGAGGAAAATATTGCGCTGACGCCATATAGTTCACTGGCAGGGGGCAAGCTGTCCAAGCGCCCGGGAGAAACATCCAAACGGCAGCAGGAAGATGAATATGCGCATTTTAAATATGATGCAACGGCACAGCAGGATGACGCGGTTATCCGCAGGGTGATGGAGATTGCGGACCGGCATGAAGTTTCCATGACAGAAGTTGCTCTTGCATGGCTGATCTCAAAGGTTACATCACCGGTTGTAGGAGCCACGAAACTGCATCATATTGAAGGTGCAGCCAAGGCAGTTGACCTGGTTTTGAGTCCGGAAGAAACAGCATATCTGGAAGAGCCGTATGTACCGCACCGCCTGGTAGGTGTTATGGCACAGAATACAAAGGCAGCGGCAAAAGAAGATCATGTATGGTCAACGGGAGATCAGAAAATCAAATAGAAAATAGCAGCAGCGCTTCTGACAGGAATCATTTTTGTTTTAAGTGCCTGTCAGAGTACAGCAGATCGTTCAGTTACAACGGCTGAGACGAGCCGGGATTCTATTTTAGTAAAGAAGATCCGGGAATTCAGGGATAACTCCCCGGGTTCCCGGATTGTTTGATGTGAGGGCATTTATGCGCCCCAGACTTCTTCTGCGATTTCTTTTACGAGTTTTAATTTTGCCCACTGTTCTTCTTCTGTCAGCTTGTTTCCAATCTCACAGGAAGCAAATCCACACTGAGGGCTTAAATAAAGACGATCCAGAGGGACGTATTTTGCTGCCTCATGAATCCTTGCGATCACTTCGTTTTTATCTTCCAGAACCGGAGACTTGGTTGTGATCAGACCAAGAACAACCTTTTTATTTTCAGGCACATATTTCAATGGTTCAAATCCACCGGAACGTTCATCGTCATATTCCAGATAGTAGGCATCGACATTTTCACGGACAAATAATGTTTCCGCCACAGGATCATAAGCGCCGCTGCTAAAGAAAGTAGAGTGATAATTTCCTCTGCAGACATGGGTTGTCACAACCAGATCTTCCGGCTTATTTTCCAGCGCCAGGTTATTGACGGTTAAAAGCTGTTCCATGGTGCCTTTGATATAATCGTTCACTTCTTTGTTTCCGTTTTCTTCATCTGACATGCACAGTCCCCAGGAGCAGTCGTCAAACTGGAGATTGCGGCATCCGGCGTCATAGAAATCGCGGATGACTTTCTGATAAGCTTTGGCAATATCGGCAATCAGTTCTTCATCTGTTGGATAAAATTTTCTGGTAGATTCCAGATTTTCAGGTACGATCATCTGAAGGAGGAACTGAGCAGGAGCCGGAATGGTCTGCTTTGCCACAGTATTTTCATCTTCCAAAGCTTTTACAAATTTAAAATGATCTACAAATGGGTGGTGTCCGGCGGAGATTTTTCCAACCAGGTAAGTATCGTCAATCAGGGCAGGTTCCCCGTGGAACGCGATTCCTTTTTCTGTCTTATGATGTTCCACACCATTGAATCCCCACATAAAATCAAGATGCCATGTGGATCTGCGGAATTCTCCGTCTGTGATCACATGATATCCGGCTTTTTTCTGTTTGTTTACCAGGTCTGTAATGCACTGGTCTTCTGTTTTGTGAAGTTCTTCTTCTGAAATTTTTCCCGCTTCAAAATCAGCTCTTGCAGCTTTCAAAGCTTCTGGTCTTAAAAAACTTCCTACATAGTCATATCGAAAAGGTGTGTGTATTTTTGTCATAAATCTTGCCTCCTGAATTCGTTGTTTGTTTTGTCTGGTTAGTATCATATCAGACGATAGAAGTTCTGTATAATATTTAATAATAAGGACTGGTTATAGGCAGATGTTATAACAGAAGGGTTTTTATGAAAAAGAATAGATTCCATCTGGATTCATGCTATACTTAAAAGAAAAAAGGGAACAGGAGGATATCGTAAAATGAAAATTGTATTGCTGGAGGGTTTGGGAGTTTCGGAAGAAATTATCCGGAAACAAACGAAAAAGTTAAATGAAATGGGACATGAATTTGTCGTTTATGAAAAAAATACAGATCCCAGGGTGCAGGCAGAGCGGTGTGAAGATGCAGATATTATCATGCTTGCCAATATGCCATTGAGCAGGGAAGCTATTGAGAGAGCCTCTCACCTTCAATATATCGATGTGGCATTTACCGGTGTGGATCATATTCCGATGGATGAAGCGGGAAAAAGGGGAATTGCCGTCAGCAATGCTTCCGGGTATGCAACGCAGGCTGTGGCAGAACTTTGCATCAGTTTCATGATCCAGCTGCTTCGCAATGTAAAACAGACAGAGCAAAGATGCAGGGAAGGCGGAACAAAAGACGGATTGATCGGGAATCTGCTGTGCGGCAAAACCGTTGGTATCATAGGAGCCGGAGCGATTGGAAAGAGAACAGCGGAACTTTGTAAAGCGTTTGGCTGTAAAGTGATCGCATACAGCAGAAGCAGAGTGGAACATCCGGCCATTGACCGTCAGGTAACGCTGGAGGAACTGTTAAAAGAGGCAGATATCGTATCTCTGCATTGTCCTTTAACAGAAGAGACCAGAGGAATGATCGGAGAAGAACAGCTTCGGATGATGAAGAAAACAGCGGTGCTGATTAATACGGCGAGAGGTCCGGTGGCAGATTCAGAGGCTCTTGCAAAGGCATTGACAGAAGGAAGGATTGCGGGAGCTGCCTGTGATGTGTTTGAGACGGAGCCTCCGCTGGATGCAGAACATCCGCTGCTTCATACGCCAAATACGATCGTAACACCGCACATTGCCTTTGCATCCGAAGAGTCTATGGAACAGAGAGCAGATATTGTATTTGAAAATCTGTATGCATGGCTGGAAGGCAAACAGCTGAATAAGGTGGAAATATAGATAGAAGCGGGAGAGCCGGAGAACGGCTCTCTTTTTAAGTGAAAAATTTTTGTTGACATTTCAAAACATACACAGTATCATTAAATCGTAAGTAGTAAGTAGTAAGTAATATGCGGCGGAAGGGAGGATCTTATGAAAGATTTATCCATTGCACAGGAATATCTTGTTTGTGCATTAAATGAAAAGGGAAAGCTTCCAGCGTATGATCTGAAGCGGGCAACCTGTTTTGTAGGCGCAGGATTAATGGAGCTTCAGCTGGAAGGATGTATTTCCATGGATCAGAAGATGGTGGAGATTACAGCGGAACTGCCGGAGAAAATGGCGTATTTGAAACCGCTCTATGATGAACTGAACCCTGAAAAGGCAGTTAAGATAGAGAAAGTAATTGACGAATATATGATTACTTTTACGGACAAAGCACTGAAGCAGCTGACCCAGTCTGTGAAGGACTCTCTGGAAGAGAATGGGATGATGATAAAATCGGAAGCGGGGCTTTTGAATAAGAGGCAGATTCTGGTTCCGTCCAAAGAAGCACGTACCGGTGTGATTGAGAAGATTCGCGCGGAACTCCTGGAAGAAGGAGAGATTACAGAGGATGTAGTAATCCTCACCGTGCTTCTGGATCAGGCAGACTGTCTGAAAGAGTATTTTTCAAAATATGAACAGAAAGAATTGAAAGGAAAATTAAAAGAGATTCGAGAGAGCAGCTGGGGGCAGAGAGCAAAGAAAATGACAGAACATATTGAGATGCTGATTGCCTGCATCATTGCGACAGGAGCAGCAGCGCACTAAGGATAAAGGAGGAAGTTCTATGTCCAGGCGCAGGAGCATGGAAGTAATTGAAAAGGCGGAGTATGTTACCATAGGAGAACTGGTAAGGTTAACGGATGTACGGTACAGCACCTTAAAATTTTATACGGAAGAAGGGATTCTTCCCTTTGAGCAGCAGGAGGAGAACATGACAAGACGATATAGGAGGAAGGAAAGCGTAGAACGGATTTCCTATATCATGAAGCTGAGAAGTGAGAAGAAAACCATTCCGGAAATAAAAGAGATACTGAAAGAAGGATCTGATCTGTAAAGATCGGGTCTTTTTTTATTTATAGGAAACTTCGTTCCTATGAAATAAAAACGCTCCGCGAGAATCACACTGCGGCGGAACGGAAGATACCGCTCATGCGCCCCGCCGCAGGCGGAGAATCCTGCAAAGCAGGATTCTTTCTTGTCTGATTAAAAGATTTTAAGAAAAAACGTGCAATTAACATATCAGCAACAAATCGGGAATAAAACAGCAACAGAATAAGAATAGGATTTGTAAATATAGTTAGAAAAAAGTAAGAAAGGAAAGGAGCGCGGCAATATGGCAAAATCAAAATTAGTAAAAGCAAATCAGAAAATCGCAGAGAAAGTAGTCAGAGGATATAAAAAGATCGAAAACAGTACAGTCGGCGGATATAAGAAAATTGAGGAAAGTGTCGTAGGAAAATATAAAGAAATCGAAGATTCCTTCGTGGATCAGTTTTTGACAAAAGACGGAGAAACGATTGAAGAAGCAAAAATGAGACTGAAGGAAGAACAGGAGCAGCGCAGAGAGCAGAGAGAAAAGAACATAAAGGAAGCCGGATACCATCACAAAAAATGATATCCGGCTATATGAAAAAAATGAATAGAGTCAAAATGATTTAAATCAGGTGATGATCCAGACAGTAATGATAAATGCCTTCCTCAGCAGCAGAACCACAGACGACATCGGCAGCCTGCTTCACATTCTCTGTGGCATTGCCCATGGCAACGCCGGTGCCCACAGCTTCCAGCATTTCAATATCATTGGAGCCGTCACCAAAAGCAATGGCCTGATCTCTGGTCAGTCCATAGTAAGAAAGAATTTTTTCTACGCCCATACCTTTACCGCCATTGGAAGGGATGATATCTGCGGCGCGGTCCCACCAGGCTGTTACTTTTGCACCTGGTGCATTTTTTACAAGCAGATCATGATCTGCTGCGCGGCACCCCACCATAATCTGATAAATCTCATCCTGTGCCAGTGCTTCAAAATCATCGGCAATGTCGATCGTCTGTTTGGAAATTGCAAAATATTCGGCCAGGTCATCATCTATACCATTGGCGCCGATTTGTCTGGTGCCGGCCAGAGCGACAGGACGGCCGATTGTTTTTGCATTGGTGATGATCTGCTGTACATCAGAGGATGGAATCGGATTGCTCAAAATAATGTTATCTTTTGTGAAACAATATGAAGCATTAAAAGTTAAAAAAGCATCAAATTCGATTCCAGGGAAATGAGGTACGCTGGCCGGAGGTCTTCCGGTAGCAATGCAAAGAATAATATCATTTTCTTTCAGACGGATCAGACAATCCAGCATCTGATCTGAAATGTTTTTCCGGTTCATATCGATCAGAGTGCCATCAATATCAAAAAAGGCAATTTTAATATCCTTCTCATTCTGCAAATTCATAGTGTTCTCCTGTAAAGTTTGTGGACTTCGAATCCTGTCTACTATTATAGCATGATTTTAATAATTTAGAAACAAAAGAATCATAATACGGAAACAAAACAGAAGTAAGATAAAAGTGGAAAAGGACAACGAAAATGAAAATATGGTATGATGAAAATGTGGAGAAGAAAAAAATAGAAAGAAATGTGCATCTGAGAAAACTGAAAGAAAATAATCGGATGAGGATGATTTTGTCTGCGGTTCCGGGTACCGCGGGAAATGTGATATTTGCTGTCTTAAACGGAGTAACCGGATTAATGAGCAGCTCCGCCTGGTTTGGAAGCCTGGCTGCTTATTATATTCTTTTAAGTATAATGAGACTGCGGATTGTCTGGCAGGAAAGGAGGTTTGTGAAGCTGGACCAGCAGGAGCGGATGAAAAATGAAATACGGATTTACCGCAAAAACAGCGTCTTATTTTTGTTTATGACGATTGTTCTGGCTGGAATGGTTATTTTGCTGGTTGACGCTCAGGGAGGGAAACAATATCCGGGATTTACCATTTATGCGGCGGCGCTTTATATGTTCTATAAGATGGGCGCAGCCATTGCTCATCTGATCAAAGAGCGAAACAGGAAGTCGCCGGTGCTTATGATCCTTAGGAAAGTGGGATATATTGACGCATGTGTTTCCATGCTGACTCTCCAGACGGCAATGTTTGCGGCTTTCGGCGGGGAAAGATGGTTTATGAGATATATGAATGGAATCAGCGGCATTGTTTACGGTTGCGAATTATCTGGGAGTGAGATGCGGAACGATTCTTCTGGCAGTAGGAAACCAGGAAAGAGAAAAAGCAGGATTATCCAATGAAGGATTTTATGATACTGCACTGGAGACAGAGGTAGCAGTCAGAGCCATTGAAAAACTCATCGAAAGGGACTGATTTTATGGAGAAGTATAGACGGATTTTTGTGATCGTACTGGACTCCCTGGGAGTCGGTGCGATGCCGGATGCAGAAGCCTATGGTGATAAGGGAGTCAATACGCTGGGACATATATGGGAATATAAAAAGGACCTGAAGATTCCTAATTTAAGAAAGCTGGGAATTGGAAATCTTCTTGGCAGATCAGATGATTTCGTTGGCTGCCACATGAAGCTGAAAGAAAAAAGCCGTGGGAAAGACACAATGACCGGTCACTGGGAAATGATGGGACTGGAAATCAAAGAGCCCTTTCAGACATTTACAGAGACAGGCTTTCCGCAGGAACTGATCGGTGAACTGGAAGAAAAGTGTGGGAAGAAATTTGTGGGAAACAAGGCGGCCAGCGGAACGGAAATCCTGGATGAATATGGGGAGCATGAAATCGAAACGGGAGATATGATCCTTTATACATCCGCGGATTCTGTTCTGCAGATCTGCGGACATGAAAAGTATACAGGGCTGGATGTTCTCTATGACTGCTGCAAAAAGGCCAGAGAAATTACCATGCGCCCGGACTGGAAAGTGGCGAGGGTAATTGCACGGCCGTATGTAGGAGAGAAAAAGGGGGAGTTCAAGAGAACAGCAAATCGCCATGATTATGCGGTGAAACCTTTCAAAAACACTATGTTGAATCTTATGAAAAATCGTGGATATGATGTGATCAGCATCGGAAAGATTGTGGATATCTTTGCGGAAGAAGGGATCACTGAATCTCACAGGTCCCAGTCCAGTGTGCATGGAATGGAACAGACGATAGAACTGGCAGATACCAGTTTCCATGGATTATGCTTTACGAATCTGGTGGATTTTGACGCTCTTTGGGGACATCGGAGAGATCCTGAAGGATATGCGAAAGAACTGGAAATGTTCGATGAGAATCTTGGAATCCTTCTGGAACGACTGAGAGAAGATGATCTTCTGATGATTACGGCGGATCACGGAAATGACCCAACGTATACCGGAACAGACCATACAAGAGAGATGGTGCCGCTTCTTTGTTATTCTCCATCGATGAAGAATAAGAGAGAACTTCCGGTACAGGATACCTTTGGGGTAATCGGAGCAACCATCGGAGAGAATTATGATATTCAGCCGGAGGATCATATGATCGGAACATCACTGCTTTCTCTGATCGGGGAATAAACGGAAATATATATTTACAGACAGGAAGAGACCAAAAGAATATTATAATGTAAAAGAGAAAAACAGGCTGCCGGAAGCGTATTATGCGCTTCCGGCGGCCTGCTGTCTATGATTTGTCTATCGAATAAAATTGGTTGCGATTTTCTCGTTTTCCGGAACTGGAATTCCGTTTTTCTTACCAGCTTCGATACACTTCAGCAGCCATGCCATATTTTTCCCGATGTTGTACATGGTCATAAGGCCTTCTTTATCCTGCATTACTTCCTCCGGTTCAT
>ERZ1090881.391-NODE-393-length-21097-cov-79.832668_pt1 | contig 21097 bp, 20 predicted proteins | sample MGYA00478470_ERZ1090881 | MGnify/ENA primary metagenome ERZ1090881 (study PRJEB33644, sample SAMEA5815736) | chicken gut metagenome | biome: Chicken; feature: Gastrointestinal Tract; material: Caecum | place: Ireland | collected 2019-01-01 | study: A study of the...
AAGTTGTAGATTGGAGTTAGTTATGAAAAATGTAATATATATATTAATTCAATGCACTTGGGGATTGCCACAAACATTGTTAGGATTTATAGTACTTTTAATTAATATAAAAAATAAACATTATTTTTATCACGGTGCAATTATTACTGAAAGAAATGTTCCTTCAAGTGTATCTTTGGGAATGTTTGTCTTTACAACAACTAATCCGATGAAAGATAAAAGAACAAAAAATAAAATACCAGATGAAGAATTAAGTAAAAGGCTTTTAGTTCACGAATATGGTCATACAATTCAATCCCTTATTTTTGGACCATTATATTTAATAGTAATGGGGATTCTATCAACACTATGGGGGTTTTTGCCATATTTTCAAAATAAAAGAAACAACGGAGTATCTTACTTTAGCTTTTTTACAGAAAAGCTTGCTAATTATTTAGGTGAAAAAGTTACAAAAGAAAAATCAATGGAAAATGCTATTATATAAATTACAATTTAGCGTAGAATATTCGTTTTAGGTTACTTCCGCTCCACCAAAAAAAGGGCGACACTTAGTGTTGCCTTTTTTTGGTGAATAAACTTGTAATATAAGGGGATTCGAGGGTGGGAGGCGTGAACGGGAGCGAACGGTTTGCGTGCGGACTGAATATTTGCGGCGCACATAAGCAAACCGAACAGCGGACACCCGCTGTTCGCCGGGGCGCGTCCGCTAAAGGCGCGAATCCCCTTATCTACACCATAAAAAGGAGAGGCTTCTGCCTCTCCCTTTTTTATTTATAACATTAAATTATGTGCCTATATACAATTATTCACCTATACATGTGACCATGCTCACCTGATTTTAAGCGATGAGAAGTCCGCTCCCTCCAGCTTTAAAAGGGCAAGTTTTTTATCCAGACCGCCGGCATAGCCCGTGAGGCTGCCGTCAGACCCGACCACCCTGTGGCAGGGAATGATTATGGATATGGGGTTGTGCCCCACGGCGCCGCCCAAAAACATTTTAATTATATATACATACAATATTTAATAGCTTACTTGACTTCTTACCAAGGTAATGCTATAATTAAAAAAAATGGGGGTGAGGAAATGTACGAAAAAATTACAGCTTATCTTGATTTTTTCGGGAGAGATACCATACCGGAGAGTGAACTTCAGGAAAAGACAAAGGAATTTTCCATGGATTTCATGCAGTCGGGATTTATGGTATCCAATGCCATGGAAGCAATGGGAGAACGTGCGTGGGCCAGCAAATCCCAGCTGAGAGAAGACGCGCCTGCGATGACGGCGGAGGAGGCCTGCGTCTGTATTTCCGCATTTATTCAGCAGGAGAGTTTTATTCCGGGCGTTTTGGCGGATTTGGTCCGGCAGGATGTGCTGCCGGGCATTCTGAAGCGGCTGAGGGAGCTCGACGCATAGCCGTGTCTGTGTGGAACGACCGGCGTAACTGCGGCGGAAGGAGGACGCGTATGCGTGCGGGTCCTGCAACCGCCCTCCGCGGTTTGCCGGGCTTCTGCCGCCCGGTGACCGCCTGAATGTGTTTTGACGGCTTTTATATCGGCCTTCCTCGTGGGATATCCTAAGTCCGGCACGGAACGCGGCTGCCGGATCGCCGCGACCGGATGGTATGGAACCTGCGGGAGCATTTTCCGAATGGTTCATGCGGAAACCGCTGCAATACCTATGCCGTAGCCGCACAGGCTGCGGCTTTTTGTGCGGGAGCCGGTGACGGCCTTGCCTTCGGTAAGACCGTCGGGCGCCTGCGTTACAGTCAGCGCGCCGGGTTCGCCTGCGTTGGCCTCACGCCTGACGATGGCGTCAGGCCGGCTCGGCCGGGTCCCGGGTGAAATAAAAGCTCCTGAAATCGTCACAAAACGCGAAAAATGTCGTTGTGTTTCAGATAAAAATCTCCTATGATTGCATTGTCAGCCGGGGCTGAAATATCATTCGGAGGAGAAATCACAATGAACACGGATAAAATTTATGCGGAAGCGATTGCAAACGAATACGCGCCGAAAGAGGCGTCAAAAGTGCTGGCTCTGAAGAAGGTTGATTTGCCTGCGCTCAATGGCTCTCAACATTCTCTGTAAATCAGGACGCTCCATATTAAGACCTGTGAAGCCATCGTCCTGATAGACTGCCACAACCTCCCATCCCTGCTTTTCACAGTATTTTTCCAGCATATCACGCTAGTTTGCGATACTGGCACTTTCGCCTTGCAGGTCATCGTCCTTTGACAGCCTGCAATAGACCGCCGCACGATAGCCCCCGGCAAGTGCCGAACCGATTGTTCTGTATTCTATTTCGTTCATCATAGCCATTTACCCACACAATCCAGACGGTATCTGGCTCTTTTGAACCTCATCTTCATTATACTTCAATTCTTTCTTTTTAGCAAGATATTCTTTTGTATTTGTCTTGCCGTATTTCTGGGAAATCAGGCTGACGAATACATCGGTTGCGTCCAGCTCCCCGTCAAACACTGTTGTAACATAAATCTCTGTTTTGTTTTTTGCCATAGGCAGTTATCCTCCATAGACAACATCCCGCTGAAAGATATAGAAGCTGCTTTCAGCGGGGATACATATACTTTTGACGAGTGTTCATCTATGAAAACACCCGCTCCACCAATAACGACCTAAATCGAACTTTTTAAAAGTTTGATTTAGGTTTGTTTATTTATTATAAGGAGTAAAGCGATGAAAAAATGCCCGAAAATGGTAAGAGGAATTAGAAATAGAATTAAGTTAAGTGGTTCTTTTTCGGTTATTCATACCATTACATAATTAAAAAGGACTCTTCAATATCTGATACTATTTAGATTATTTATGATATACTCAAAAATTTAAGAAACAGAGCTTATGAGCACTTGGTTATAGATGATAAGCGTTTTACCCCTATTCAATTCATGCAGACAATAACAGATGGCAAGTCATTTAGAGTTGAGATTTCTCTCATTGACAAAGTCGGAAAAAAGCATATTATTATGACTGAGGTTTCGGACTTTGTTGAATGTGCAGATATTTTTGTTTCAGTCCTATTTTTTAAAGTTATACCGGATTTAAATTGGATTGATATTTCGGAAGACAAATGGAATGGAAAAGATATATTTGAAAAAAACGAGAAGATAATTTATTTTAATCCCGAATGGGTGAACTTTCCCAATTAAAATTAGTTTTGTTGAAACAACATAATTTCGTTTTAGGTTGTTCCTCTCCACCAAAAAACAGACAACACAAAGTGTTGTCTGTTTTTTGCTGAATGAACTTGTAACATAAAGGGACTTGAGGACGGGAGGCGTGAGCGTTCGGATATAAAGCGGCACAATCCCTCAGTCATCGCCTCACAAATTCGTCAATGACAGCTCCCTTTACGCAAGGGAGCCTCGATAAGGTAAGGCAAGCTGCGGAAACGCGGTCAATCCCCTCCCCTCTCCGGCTGTTCCTGCGGCAGGGGCAGCTTTTCTGCCTCTTTGAAATATTTTAAATACGACTTTCTGCAATAGCGGCAGACCTCATCGTCCTTTGCGGGTTCGCCCGAAAAGTCATATTCGCCGTTCACGCGCCAGCCGTTTAAAATGCCTATCTCTATTGCGCCGACGGGGCAATAAAAGGAACACTTTACGCAACCTATGCAGTGCTTGCCGAATACGGGCCTGCCGCCCGCCATGGTGATATTCTTCTGCGGACAGCCGCGCGCGCACTTGCCGCAGCCCGTGCAGGCCTCAGTGACCCTATATCCCCTTCCGATAAGCGGCATTGCGGGATGCTCTATGCGGAAAATAAAGGGTACCACGCGCTTTAGCGGTCCATTTCTGAGCGGCGTCACCTTGCCGGCGAACATTTCGGCGGCCTCGACGGGTATCCTGCGTTCCGCCGCCTGCCACATGCGCGCCGCCATGCCGTCTGAATGGCGGAAAATCATGTTGTAGGGCATCACATAGTGATATTCGCCGGCGACGGTATACCCTTTCCTTTTCAACATGTCATACACATGCGCACATGAACCGTCGTTGAACTTTAACGGTTCGCCGGAAGTTTTTACAAGGTAAACAAGCCGCGTGCCGCTACACTCGGGAAGGCGCTTTATAAAATCGAATACTATCTGCGGCGCGTTGAAAGCGTGCACGGGGTAACCTATTACTATTCTGTCGAATTCGTTCGGGTCGCGCACTTCGCAGTCCTTTTCGATATTGACATATTTGCACTCCGCGCCGCAATTCTGCCACTCGCGCATTATGGCGCGGCAAATCTTGTGCGTGTTGCCGGTACCCGAAAACACATTGAAAACTGCTCTCATTCTTCTTCCTCTCGGGATGTTTCAAAGCAGGCGCGGCCGTCCTTATCGAACCAATAACTTATATTCTCATCCTCAGAATGACTGTCGTACCAGATCTGCGCGATGAACGGCGATTTTTTGGCAAGCCTGTCGAAATTCCAAGGCTCAGGAGCGCAAAACGGACACCAGTGGCCCGCTCCGAGCACGGTATAGGGCGCGGCGAGGAAGGTGTGCCCCTCGCTGCACTGCCAGAGGAGCTTTTCGCGCGGAGATACATACTCCTTTGAGAGACACTTGCCGCCGCGGAAAGCTGCAGCGCCGTTCATATCTTCAAGTGACCACTCATCCATAGATTTGCGCTCGTCATAGCCATGATTGAGCAGCTTATCCCTGAATTTTATCTCCGGAGCCTCCTCGCGCGAACCATACGAGGCGGCGTCGGCAACGCTGTAATCCGCCCACTTATCCGACAGGGACAGAGCTGCCTTGCTGCCGCCGAAGGCAGCCAGAACGCGCCCTTCGTCGCCCCTTTTGAGCCACTTCAAGGGGGCGTTGTCGTCGTGCAGCAACCGCCTGAACACGAACAGCCCTATGACCGACGAGGGAAATATACGGGCAATTTTGAACATGCGATATTTTTTGCCCATATCTGCCCAGAAATCGGCTACAGTTCCGCGCTGATAGCCGAATAATTTTTGAAGTTCGCCGCCGTCGGCGTACCACATGCCGTGAAAGTTGCGCGTAGCGCACCAGTTTGGTTTAAAGTATGCCTTGGGGGAACCTCCCATTATTGAAAATCCGTCGGCAAACGTATCGTAACCGGTGCGTCTGTTCTGAGCCCCGCCGGAAATATCGTAGGCCCTGTTCCAGAAATCGTCAATCTCGCCCGCATGTTCGCGCTCTATTATGCGTTTTATGAGATACCCGCTGTCACGCGCGGTAACCCATTCAAGCGGGCCGTTGAGCGTTGCATGGAATAAGAGCCCGTCGCTTATATTTGAAAAGATTATTCCGTCATATAACATGGCCGTCTGCCTGAGCACGGCCCAGTTCTTTACGGCGCTCTCCATCACATACCTCTCCGCGATCATCTTGTGCATGGCGTAGTTGTCGTATATAGCGGGCAAAAGCGGATCTCCAACTCTGCCCCAAGGATGCGCGAGCGTACGGTTGCCATACACCGCGACGGTTGAAGTGTGTATCAGCTTTGCCTGTTTTGGCATTGCGGCCACGGCGTCGGCGAGGCGCATGGCGCCCAGCTGGTTGCACTCATAACTGGCAGAAGCATTTTTATCGGAGCGCGGGGGAATGACCGCCGCCATATTTACTACTATGTCTGCTCCCTCCACAAGCGTTTTACAGGATGAGATATCCGAGAGCCAGCCGCGCACGATATCAACACGCGCGCCGTACGTCCCTTTAAGCTTTTTTACAAGCTTGTCGTTCCTCTTTCTCGGGGTAAGGAGTATCTTTACCGTGTCGACAAAATCAAGTTCGAGCGTCTGTATAAGGGCCTCGCGGCCCATATTTCCGCTGACGCCCGTCATTGCAATAACCATTTTGAATATCCTCTCAGTTAAATGGCGGTATAGAAATGCCGCATGCAACATAATTATAGCATCTGCGCAATAAAAATACAAACAAAACGGACAAGGTAAAATATAGCCGAACAAACCTGTTAAAAACTGTATTGCCGCGTGATATAATATGTATAAAGTCAAATATTTGCATATAAGGAAGTGCGCATATGAACAAAGTTAAAATAACCGTGCTCAAGACCACTTTTGATGAGGAGCTTGCCGCAGAATACGGCGCGGCGGGGCTGAAGGCCTGCCCCATGCTTAAAGAGGGGCAGGTGTTCTATGCCGATTACGCAAAGCCCGACGGCTTTTGCGACGAGGCATGGAAGGCGATATACCAGTACGCGTTCGCGCTCGCCCATGGCGCAGGTAACGACGTATTTTACTACGGCGACTGGATAAGAGTGCCGGGCGTTGCCATATGCAGCTGCAACGACGCTCTGCGTCCGGTGATATTCAAACTTGAGGCTACCGACGAAAGATCGGAGATAGATTACACGCCCGTTGAGAGATGAGCTTTAATAAGGCAATTTTAAGGTAATACAGCCGCACGCGCTGTTGCGCGTGCGGCTGTATTACTTTAATAACTGATGTCGCAAGGCGGGTTTCCCGCCGCAGCCCTCTCGCCGCCATTAAGGTAATGGCATGGCGGCTCGGTCACCACTCGGGCGGAGACATGTGCCCTCGTTCATCTCGCTGCGGCACGCACAACGGATGTCCGTTGTGCTATGAAGTGCCTTGCTCGTCCCGATTTGCGCATACCTGCGCATCTGCCGTTTCCCTTCGGGAGCCTCGGCAGAGCAGCGAGCAAAGCTCTCGCGCAGCAGGGTGAATTTGCGCGACTATACGCTCCGTGGGCACTAAAGGTCGCGCAAAGAGGGACGAGCAACGCGTTTCTGCAAACAGCACATATGCGCTGTTTGCGCGTTGGGAGATGAGCGAGGACAAATGCAAGTCCGAGCGGTGCCCGAGCGCGGCGGCTACATCGCCGCGCGCCGCGCGAGAAGGCCCCTCAAACTCACAAAAATTCCGCGCAACGGCTTGCGCGGAATTTTTGTGAACACATATTAACCGAAACGGCCGTTTATATAATCGTCCGTCTTCTTGTTCTTGGGGTGAGCCCAGAGCTCTTTGGTGTCGCCCATTTCGATCATCTCGCCTAAAAGGAAGTAGGCAGTTTTATCGGCGATACGGAACGCCTGCTGCATGTTGTGCGTTACCATGATTATGGTTACCGTCTTTTTGAGTTCGGTGCACAGCTCCTCTATCTTGCCCGTGGAGATGGGGTCGAGCGCGGACGTGGGTTCGTCCATTAAGAGGATCTGGGGCTCGACTGCGAGCGAACGCGCTATGCACAGCCTCTGCTGCTGGCCGCCGGAGAGGCCGAGCGCCGATTTGTGGAGCCTGTCTTTAACTTCGTCCCACATGGCTGCGCCGCGGAGCGACTGCTCTACGATGCCGTCCAGCACAGACTTTGAACGTATGCCGAAGGTGCGGGGGCCGTAGGCGATATTATCGTAAACACTCATCGCAAGGGGGTTGGGACGCTGGAACACCATGCCCACATTCTTTCTGAGACGCGCGAGGTCGGTCTTTCTCTCATAGATGTTGGTATCGCCTATCTTTATCTCGCCCGTTATTTTGCAGCCCTCGATAAGATCGTTCATGCGGTTCAATGACTTGATGAGAGTCGACTTGCCGCAGCCCGAGGGGCCTATCATGGCGGTAAGCTGACGCACGGGGAACTCCATGTTTATGTTCTTAAGGGCGTGGAAAGAGCCGTAGTAAAGGTTCATGTCCTTTACGCTTATGGCAATATCGCCCGTTATGTTAAAGTTTTCAATTTTGCGCATCTTTGACCTCTTTTTTCCTGAGTTTATCTATGAACGTTCTAATTGCGCCCTTCTTGTTTGCCGCCTTGTTATTGAAATAGTTTTCAAGCAACATTATGAGTATGTTGAGGAACAATACAAATATGATAAGTATCGCGCCGGCTGCATAGGCGAGATATTTGGTATCGAGACCTTCGCTCTGCAGGTTGTACATGAATACGGCAAACGTACTGCCGGGACTGAGCAGGCTGGTGGGCATTAGGAAACTTGAGCCCGCAGTATAGATGAGTGCGGCCGACTCACCGACTATACGGCCGATGGAGAGTATTATTGCCGTGATTATGCCGGGCAGTGCCTGCGGCAGAACAACGACGAATACCGTCCTCAATTTACCCGCTCCCAGCGCATAACTTGCCTCTCTCATTGAGTCGGGCACCTCTGAAAGACTCTGTTCGGTAGACCTGATTATCGTCGGCAGTATCATCAGCACTATGGTAAACGAGCCTGCCAGAAGATTTGCGCTACCAAACAACCTTACAAAGAAAATATATCCGAACAAACCGAACAAAATCGACGGAACGCCGGCAAGCGTATCGATGAACAGCCTGAGCGTATTTACAAACTTAGAGCCGCGCTTGGAGTATTCGTTGAGGTATATAGCTGCACCGATACCCAATGGCAATGCTATGGCAAGCGAGACTATAATTATCGCTATAGTGCTTACGAATGCAGGAGCGAGAGTGGGCGCCGAATTGAAGCTTCTGCCGAACATATTGTGCCACGTTACTTCGGGCAACCCCTTGATCAGGGTATACAAAACTATCGACAAAAGTGCTACCGCAACGATGGCCGCAATCACATAACACACTATGCGGAGAGCATCCTGAACAGTGCCTGTGCGCTTATAGTTGGGCGCGGTGTGCTCTATATCGCTCTCTTTTATCTTGCGGGTGAACACACTGTTGCCCGCGATGGCGTTGTTACGCTTTACAAACCAAAGGACGAGATTGATAATGAGAATAAACACGAGCAGCACAAAGCCTATGGCGATGAGCGCCTGGCGGTGCAGGCCGCCCGATTCGCCGAACTCCTGAGCTATTTTTGAAGTGAGCGAGCTTATGGGTATTATGAAGTCGGTGGGATAGGAAACTGCGCCGCCCAACAGGAACTGTACCGCCATCGTTTCGCCCACGGCACGGCCTATACCGAGGATTATCGCTGCAAGTATGCCGTTTTTTGCCGCGGGGAGCATTACTTTGAACACCGTCTGATTCTTTGTGTTGCCGAGAGCAAGCGAGCCCTCATAATACTGCGCCGGAACATTCTCAAGGCTGTTTTTGGAGATGGAGGCTATTGTAGGCAGTATCATTATGCTCAGAATTATGGTACTGAGCAGTATGCCGTAGCCGAACGTTCTGCCCGACATATCTTCTATTATCGGCTTGATCATTTCAAAACCGAAATATGCATAAATTATTGAAGGTATGCCGGCAAGCAGATTGACCATCTGCGTATAAACTTTTTTGATACACTTGGGGCAGTAATATACAATAAATACAGCCGTGAATACAGCAAATACCGAACCGATGACGACGGATAACACGGTAAGCAACAAAGTCGTAAGTATCATCGGCAGTATGCCGTACTCACCCGCGTTGGGATTCCAGATATCGCCAAATATGAAATTGAAGAAACCTATTTCGCGGAAAGCAGGTATACTGTCGTACAGAATGTAGAATATTATTGCAAAAACCGCCAAAATTGAAAATGCCGCAAAGGCGACAAAAATCACCTTTGCGATATTTTCTTTAGTAAACGCGGCTGCAAAACGTTCCCTGAAAGAAATTTTATTGTTTTCTTTAGTCGCTATTTCAGCCATCTTGATACCCTATTAAATTAGTTTCTTTCTACAACGACCTGGCCGTTCTCTTCGATTATTGCCGCACCTGCTTCGCTGAAGATAAAGTCAACAAAGTCAGCTGTGAGGTCGCTCATGCCGTTTGCGGTGTTGTACATAATGTTGAAGGGACGGGAAAGAGTGTATGCACCGCTTGCAACGTTTTCGGCTGTGGGCGCAACGCCTTCAAAATTAAGGCCCTTAATAGTGTTGTTGCCGGAGAGAGCCTCGAGAGATACATAACCTATAATGCTGTCGGCTGCCGCAACATTTTCGATAACGGCGTCCTGAGAAGAAAGTTCAGGCATCTGAGCTATGGTTTCGATACCCATTATATCCTGGAAAGCCTCGCGGGTACCGGAGGAACCGTCCCTGGAAACGGCGCCGGTTATAACACCCTGGATAGCGGTGCCGTTTACATAGAGCTCGTAAACCTCATCCTTAGTTACGCTTGTAACAGTGCAATCATTGCTTGCGATAAGCGCGATACCGTCGGTAGCTATCTGAATGGTGGTTATACCCTCTGCATCGTCGCCGACTATCTCCTTGGAAGCCATACCGAGGTCAACGGTGCCGTCCTGTGCATTGGAGATACCTACGCCGGAGCCGCCGGCACCTACGTTGATGGTCACGCCTTCGTGTTCAGCCATGTAAGCATCGGCAAGCTCCTGCATCAGGGGCTGCACGGAAGTGGAACCGGAGATGTTGATCGTGCCGCCGTTGGTGCCGCAGGCGGAGAAGGCCGCTACCGTGCCCGTAAGAGCTGCGCATGCTGCTGCTACTGCTACTATTTTGCCAAATCTTTTCATACTGTTTCTTTTCACTCCTTGATTTAAAAGTTTTTTTCTTTATTTCCTTTCGACGTGATAATCATATCAAAGACTTGTAAAAAACTCTTACACAAACTTGTAATAAAATTGTAATAAAAATTTTTTTTAAGATTAATTTTTGGGCGACTTGTAAAAAATATGTCAATAATTCCAAACAACTGTAATTAATTCACATATTTATCCGATGAGCCTCTCGCGCGCACGCATATGCGTGCGCGCACACGGGTGCGGGTATGCGGGCGTGCGGGCGCAAGTGCGCGCTTACACATATATTCCGTATATTTCAGATCCTGCCTTTGACGTTATTGTTTGCAGTTTTATGCATTTTTATTTGAAGCCGCCGCCTGCGCGGCGGCACATATGTTTAAAAACACACCCGTAACAATTTTTTTGCCGCACGGCAAAAAACCGCGGCGCGGAAAATTTCCGCGCCGCGGCCCTTATAGTTTATCTGAAAGGGTCAAAATTGTAAAGAAGAACGCCGGTCAAAACTTTACCGTGAAGGTCGAGCCCTCCCCCTCCTTGCTCTTTACCGATATGCTCCAGCCCTCGCGCTGGCAGATCTTTTTTACCATGGCGAGTCCCAGGCCGAAGCCGCCGTTTTTGCCGCTGTGCGACTTATCAACCGTGAAGAAACGGCTGAAGACCTTGTTCAGATTTTCCTCCGAGATGCCTATTCCCGTGTCGGCCACTTCAAACCTGTCGATATTGAGCGTGACTGTGACGGTGCCGCCCGGCTTGTTGTAGCGTATGGCGTTGCGGATGAGGTTGCCCACCATCTCGCTCATGCGCTCGTGCGTGGATTGCACTATGACGTTATCTGTTATGTCGTCTATGAGCGTTACGTTGCGTTTGTCGGCCTCGGGCTTTACGACGGCGAGCATCTCTCTCGCGAGCTTTGACAGGTCTACTTCGCACGAGGGCACGTCGGAATTATCTATCTCGTTGTAATTTATTATGCACGCAATGAGATTGGTGAGCCGCTCGGACTGTTTTAATATGGTCTTATAGGCCGCGTCCTGTTGCTCCTTATTCATAACGCCGGCAGCGAGCAGCTCGGCATACCCCCTTATGGAGGTGAGCGGAGTGTTCATCTCGTGTGTGATGTTGGATATAAATTCATTTTTGGAGTTCTGAGCCTTTTCTACGAGCTCCTTCTCTTCCTTTATCTCGTTCATCTTTTTCTCTATATCCCTGTTGCGTTCGTTTAATACCTCGGCTATGGGCTGAAGTTCCCTGTATTTTGTAGTTATCCTGTCTGAGAGCGCCGCCTGGCGGGTGAGGTTCTCCACGGGACTGAGAATGAAATATGTGGCGACATATGTGAACACCACGCACGCGAGAAGGTCTATCACGAGATAGACTATCACGGTAGGCAGAAAATCGGCATAAAGCGCCCACTCGCTCGAGGTGGTAACGGCTATGCGGACGAGGTAAAACCCCTCTCCCGAGGATATCCTGCGGCAGTAATATACATAGTCGGTGCCCACCGTATCGCTCCTGCGCACGGAAAAGCCCTCGCCGTCCTCTACGGCTGCGGCGACCTCCTCACGGCCGAGATGGTTTTCCTCGATCTCGACATCCTCGCTGTCGGCAAGCACGGTGCCGTCGGAACTTATGAACGTGACGCGGGCGCCGCCTAAGCTTTCCGAAAAGGCCGCAGCTTCCTCCTCGCCCAGGGCGGAATACTCCTCTTCGTCAAATGAATTCATGTATACCGCAAGCGTATCCCGCATGCGCTCTAACGATGAATTGTAATATAGCTCGGTGGAGACGAAAGAGTAGGCGAGAATACCCACAAAAGTTATAAGTACTGAAATAAGCAAAATTCTTAGTTTCATAAAAAACACCGCGCCGCCGCGCCGCGCAAGTTTTTTGCGCAAGGCGCGGCGGCGCCCGAAAATTATTCTGTTAATTTAAAACAATTTACGTTTCAAGCAGGGTGTCTCGGCGCAGAAAGGCAAACAACGCATTTCTGCAAACAGCACATATGCGCTGTTTGCGCGTTGTGAGGTGAGCGAGGGCAAATGTAGGCCCGAGCGGTGACCGCGCGAGGAGGCGTAGCCGACGACACTTTGCGGAGGTTCCCTTTGGGAAGCCGCAAATCGCGGCGGTATTTTACAGTTCGCCGCACGAGAACAATTTGCTGCGGTCAGCACGTTTTGCCGTTTCCCGCAAGCGGGAACCCCTCGGCAAAGCAGCGCTTCGCTCGCGCACCAAAGAAGGATTTGTCGCGCGTCATCAGCGCGAGAAATTCGTGAACTATTAATTCACCGATAATTTGTAACCTATGCCGAACACCGTTTCGAGATTGGTGACGCCCATCTTTCTTAAACGCGAGATGTGGTTATCGAGCGTGCGGGTTTCGCCCTGCTCGTACCCCCAAACCTCTAAAAGAATGGTCTCGCGAGAGAGCACCTTGCCGGGATTGAGCATGAAGTACTTTAAAAGTTCAAATTCCTTTTTGTTAAGGTCAAGCCGTTCGCCGCGCAGGCGCACTTCCATCGTGTCGATATTGAGCGTAAGACCGCCGACAACCACCTCGTCAGACTTCCTCTTTCTGCGCAGTGCGGCATTTACGCGCGCGGTGAGCTCGAGCACCGAAAAGGGCTTGGCTATATAGTCGTCTGCCCCGAGATTCAGGCCGTTTACTTTATCCTCCTCCTTGGTAAGCGCGGAGAGCATGATACAGGAAACGAGCGGATAACGCAGCTTTACGCTTCTGAGCACGTCGAGTCCGTTGCCATCGGGCAGCATTATATCTAAAAGCGCGACGTCGGGCTGACGGCTGTCGACTGCCGCATTGAAATCTTTGATGTTAGAGAACGCCTCGAAGTCGATGCCGTTCATCTGCAGAGCAACTTTTATAAGGCCGCTTATGCTCGCGTCGTCTTCGAGCGCATAGACAGTGCCGTTCATCTGGCAAAACCTCCGTTTCGGCGGACGGGCCTTACACTACCTCCTCTACGGAGTGAGCCATCATGCTGAGGTGGTCGCCCACCCTCTCGAGATTGGAGATGAGACTTACGAACAGGCTGTTGTTTTCGGCGTTGCATTCGCCGCGCGCCATGCGCTCGATATGCTCGTCCAAAAGCCTCTTCTTTGAGGCGTCTATCTCCTGTTCCAACTCGTCCGACTGTTTAATTTTTACTATATTATTATTTTCAACTATATCCACCACAAGCTCATACTGCTCGTTTAAAAGTTTCATCAGCTTATTAAGGTCGCGCTTTACGACATCTGAAAATACGAGCGTTTCATCGATGGCTTTATGGGTATATCCCACTATATTTTCGGCAATATCGGCTATTCTTACTATGTCGCTGTTGTCCCTGTGCAGCACATTTACAAGCTTTTCGTCGCTTAAGGAGATGTCCTTTGCGGAGATCTCCAAAAGATAGCCGGTTATCTCCTGCGACAGATCGTTTACCTTCTGCACGTCTTTGAGCATATCGTCGAGCTTGGAATCGTCTTTGGCGATAAAGCCTGCGACGGCATTGTTGAGGCACTTTACCGCAATGCCCGCAGTATAGGTAGTCTGCTTTAAGAGCTGGCCGAGCGCAAGCGACGGCGTCACGAGCAGACGCTTATCCATAAAGCCCTCTCCCGCCTTGTTTTTCCTGTTCTTCTTCCTGTCGGGGATGATTATCTCGGTGAGTTTCACGAGATACTTGATAAACGGAAGATACAGGCAGGTGCAGATGACGTTGAACATGGTATGGAAGAAGGTTATGCATGTCGTATGGTTGTGGAACCACTGCATGAGCACGTCGTCATAGAAGCCGTCCCATATCCAGAACACAACGAGGAAGATTATGGAACCGATAACGTTGAACAGCAAGTGATATAAGCACGCCCTCTTTGCGTTTGTATTGGCGCCTATCGAAGAGAGCACTGCCGTTATGCACGTGCCTATATTGGTGCCGAGAATCACAAAGAGTATGCCGTTGCCGCCTCCGCCTATCAGAAGGCCGTTCTGCGCCATTACAATGAGCACGGAGGTAACAGCGCTTGACGACTGGACTATGCCCGTGACCGCCACGCCTATGAGAAGAAGCAGAAGGGGGTTCGTAACGGAGGTGAGCGCCTGTTCAACGAACGGTTCGTTGGCAACGCCCGCCATCGAGCCCGACATTATTTCGAGGCCGACGAACACAAGGCCGAGCGAGGCGACGAGGCTGCCCGCCGTGTTCACCTTGTTGTTCTTGGTGACCATAGTCATTATAAGCCCGACGAGCGTCAAGAGCATAGCGTACATCATCACGTTGAACTGGTTGAGCCATACGAGCCAGCCCGTGATGGTGGTGCCGATGTTGGCGCCCATTATCACAGCCGCCGCCTGCGTGAGCGTCATTACGCCGGCGTTGACGAAGCCAACGACCATTACCGTGGTGACGGACGACGACTGCACTATGGCCGTGGCCAGAGCGCCTATACCCACGCCCGCAAAGCGGTTGCCCGCCGCCCTGTTGAAGAGCGCGCGCAGTTTGCTTGCCGAAAGCTTTTCGATACTGTCGCCGAGAAACTTGAAGCCAAGCAAAAAGACGCCCAGCCCCACAAGCAGCAAAATGACGCTGCTCGCCGTGTCTAAGTTTGCAAAATCCATTTAATTTCTCCTTTGATGCGTATCGCGCGGGGTGATGCGCTCCCGCCCGACAAATATATTTTAGCAGGTGCCTGTAATATAAATCTCACAAAGTTGTAATAAATTTGTAAAATTTTTACCTGATAGCCCTCCGTTTGTAATAAAATTGTAAACTCGTACAATTAGCAAAATCCGCGCTCCGCAGAAAAACTATGCGGGGCGCGGAAAACTTTGACCGTTTTAACCCTTTTTACCTTGGTAAATATTTTGCTCTGTCCTGATGCGTGAGCAGAGGGAACGGCGGTTTATTCTTTGGAATATCCCTTGGGGTTATTCTTCTGCCAGTTCCATGAAGACGCGCACATCTCGTCTATGCCGTACCGCGCCTTCCAGCCGAGCTCCTTTTCGGCCTTGGAGGCGTCGGCATAGCATGAGGCTATGTCGCCCGGTCTGCGCGGCTTTATGGAGTAAGGAATGTTGTGGCCGCACGCCTTTTCATATGCGTGTATGACGTCTAAAACGCTGTAACCCACTCCTGTGCCGAGGTTGTACACATACACGCCGCTGCCCCTTATGCCCTCTATGGCGGCGACGTGACCCTTTGCAAGATCGACCACGTGAATATAGTCTCTGACGCCCGTGCCGTCGGGAGTAGGATAATCGTTTCCGAAAACCCCCACCTCTTTAAGCTCGCCTATGGCGACTTTGGCTATATAGGGGGTGAGGTTGTTGGGGATACCCCTGGGATCCTCGCCTATGAGGCCGCTCTCGTGCGCGCCCACCGGATTGAAGTAACGGAGGAGAGCTATCGTCCACTCGTTATCCGCCTTATACACGTCCTGCAGCATTATCTCCTGAAAGTATTTGCTGGTGCCGTACGGATTGGTCGTTCCTCCCGTTCTGCACTCCTCGTCCAGCGGCAGCCTTTCGGGCGTGCCGTATACGGTTGCCGAAGAGGAAAACACCAGCTTTTTGCAGCCGTGTTCGCGCATTACCTCCAAAAGCACCAGGGTGCCGTACAGGTTGTTATCGTAATACTCTATCGGTTTTACGCAACTTTCGCCCACGGCCTTGAGGCCGGCGAAGTGTATCACCCAGTCTATCTTATTTTCGTTGAAGATCTTTTCCATGGCGGCGCGGTCGCGCACGTCCGTCTCATAAAATTTTACGTCCTTTCCCGTTATCTTTTTGACTCGGCTCAAGCTCTCCCTGTTGGAGTTCAAAAGGTTGTCCGCAACGATCACCCCGAAGCCGCTGTTCAATAGTTCCACACAGGTGTGACTGCCGATATAGCCGGCGCCGCCCGTTACAAGAATATTCTGCATTGTCGTGCCCTCCTTTGCCGTAAACCTGATTTGCCTGCGCGTGCGGCCTTTGCCGCCGCCCATATTTTTCCAATATCCATTATAAAGTATACGGGGCGGCGTTGTCAATGGTAAATATAAAAATATGACGCCGCAGAATATGACGAAAAAACCGCTGTTCGTGACACGCGCAGCGCCGAAGGCGTTTCCGCCTTCGGCGCTGCGCGCTATATTGTAAGAGAATAAAACGAACCTGCCTTTAAATGCGTCTTTTGCATGCCTTGATCGTTCATCGTCGTTGCAATACAGAGAAGAGTATTGCTGCCTCCTCTTCGCGCCAATTCACCGCAAAATACGCTATTTAAAGGTGCAAGGCAATTTAAAGCGGGCAGATTGCGGCAAAAGCAAGGCAAAGCCCGCAGGGCGTGCCCGGTGGCACGTTCAAGGGATTTAACATAGCTAGTGCCGTGATATTCCCGCTTTAAATCGGGTTCGTATTAATCCCTTACAGTATACTACTCCACCGTGACGCTCTTGGCAAGGTTGCGCGGCTTATCCGGATCGCGGCCCAATATGACTGCCGTGCGGTAGGCTATAAGCTGGAGCGGAATTACAGAAACTATGGGAGATAAGCAACTTTTGCAGGAAGGGACTTCGATAAAAAATTCCGCGCGCTCCAGAAGAGTTTTGGGTGCGCAGCCGGAGGCGCACACCACCGCAGCTCTGCCGCCGCGCGAATAAATCTGCTCTACAGCGGAGGCCGTCTTTTCGCCCAGCTTTCTATCCGTAATCACGGCAACGGTGAGCGTACCGCCGTCAATGAGAGCGATAGTACCGTGCTTGAGTTCGCCCGCAGGATACCCCTCGCCCGGAACATAGGAAACCTCCTTAAGTTTGAGACTGCCTTCGAGCGCCACGGGGTAATCTATGCCCCTGCCGATAAAATACACGCCCGAGGAGGAGGCGCAGGCGCGCGCTGCGGCCTCCACACCGCAATCGGATATGGCTGCGGCACACTTCGACTCGATATCTTTAAGCTCTTCAATCATTCGCGGATAGACGGAGCCGCCCTTGAGCGAAGCAATGACGAGCGCGAGCGCGGCTACCTGGCCGCAGTAACTCTTCGTGGCGGCTACGCACACCTCTGTACCTGCACGCACAGGAACTACCGCGTCGGCTATGCCCGTGAGCGCAGAATACGGCACGTTTGTTACAGCGAGGACGAAGGCGCCCGCCTCCTTGGCAGCGCGGGCGGCCTCTACAGTATCGGCCGTCTCCCCGCTCTGGCTGACGGCTACAAACAGCGTGCCCGCGCCGGCGGCGCTCTTCCGATAGCGGAACTCGCCCGCCGTTTCGGCTCTGGCGGGAACGCCTAAGATATCTTCGGCAAAATACGCCGCGGCTAACGCGCTGTGGTATGCCGTGCCGCAGCCGCATAACAGAATATCTTTGAAGCCGCCCCGCTTTTTAGCCGCACGCGAAATAACGGAAAAACACTTATCCTCCGTAAAGGCGTGCACTGTGTTTTTTACGGCGGCGGGGATCTCGTTTATCTCCTTTATCATGTAGTGCGGAAATCCGCACAGCCGCGCTCCGCGCGCCGCCGCAGGTACGGGCGAAAAGGTAAGACTTTCCGGCTCGCCCGAAAAATTGCAGAATGAGATCTTTCCGTCCGAGGCGAAGGCTATCTGGCCGTCCCTCAGCACAGCGACGCTTTCGGCAAGGCCGGCGAGGGCGGGCATGTCGCTGGCGGCGTACAGCGCTTCCCCTCCCGCTCCCACTATTATCGGATTGCGGTATTTTACTGCGACGAAACCTTCATACCGCGAACACAGTATGCACAGCGCAAACGCCCCCTTCAGTCTGCGCACGGCGGCAAGCACCGCCTCCTTCAGATCGCCGCGGTAGTACTTGCTTAAAAGATGCACCACCACCTCGCTGTCAGTCTGCGAAGAAAATGTATGCCCCTCGGCGATGAGCTCCTCTTTAAGCTCGGCATAATTTTCGATTATGCCGTTGTGCACCACCGAAAATCCGCCGTATGTATGCGGGTGGGCGTTTTCGTCCGACGGTCTGCCGTGCGTTGCCCAGCGCGTGTGACCTATGCCCGACGTGCCGCACAGCTGTTCTGCCGCGCGCTTTAAGGCGTACACCCTGCCCTTCTTTTTTACGGCCGTTATCCTGCCGCCCTCCAAAACGGCGATGCCCGCCGAATCGTAGCCGCGGTACTCGAGGTCCTCCAGTCCCTTATACAATATTTCAGAGGCGCATTTTACGCCAGTGCAACCTATTATTCCGCACATATTACCTCACATGTCACGTATATAGCGCTCTATGCGCTCCAGACAGCGCCCGCAGGCCTCTCTGCTTAGTCCCTCGGCCATCAGTCTGATAACCGGCTCCGTGCCCGACGGTCTGACGACTATGCGCGAGCAATTTTCCTCGGCGCTTACGCCGTCGCAAAATAATAAAAGTTCCTTGCAGAATGCCGCCTCCCTGTCCCTTACGGGCACGGAACGCTCAAGCTGGGGCAGCGGCTCATACCCGCGCAGAAGACGGGAGAGCGTTGCGCCGTGTTCGGCGGCGGCTTCCAGCAACTTTATGGCAGTTACAAGTCCGTCGCCGGAGGCGCCGTATTTTGAGATTATTATGTGTCCCGACTTTTCGCCGCCGAGCGCCGCGCCCGTTTTGCACATCTTTTTATATACAAACCTGTCGCCCACCATTGTGACGGCGCTATTTATGCCCTCCGCCGCAAGCGATGATATCAGGGCGGAGTTGGAAAGCACCGTACATACCACGCCCGCACCGTTCATCTCGCCCAGCTCCTTCAGGCGGTTTGAAAGTATGTAAAGCTCGCCGTCGCCGTCCACTACCCCGCCGCTCTCGTCGACGGCTATGCACCTGTCGGCGTCACCGTCGAAGGCAAAGCCGGCATCCAGCCCCTCTCTTTTGACCAGTTCGCACAGCGCAGCCGGCTTTGTGGAGCCGCTTGAATTTATGTTCAGTCCGTCCGGCTCCCCGCCGATGAGGTAAGTTCTGGCGCCAAGCGCGTCGAACACCGACTTAGCTATCTGCCATGCGCTGCCGTTGGCACAGTCAAGCCCTACTTTGAACCCCTTGAAGGAACACACCGAGAGCGAGATCAGGTGGCCTATATACCTGTTGCGGCCGCTCACATAGTCGACCGACCTGCCTATATCGGCGCCCGAAACCGCGCGCTCTTCAAAGCCTTCGGGAAGAACGCCGTCTAAATAGCCCTCAAGCTCGGCTATGATATCGTCGTCAAGCTTTTCGCCGCCAGGCCCTATCAGCTTTATGCCGTTATCGTAAAACGGGTTGTGCGACGCGGAGATCATTATTCCGCAGTCGAAGCCGTCAGTGCGCGTTATATACGACACCGATGCCGTGGTAGTGACGTGCATTATATAAGCGTCGGCGCCTGCCGAAGTGAGGCCGGCGACGAGCGAATACTCGAGCATGTATGAGGAACGGCGCGTATCCTTTCCTATTACCACGCGGCACCTGCCGCCCGCACACGCATTTTCAGAGCCGTTTACCCGTCCGAAACGCAAACCTAAAAATCTTCCCGTCTTGTACGCATGTTCCGCCGTAAGACATACGCCCGCCCTGCCGCGGAAACCGTCGGTGCCGAAATACTTACCCGTTTTTATACCTCCCCTCCGCCCCGTCTTTTATCGCGCTCTGGCGGGCGCGCCCTATGCACAGCTCGCGCTCTGCAACGCTCTGCGTGACCGTCGTGCCGGCGGCGATATATGCGCCCCCGCCGATATGCACGGGGGCGACTATATTGCAGTTGCAGCCAATGAAGCAATGATCGCCGACAGTCGTGCGCGCCTTGACTTTTCCGTCGTAATTGGCAAACACGACGCCGCAGCCGATATTCACGCCCATGCCCACGTCGGCGTCGCCTATATAGGCGTGGTGCGCGGCCTTGCTGCCATTGCCGAGCGAGGAATTTTTTATCTCCACAAAGTCGCCCACGCGGCAATCTTTTCCCACCTTTGCGCCCCCGCGCAGATATGCATACGGACCGACGGCAGAATTTTCGCCCACCTCCGAGCAAACGACCGTGCTTGAGGATACCGAGGCTCCGCGGCCTATCACACTGTCCTCCACGCGCGAAAAGGCGAGCACCCGGGAATTGCTCTTAAGTTCGGTTTTCCCCGAAACTATGCAAGGTCCGAAGAGACTTACGCCCCGCCCGATCTTTACGGTGCGCTCTACCATTATGCCGCAGCCGCCGAGGCGCGCTCCCAGCTTTTTCAGTTTGCGCGCGGAATAGTATGCGCCCCAAGGCGCTTTGAACGGAAAATACATACGATACTTTTAAGATATGCCGAAAGCCGCCGAAAAGTGAACGCGGGCGTGCACGCAGCATATTATACGGCATGCGCCGCCGCGCATAGAAACGGCGCGGCGGCGCATACTGCTTATATGAAAAAGAAGAAAAACAGAAACAGGCACGCCGGAAACGACGCTCTGCAGAACGGCATCGTAAGCGCGAACGAATATACGGGCTTCGTTCAGCATATCCCCGTCTCCAACGAAGACATCGAACTGTATAAAAAAATGTACGGAGGAGGCAGTTTCAACACCGACGATATCGGCAGCTGAACCGCCTTCGCAGAGACAAAAAGCGGGCAATACGAAAACTGAGGCGCGGCGGGAAAAAATTTTAGCCCCCCCCGTGACCATTTTAAAAAAAACTATAAATTTTGGCGGTTTTATATAAGGGCTATGCCGGGTATAACATATTTAATTGTGATTTAAAAA